>OGWV01002276.1_pt1 | contig 11882 bp, 10 predicted proteins | sample 1576081 | NCBI WGS metagenome assembly OGWV01 (sample SAMEA3541541, study PRJEB24748) | human gut metagenome | biome: human gut; feature: human-associated habitat; material: faeces | place: China | collected 2012 | reverse complement strand
CAAAACCCGGCGCCGGAGCCTCTCCCGCTACAGGGCTTTCACAGAGAAGGGCCAACACTTGCTCTTTTTTCCATACCAGTTCTTATTATACTATCTATTAACTCAATCATTGTAGTTGATGAAGAAGTTGTTGCTTTTGTTATGTCTCCATCTGCAGTTTCTGTTTCCATAGAGTTTAAAATTCTATCAATATCATTTTCAAATGTTATATATTGTTCCATTACAAGTCCTTTATTTAACAATAACATTCTTACTGGATCTGGCTTTCCGTTAATAATTTTATCAGTAAAAGCAACTTTTATTTTTCCATTAACAACTTCAAATGGAATACACTTATTTTTCTTACATACATCTAAAGAAAGATAATCAGTTGGTTTTATTTTTAAAGTATTTGATGTTAATAATACACCCTTTTCTCCTAATATTTCAGCTATATTTTGTATTAAAATATCTCCATCACATGCATCTAAAATATGCAATATATCTCCAAGTTTTGTATTTGGACGTTCTCTTTGATACTCTAAAGCTTTTTCTATATCATTTTCTGTTACTATTCCTCTTTTTACTAATTCAACTCCTAATGGTTGTCTTTTTCTTACATCCATGGCTTGATTTCCTTTCTTTTGTTTTTTATTATTCCTTCTGTAATTATTATACTATATCTTTTTATTTTTTTGTTTATTTTTTAAAAATTACCGGTATTTGCTATTTTCTTAAAGTATATTTATTAGTAAATTCTTTTTCTCCTACAGTTATTTTTACATTTATTATTTCATTTCCATTTTCCATTGCTAATTCAAATGTACAATCAGTTATCCCTCTACATATTTTTGCTTCATTTTGATATATTCCTTCATTGCTTTTTACAAATGTATATTGTACTCCATCATCAAAAGCTATGTAATTTTGTTTTTCTCCATTAGCACAATCTAAAATTTTTATATTATTTTTATTTATTTCATTTGTAAAATAACTATTGAATTTTGTATATTCAGCTATAGGATCAATGTCTGCTCCTACATTTTTTATATTTTTATAAATTATTCAATGTGTACAAAGTGTAGAAAAGTGTTAGAATATAAACAACAAGAATTATTGAATCTGATTAAATAAAATATCATTAAGGAGGGATGTTATGCTACCCGAGCTAAAAACTTTTATGTCTATAGTTGAAGTAAACAATATAGATAAAGTCATTGAAAACTTAAATATATCTAAAGCAACTATTTACGAACATATAAAATATCTAGAACAATACTTTAGCTCAAATATAGCTCGTATTTCTGAAAAGAATGAAATAGCTATAACAGAGAGTGGAAGCTTATTATATAAACGAGCTAAACAAATTTTTAATATAATAGATGATACATCAATAGAATTAATACAAAGCAATGATTCTATTCAAGGTAATATAAAACTTGGTGTTAATTTCACGCTAGAGGAATACGTTTTACCAAAATTTTTATCGTATTTTTTAAAGAAGTACCCAAATATAAATGTTGAGATTTTTTCTCCTTCATACTAAAAAAGTCAAAGTTAAATTTAACCATATGCATTCATCTTCTGCATGATTAAAATCTGAACTTTGACTTCCGATTTTTATTTTTTTGATATTACAATTCTTCTTCTTGGCTCTTCTCCAATGCTTCTTGTTTCTACATTTGGATTGTTTTGTAGATAACTATGAATAATCTTTCTTTCATATGCTTTCATTGGTTCTAAAGTTATTACTTTTCCTGTTTTTTCAACGACTCTAGCCTTTTTTCCAGCAAGATCTTGTAATGTTTTTATTCTTTTTTCTTTATATCCTTCAATGTCTAATCTAACAATTACTCTGTTTTCTGCATTTTGGTTAGCCATTACTTTTAATAGGCTTTCAATTGCATATAATGCGTCTCCCCTATATCCTATAAGGTTTCCAACATTTTCTCCACTAATTGTTACATATAAACATTTTTCTTTAATTTCAATGTTATATGTTGTACCATTGTTTAATTTTTCTACAAATTCTGTTAAAAATTTTGTTAGTTTTGCTTTTGCAACTTCTAGTTCTTGCTCTGTTGTCTCTATTTCGAATTCTTCCGGTTTTTTAGCCTCTTTTTCTTTTAATTCAACTTTTACTACCTTTGGAGCTAATATATCAAAGAAACTTTTTTTATTTTCTTCAATTACCTTTATTTCAACTAATTCTTTTGGCAAACCAATCTTTTTTAGTCCTTTTTCAATAGCTTCTGATGTAGTTTTTCCTTCTGAAATTATACATTTTGCCATATTAATCTTCCTCCTCGTCTTTTAAAAGCTTATTTAATACTAATTTTTCTATAATCATTAACAAACTATTCATTAACCAATATAATGCTAGCCCTAAAGGTGCTATAAGTGCTACAAATAAGTACATCACAGGAAACATCATATTCATATTTTTATTCATTTGTTCCATTGGGTCAAAGTCATCTTCTGGTTTTGTTAATGATTTTTCATCATTATTTTCTTCAGTTTTTTCATTTTTCTTTGTTTTATTTGTTGAATTTACAACTCTTAATGATATTATAGATACTAATACATATAAAATTGGTATTATATATGCTTTCCAATCTGAGCTTCTTGTTGGCACTTGTGCTAAATTAAGGCCTAAAAAATCCATATTTATATATAATGAATTGACTTCATCATCATTTATTTCTGAATTTACTTCAGGTGTTTCTTCAGAAGTTTTATTTTTTAATTCCTTAATATTGTCTAATTCCCTTATTATTTCTATTTCAGGATAAGCACTACTTGTACTTAAATTATTTTCACGTATTACTCTTGTATATTTATCTGTTATGCCTGCATCCACTTTTTTCATATATGTTAGTGGTGAACGAACTAAATAAAATACTGCAAATAATAAAATAATTTGTACTATTGCACTAAAACATCCGCTGAAAGGACTCATATTTTCTGTTTTGTATAATTCCTGTGTTGCTTTTGTTAACATTTCAGGATTATTTTTGTATTTAAATTGAATTTCTTTCATTTTTGCTTGTATCTTAGTAGACTTTTTCATCGTCTTTTGCTGCTTTATGGATAATGGTATCATTAAAGCTTTTATCAAGATTGAGAATATAATGATTGCCAGTCCATAATTCTGAACAATGTTGTAAATAAAATTCAATATATATCCAAATAAATTGGCAAAAAATGCTATCATCTTACTGCCCCTTTCTATTTTAATGGATCATATCCTCCTTTAGAAAAAGGATTGCATTTTAAAATCCTTTTTGTTCCTAATACGCAACCTTTTAATACTCCATATTTTTCTATTGCTTGTTTTGTGTATTCAGAACATGTAGGATAATATTTGCATTTTATGTTTTTACTATCTAAAAATTTTGATATATTTTTTTGATACCACTCAATTAAATATATACATATTTTTTTCATATTTCATCTTCTTTTTTCAAAATTTCTGCTTTCAAAAAAATATTTTCTATATCTTTTAATACTTCTGAAAATTTTATATTTTCTATGTCGAACTTTTTATTCATTAATATTACTATACTATTTCCGTCTTTTATATTATTTTCAAAGCTTGAATAGCATTCTCGTATTATTCTTTTTGCTCTGTTTCTTTGATATGCTTTTCCATTTTTTGCTCCTATTGCAATTCCTAAAAAATTCCTTTTTCTATTGTTTTTTAGTATAAATATTTCTATTTCTACTCCTTTATAAAATTTTCCTTTTGATAATACTGTTTTGAACTCATAATTTTTCTTTAACATTTCTGTTTTTTTCATTTTTTACTCCATATAAAAAGAGCAATTATACCTATATAGATAGAAAATAACTAAAGGCCTAGACCTTTAGTTCGTTACTAAGCACAGATTTTTTTTCTTCCTTTTGCTCTTCTTGCTTTTAATATATTTCTTCCTGCTCTTGTTGACATTCTTTTCATAAATCCATGTTCTTTATTTCTTTGTCTAGTTTTTGGTTGAAAAGTTCTTTTCATTCTAATTGCACCTCCTAATTTTTACTTATATATCAATTCCTCTATGGAAATTTGTTACAAAATAACAAGTATATCGATTATACATCATGGTTTACATTTTTGTCAATACTTTTGCAATATTTTTTGAATTTTGGTTTTATAAACTAATTCTTTAAATTAATCTTTAGTAACAACTTTTTTCAAAAATTGTGTGTTTTTTGTAATATTTTTGTCATAAAAGGATAGTTTTCCACAATTTTTTTGTTCTTATCCACAGTTTTTTTAAAATTATCCACAAATATCTTGACTTATTGTGTCATATTCTGATATTATACTGAAAAAGAATTGATAGGAGATTTATTAAGAACATGAGAAAAAATATTTGTTCGTGTAAATTTCACTATTTATTACATAATTATTACAAAGTTATCCACACATGTGGAAAACTTTGTGGATAACTTTATTGAAAGGATGTTTTATTATGCAAATGGACAAAGACGAACTATTGAACAAAGCAAAAGAATTACTAAAAGTAGAAATGACAGAAATTGCTTATGAAACTTGGTTTGGTCCTGTAGAAATTACTGAAATGACTGATACAACTATCGTCCTAAAAGCTAGTTCTAAATATGCGAGAGAGATGTTAGAAACTCGATACGCAGATTTAATTCTTAATACTTTCAAATATATCACAAATAGAGATTGGACTATTTCTGTATTTGCAGATGAAGACAAACAAGACGGAGAAAGTGGGGGAGTAATTGCTTCAAATAATTCAGATCCACAGGATACTGAAATTGAAACTTCAAACAGAACTCTTAACCCAAAATATACTTTTGAAACATTTGTTGTAGGTAACAATAACCGTTTTGCGCATGCTGCAGCAATAGCAGTTGCTGATAAACCCGGGGAATCATATAATCCATTATTTTTATATGGTGGAGTAGGTTTAGGCAAAACTCACTTAATGCAAGCTATAGGAAATAGAATTTTGCAAAATAATAGGTCAGCAAAAATTCTATATGTAACCTCAGAAAAGTTCACTAACCAAATGATAAATGCTATAAAAGACAACAAAAATGAAGTATTTAGAAATAGATATAGAACTATTGATGTTTTATTAATTGACGATATTCAATTCATTGCAGGAAAAGAACGTGTACAAGAAGAATTCTTCCATACGTTTAATGCCTTATATGAAGATAAAAAACAAATTATCATTTCTAGTGATAAACCTCCAAGAGAGATTCAATTTCTTGAGGATAGGCTAAAATCAAGATTTGAGTGGGGATTATTAGCAGACATTTCGTGTCCTGATTACGAAACCCGTTTAGCAATTTTAAGAAAAAAAGCACAAGAAGAAAAAATTATAGTAGATGATACAATTTTATCTAATATAGCAAATAAAATTGATTCAAATATTAGAGAATTAGAAGGCGTATTTAACAAAATAATTGCTACTGCTTCACTTACACATACACCAATAACTATAGAATTAGCTGAAAATACAATAAATGAATTTAAAGCAGCAAATGAAAAAGTACTTTCATCAGATTTTGTTAAAGAAACTGTTGCTAAATATTTTAATATTAACAAAGACGATTTATCTAGCAATAAACGTTCAAATGAAATTGCATTTCCAAGACAAATTGCCATGTTTCTATGTAGAGATGTTGCAAATATGTCTTATCCTAAGATAGGAGAGGATTTTGGCAATAGAGATCACTCAACAGTAATGCATGCATGTAAGAAAATTGAAAAAGAAATAAAAGAAAAAAACAACACCAAGTTAATTGTGGAAAGTGTGAAAAACATAATCATAAATGGTGAACAATAGAAATTTAAATAGTTTAGGTACTGTTTTGAAAAATTTGTTCATAAGGACAAGTGTTTGGTTGCAAAAAAGTTATCTTTACTTACGGAATCAATACATGAGATATCCACACCCAATTGTTGAAAGTGTGTTGATAAACTGTTAATAACTAAGAAATCCACAATGTGAAAAGAATAGTGTGGAAAAAGTTAAAGCTTATCCACTAAGTTATACACACAGATTTTTCTTAGGGATTAAATGTTTCCACATAGTTTTCCACATTATCCACAGGACCTAATACTATTACTACTAATAATATTTATATTATATTTAATAATTAATAAAGGAGAGAGCAAAATGAAAATTGTTTGTTACAAGGATAATATCCTTAAAGCATTAAATTCCGTAGTAAAAGGTGTTGCTAGTAAAACAACAATGCCTATACTAGAAGGAATACTTATTCAAACTAATGATAATGAAATTAAATTAACAACATATGATTTAGAAATCGGTATAGAATATGTGATGGAATGTGAAGTTAAAGAACAAGGTAGTACAGTAGTTAATGCTATAATGTTTAGCGAAATTATAAGAAAATTACCTGATACAGAGATTTATATAACACTTAATGAAAATAATTTATTGGAAATAGAATGTGAAGGAGCTTTATATAAATTAACAACAATGAATCCTGAAGAATTTCCTGAATTACCTAAGATAGAAGTCGAAAATTCAATTGATTTAGAGCAGAATATGTTAAAAAATATGATAAGAAAAACAATATTTGCAGTTAGCAACGAGGAAAACAGACCAATATTCACAGGTTGTTTATTCGAAGTGGAAAACAATAAGCTAAATGTTGTTGCAGTTGACGGATTTAGATTAGCATTAAGAAGTATTTATTTACAGACTAAAGTAAATGACTTTAAAGCTGTTATTCCAGGAAAAACTTTAAGTGAAGTTAATAAAATTTTACAAGATTCTTTTGACCATATTAAGATAGGAATAGCTAAAAATCAAGCATTATTTGAGATGGAAAATTGTAAAATTGTTACTCGTATACTAGATGGAGAATTTTTAAATTACAAATCTGTAATTCCAAACAATTGGGAAACAAGGATTAGAGTAAATAAAAATAATTTACAAAATAGTTTTGAAAGAATTAGCTTAATATCAGCTTCTTCCATAGAAAAAGAGAAAAAATATCCTGTAAGAGTTTCTGTTGATATTGGAAAATTAACAATATCTTGTACAAACCAGACAGGAGAAGCTAAAGAAGAAATATATGTTTCAACAGAAGGAAAAAATATAGAAGCAGGCTTTAATCCAAAATATTTTCTTGATAGTTTAAAAGCAATAGATGATGAGGAAGTTTTTGTTGAATTTGGAACAAGTATATCCCCATGTTTAGTAAAATCTGTGGAAAATAGTGAATATGTTTACATGATTTTACCAATTAGATTAAAAGAATAGTTATTTGGTCAGACTTGCTTCTGACCAAATTTGTTATTTATGCAAATACTGATAAACATAAAGTCAAAAATAAAATAAAAATAAATTACTTTTTATAAAAATACTTAAAATAAAAATAATTAATTAAAATTAAAATAAAAAGAATAAAATAAAAAAAAAATAGAATAAATGAGATATTTAATATTAAATATTACAAAAATAAAAGTTTACTAATGTTTACTTAAAATAAAAAAATATAAAAATAAATAAATAAAATAATAATTTAAAAAATAATTTGAAATAATATAAAATAATATTTAAAAATAAAAAAAATAAAAAACAGCAAAAAAATCGACGCACGAAAATCGAAAATAAGACGTTTTTATTTTTTATTAATATAATTTTATATATGAAAAATAATAAAAATTTTAAAAATTAAAATAAAAATTATACACAAATGGAGAATAATATGTGGATAAAGGATATAAAATTGAATAATTTTAGAAATTATAATAATAAAGAAATTGAGTTACACGAAAATATAAATGTTTTTTTTGGTGAAAATGCTCAAGGAAAAACAAATATAATTGAATCTATATTTTTATGTAGTATTGGAAAATCTTTTAGAACAAATAAAGAAAAAGAATTAATTAAATTTAATTGTGAAAAAGCGTCAGTTCAAATTAATTATCAAAAAAGTGATAGAGATGGAAATATAAAAATTGAAATTGGAGAAAAAAAGCAAGTATATTTAAATGGAATTAAAATAAAAAAATTAAGTGAATTACTAGGGAATATTAATATAGTAATTTTTACTCCAGATGATATTAATATATTAAAAGGTGGTCCTCAAAATAGAAGAAGATTTTTAGATATAATGATAAGTCAATTAAGACCTAATTATATGCATATTTTATCATTATATAATAAAACACTTGAACAAAGAAATAATTATTTAAAACAAATTAAAGAAGAAAATAAAGATGAAAATCTTTTAGAAATATGGGACGAAAAATTATCAGAATATGCAGTAAAAATATATGAATATAGAAAAGAATTTATAAATAAGCTAATACCAAAGATGGAAAATTTGCATAAAGAAATCACTAATAATAAGGAAAAAATAAAAATAGAATACATAACAGAATGTGAAAACAAAGAAAAATATATAAAATTATTAAAAGAAAGAAGAAAATTAGATATTTTAAAGGGATTTACAACAAAGGGTGTACATAGAGATGATTTTGTGATATATATAAATGGAAAGCAAATAAACATATATGGATCACAAGGTCAACAAAGAACTTCAGTTTTAACATTAAAATTAGCAGAGCTAAATTTAATATATGATGAAATAGGTGAATATCCAATTTTATTATTAGATGATTTTATGTCAGAACTAGATAAAAGTAGAAGAGAAAGTTTAGTAAAACATATCAAAGAAACACAAGTAATAATAACATGTACTGACAAATTAGCACTTGAAAATTTTGAATATTTAGAATATAATGTTAAAGAAGGAAAAATAATAAACTAAAAATAGGAGGAAAACAAAATGGAAAAATACCAACACGAATATGGCGCAGAACAAATACAAGTACTAGAAGGACTAGAAGCCGTAAGAAAAAGACCAGGAATGTATATAGGAAGCACATCTGTAAGAGGCTTACATCACATGGTATATGAAATAGTAGACAATGGAGTAGATGAAGCTCTAGCAGGATATTGCACAGAAATAAATGTTATAATAGAAAAAGGAAATATAATAACAGTAATAGATAACGGTAGAGGAATACCAGTAGAAATACACCCAAAAACACATATATCTACTGCAGAAACAGTTTATACAGTATTACACGCAGGAGGAAAATTTGGAGGAGACAGCGGATACAAAGTTTCAGGAGGTTTACATGGAGTTGGAGCATCAGTTGTAAACGCATTATCATCTTGGACAGAAGTAACTATCCAAAGAGATGGTGGAATTTTTGAAATGAAATTTGAAAAAGGAAAAACTGTTGAGAAACTAAAAAGAATAGGGGACTCTAAAAAAACTGGAACAAAAGTAAGATTTTTAGCTGATAATACAATATTTGAAAGCCTAGAGTATGAATATGAAGTATTAGAAAAAAGATTAAGAGAAATAGCATTTTTAACAAAAGGATTAAAAATAACAATAGAAGACCAAAGAGAAGAAACACCAAAAAAAGCAGAATTTTGTTATGAAGGAGGATTAATATCATTTGTAGAATACCTAAACAAAAATAAAGAAAAAATCCATCCAACACCAATTTATATAGAAAAACAAGGAGAAGTACCAGTAGAAATAGCTATTCAATATACAACAGCTTACTCAGAAAATATATACACATTTGTTAATAACATAAATACAATCGAAGGTGGAACACACTTAGAAGGATTTAAAAGAGCACTAACAAAAGTTTTTAATGACTATGCAAGAAGCCACAATATTTTAAAGGAAAAAGATAATAATTTACAAGGTGAAGACATTAGGGAAGGAATAACAGCAGTAATATCTGTAAAAGTAAAAGAACCACAATTTGAAGGACAAACAAAAACAAAACTAGGAAACAGTGAAGTAACAGGTGTTGTACTTAGTATGGTAAATGAAGCATTATCAACATTTTTAGAAGAAAATCCACAAGTAGCAAAAGCAATATTAGAAAAATGTGTCAGTGCATCAAGAGCAAGAGAAGCAGCAAGAAAAGCAAGAGAATTAGTAAGAAAGAAAAGCAGTCTAGAAACTTCAACATTACCAGGTAAATTAGCAGATTGCAGTAGCAAAATAGCAGATGAATGTGAAGTATATATAGTCGAAGGGGATTCAGCTGGAGGAAGTGCAAAACAAGGAAGAGATAGAAAATTCCAAGCAATTTTACCATTATGGGGAAAAATGTTAAATGTTGAAAAAGCAAGAGCAGACAAAATTTACGGAAATGATAAATTAAATCCAGTAATTGTAGCTATAGGAGCAGGAATAGGAGCAGATTTTGACATTACAAAAATAAGATATGGAAAAGTAATAATAATGGCAGATGCAGATGTAGACGGTGCACATATTAGAACATTACTATTAACATTCTTCTTTAGATACATGAGACCATTAATAGAAAATGGAAACGTATATTTAGCTCAACCACCACTATATAAATTATCTAAAAAAGGAATGGAAGACATTTATTGTTACACAGATGAAGATTTGGCAAAAGCATATAAAGACTTAGAAGCTAAGGGAATAGAAAGAAGCACATTAGGACTTCAAAGATATAAAGGTTTAGGAGAAATGAACCCAGAACAATTATGGGAAACAACAATGGATCCAGATAAAAGAATCTTAGTTAAAGTAACAATGGATGATGCTATAAAAGCAGATGAAATATTTACATTATTAATGGGAGACGAAGTAGAACCAAGAAGAGAATTTATTCAACAAAATGCAAAATATGTTACAAACTTAGATATTTAAAAAGAAAAAAATAAAAATGAGATTTGTGTAAAAATATAATTCAAGTCTCATTTTTTATATTCAGTTTTTACTTTATATATACTTTATTTTTAAATATAAAATATTAAAATAAATATAAAAAATTTAATAGGAAAGAAAAAATCTTTCCTATTAATCTGAAAAGCCAATAACAATCTTAGCTAAGACTAATATATCTAATATTTAAACCTAATATATATTACTATATAAATAAGCCGGATACCACATATATTAATCAGTCGCTCGACTATTAGAACACCATAGAATAACTATATTCATCCTAAAAAAGGACTAATAATAACCATAATAAAATATAAAAATAATCTTAGCTCGAATTTATTACATATATTACAACTATAAATAATTAAATAGCTTACATACACATAATAAATTCTTCTCGCCGACATATGAAAATATAAAAACATACACTTTCATACATCTTTGTCCGAATAATAATAAACTGATAAAAATCTATTATTACTCTTGGCTCAACTGTTATCAACCTTACAATAATATTATGAACAAAAATAAAAAAAATATACATAAAAAATAAAAAAATTATAAATATATAAAAAAACAATTAATTAAATTAAGAAATAATAAAATAATAAAAATTAAACAAATAAATATATTCTAAAAAAATAAACATAAATAAAACGGAAATAAAAGGGAAAGAAACAAAAAAGTGGAAAAGTGACAAAAAAATGTAAAAAAATAAGGAAAAGTCGAGTTTTGTCGAAAATTTATTATTGACAGAAGTAATAATAGATAGTAAAATTGCAAAAAAAGAGAGGTGATAAAAATAAAAGAAAAAACTATAAAAGAGTGGATACCATTAGAAAAAATATATAAAGATGAAATCAAACCTATCATCTTTGATCTAATTAAAGTTTCGCACCATGGTAGTGCACATAGTACTGCATGGGAGTTGATGAAGGTGGCTGATAGCGGAATATTCTTCTTTACTGGAGGCTCAAAAGCAAGACCAAGCCTACAAACTTTGGGAAGAATCATCACAAGGCCATTGCCTGATGGTGTTGCATATAGGGATATCAGATATAATCGACCCAATGAAATTCTAAATAAACTGAATGCTCTTTCTGCGGACGCAAAGAACAGTCTTAATGTTAAAGTAAGCTACAACG
>OGWV01002275.1_pt1 | contig 11888 bp, 10 predicted proteins | sample 1576081 | NCBI WGS metagenome assembly OGWV01 (sample SAMEA3541541, study PRJEB24748) | human gut metagenome | biome: human gut; feature: human-associated habitat; material: faeces | place: China | collected 2012 | reverse complement strand
TTAATAAAGGCGCGGGTGTGGGTCTCGAACCGCTCCACCGGCAGCTCCTCGAACCGCTCACCTTTCGCGTGGGGGGCGATGGCGACGATGCGCTCGTGGCCGTCCAGCAGCTTGAGCACATTGTCGAGGATGGCTTTCCGGTCGCCGTTGCCGCAGACCAGGTCGGCCTCCATGAACTGGGCCGCTTCCTCGGGGAAAGCCTGCGGGTAGCAGCCGGTGAGGACGGTGACGGCGCCGGGGTTCTCGCGCTTGGCCCGGCGGAGCCACTTGCGGCTCTTCTGGTCGCCGAAGTTGGTGACGGTGCAGCTGTTCACCACAAAGACGTCAGCCTCTTCGCCCTCCGGCACGATGGTGAAACCGGCGGAGCGGAACATCTGTTCCAGCGCACCGGTCTCGTTTAAGTTGACCTTGCAGCCAAGGGTATAAAAACAAACTCGCATGGGGTGTCCTTTCTGAAACCTCTCCGATTTGGCTCCCCTGACAGGGGAGCTGGCTGCGAAGCAGACGGAGAGGTTATTACCTTATAATAAACCATCCTATTATAGCAGATTTTTCCCGGGGAGAAAAGAGCATTCCGGCCTCTTTTTTTGCATAGAATGCAATCAGACAGACATTGCGGGGAGGGACAAGGGATGGAACGAAAGAATTTTGCGGTGCTCTGCGCAGCCGTGCTCTGCTTCTGGCTGTTTGCACTGGCCCTTGGGACGGCGGAGGGCGTGGGCCTGCGGGCTGTCATGCACCCGGAAGAGCGGGCCGTCAGCGCCGACGTCGAGGAAGCGGCGGAAGGGTTGCTGCTGCCGGCCGCAGCCGCCGCGCCTCAGCTCGACCTCAACTGCCGCGCTGCCATCCTCATTGAGCAGGGGAGCGGACGGGTCCTCTACGAGAAGAACGCCGACGAGCGAGTCCCCATCGCCTCCATCACCAAGGTGATGACTCTGCTGCTTGCTTTCGAGGCTGTCCACGACGGGCGGCTGACCATGGAGACGCCGGTGCCGGTGAGTGAGCACGCCTACCACATGGGCGGCAGTCAGATCTGGCTGGAGCCGGGGGAGCACTTTACATTGGACGAGATGATAAAGGCCATCTGCGTTTCCTCTGCCAACGACGCGGCAGTGGCCGTGGCCGAGCTGGTGGGCGGCAGTGAGCCGGCCTTCGTGGAGCAGATGAACGCCCGGGCCGCCTCGCTGGGGATGGAGCAGACGTCTTTCCGCAACGCCTGCGGGCTGGACGCCGAAGGCCATCTCTCCACGGCCCGGGATGTGGCCGCCATGAGCCGCACCATCCTGAACACCTGCCCCGAGGTGCTGCACTACACCGGCATCTGGACGGATACCCTCCGGGGCGGGGCGACCCAGCTGATCAATACGAATAAGCTCCTCCGCCGGTATGAGGGGATCACCGGCCTCAAGACCGGCACCACCGGCGGCGCGGGCATCTGCATCTCGGCCAGCGCCACCCGGAACGGTCTCTCCCTCATCGCGGTGATCTTGGGCGCACCGTCCAGCCGCCGCCCGCTATCAGCGCCGCCAGAGAATATGCGTAATACTGGTAAATGTTACCAACGTCGTAAGACTTCTCGCCTGTGTTCAATGGGCTTTTCTTGTCCCAGCCCCACGCTACGCTTACGTGGTAGTCTGCATTTGTGGCGTGTTCCGCTCTTGTAATAAGCTCGTCCAGCCACTCCCAGACACGCCCCACGGCATCTACAACGCCCACGGAAGAAACGGCATTTACCACACTGCCTGTTACGCCCCTGCCTGTGTTGCTGGTGGCGCTCCATGCGTTTGTATTTGCGTTATCCAGTCCGGCAGGGCTGCCAAAAGCATAAGCGCAAAATTCCGCATAGTTCGGCAGGCGTTTACCGCTCTTTGCCAGACGTTCTACAAAGTTATACCAGTTCATGCTTTCTGTACCCGTCATAGGTGCGCAGCCGTACTCTGATTTCAAGCCCTTTGCTCCGTCGTCAGAATTAAGGTAAATATCTACCCATGTGCCACCGCCTAAATATACCATACCCTCTGGGCTGCATTTCGGGCGGTGTCCCAGTGTCCATACAGAACGTGGTACAATGCCGTTGCTTACTGCGCTTTCCCAGCCTGTGCCAAAAATAACGCTGCTGCCATTAAGCCGAGCGCCGTGGAACCGGCGAACCGGCCCACAACGGCAACGTCGGACATGTTGAACAGAATTTGTAAAAGGTTGGATAAAGCCAGCGGCAGGCTGACCATCAGAATTTGTTTGGCCAGCGGCCCTTCGGTCATGGTTTTGGATTTTGAGGTGGTGCTCATGATGGATGGTTTTTGCTCCTGTTTTAATTGTGACTGCACAGTAGGGGCCGGGCATGCCCGGCCCTCGCGCGTAAGGCAGATGGTTTCTTGCGGGAAAGCCGCGGTCCGCACGTATGCGGACCCTACAGTTCTGCTTTTCGGTTTGTAGGGGTCGGCGTCCTCGATGCTCCGCGGGCGGATATGCAATCCGCCCTTGCAATTTTCCATTACATCTTGTGATCCGCAAAAATCGGGTCGTCCTGCCACAAAACGACCCGGCCCGCTGCGCGGGTCTTGTTCATGTCAATGATGCGCTGGTTGCTCGACCCGCGGAAGCGCAGACTGATGTCGTACTGGTCCTGCACAAAGTCGCCGTCCACAAGCACATCTATATATTGTAAAAACTCGTCGGTGACCTCGCATCGCCCGGGACCGGGCTGCCAGATCTCGTGCTCCAGATTGTTGCCGGTGTAGCACCAGATCGTCTTGTTGGGGTACAGCACCTTTACATTTTTAATAAAGGGCAGCAGCTCCCGCTGGTTCTCCGGCTCAAACGGTTCGCCGCCCAGCAGCGAAAGCCCATTGATGTAACCGGGGGCCAGACTCTCCAGTATTTCATTGCGAACTTCCTTGGTAAACGGCGCACCGTAGCCGAAATCCCATGCCACGGCATTGAAGCAGTTCGGGCAGTGGCGGCGGCAGCCGGAAACGAACAGGCTCGTGCGCACGCCCTCCCCGTTGGCAATATCACAATATTTAATGGTTGCGTAATTCATGGTGTTCTCCTGCGGGGACATCCCCATATCTTGTGTCGGGCGGGTGTTCCGCCCCCAAACCCTGACATAGTATACCAGCTTTGGGGGCATACTGCAAGGGGGAGCATGATTTTCGAAGAAGATATTTGCACGCTGCATCGACAAACTGTGTAGAACTACTCAAAATCACCAAAATTTCAGTCTTATTTTTGGCAGGGCTTTTTTGCACGTTGAGGCGACGAAAACGGAACATTTTGTTTTCACTCGCTCGCAGGACACTATATCTTGTGGTTTTATGGATTGACTTTTTGCCCCCGGTGCGGTATTATAGTCTTGCTCGCAAAACGGGCAATTTACGAATCGGCATTTCATCTGTATTCTATACAGTTCGTATTGAACGCACTGTATTTATTTTTTTGTAAAGAGGAGTCACCATGAAGATCATCAAGCGCAACGGCAGCGAGGCTGTCTTTGACATTACCAAAATTATTGCGGCCATCACGAAGGCTAACAAGGTCGTACCCGATGCCCAGCGCCTGACGAAGCAGCAGATCATCGAGATCAGCGATCATGTGCAGGAGGTCTGCTATGCCCGCGGCCACGCGATGAACGTCGAGGAGATTCAGGACATCGTCGAGGACGCCATCATGGCCACTGGCGCGTATGAGGTTGCCCGCAGGTACATCACCTATCGCTACGTGCAGAGCCTCAAGCGCACCCACAACACGACGGACGACAAGATCCTTTCCCTCATCGAGTGCAACAACGAGGAAGTCAAGCAGGAGAACTCCAACAAGAACCCTACCGTCAACAGCGTACAGCGTGACTATATGGCCGGCGAGGTCAGCAAGGATCTGACCATGCGTATGCTGCTCCCCCCGGAGATCGTCAAGGCGCATGAGGAGGGCATCATCCACTTCCACGATGCCGACTACTACGCCCAGCACATGCACAACTGCGACCTCGTCAATCTGGACGATATGCTGCAGAACGGCACGGTCATCAGCGGCACTTTGATTGAAAAGCCGCACTCCTTCTCCACGGCCTGCAACATTGCCACACAGATCATCGCGCAGGTCGCGTCCAGCCAGTACGGCGGCCAGAGCATTAGCCTGACCCACCTGGCCCCCTTTGTTGATGTCAGCCGCAAGAAGATCCGCCGCGACGTCGAGGCCGAGATGAAGGATCTGGGCATTGACCCCGGCGAGGAGAAGATCTCCGAGATCGTAGAGAAGCGTCTGCGCGAGGAGATCAAGCGCGGTGTGCAGACCATCCAGTATCAGGTCGTCACCCTGATGACCACCAACGGCCAGGCTCCGTTTATCACGGTCTTTATGTACCTGAACGAGGCCGGTGACAACCAGCGCCTGAAGTCCGACCTGGCCATCGTCATTGAAGAGATGCTGCGCCAGCGCTACCAGGGCGTCAAGAATGAGGCCGGTGTCTGGATTACCCCCGCCTTCCCCAAGCTCATCTACGTGCTGGAAAACGACAACATCTATGAGGGCCAGCCCTACTACTACCTGACCAAGCTCGCCGCCAAGTGCACCGCCAAGCGGATGGTGCCCGACTACATCAGCGAGAAGAAGATGCTGGAATACAAGGTCGACAAGAACGGCGAGGGCCACTGCTTCACCTGCATGGGCTGCCGCAGCTTCCTGACCCCCTATGTCGACGAGAACGGCAAGCCGAAGTACTATGGCCGCTTTAACCAGGGCGTTGTCACCATCAATCTGGTGGACGTGGCCCTGTCCAGCGGCGGCGATTTTGATAAGTTCTGGCAGATTTTTGACGAGCGCCTCGAGCTGTGCCACAAGGCCCTGATGTGCCGCCACAACCGCCTGAAGGGCACACTGAGCGACGCCGCGCCCATCCTGTGGCAGTACGGCGCGCTGGCCCGCCTGAAGAAGGGCGAGCCCATCGACAAGCTGCTCTACGGCGGCTATTCCACCATCAGTCTGGGCTACGCGGGTCTGTATGAGTGCTGCAAGTATATGACCGGCAAAAGCCACACCGACCCTGCCGCCAAGCCGTTTGCGCTGAACGTTATGCAGCACATGAACGACGCCTGTACTAAGTGGAAGAACCAGCACAACATTGATTTCAGCCTGTACGGCACGCCGTTGGAATCCACGACCTACAAGTTTGCCAAGTGCCTGCAGAAGCGTTTTGGGCTTGTGCCGGGCATCACGGACCGCAATTATATCACGAACTCCTACCATGTCCACGTGACCGAGCAGATCGACGCCTTCACGAAGCTGAAGTTCGAGAGCGACTTCCAGAAGCTCTCCCCGGGCGGCGCCATCAGCTATGTGGAGGTGCCCAACATGCAGGACAACCTCGAGGCCGTTATCAAGGTCATGCAGTTCATCTACGAGAACATCATGTACGCCGAGCTGAACACCAAGAGTGACTACTGCCAGGTCTGCGGCTACGACGGCGAGATCCAGATCGTGCCCGAGGACGGCAAGCTGGTCTGGGAATGCCCCAAGTGCCACAACCGCGACCAGAACAAGCTGAACGTTGCCCGCCGCACCTGCGGCTACATCGGCACCCAGTTCTGGAACCAGGGCCGAACTGCCGAGATCAAGGACAGAGTGCTGCATTTGTAATAGAATAAGTTAGCCCCCGACACCTGCCGCTGTACGGTATTATGTCGGGGGCTTATTATTTTGTAGGGGAGGTATTCATCCCTTCCTGGGTGCATTGCACCAGCTGCAGGAAGATTAAGTCCGAGAACCTGCGCCGGGCCTTGCGGTGCCATGCAGTGCCGGTCCGCACATGTGCGGCCCGGCACTGTAAAATAAGCACCCTCTTGCGGGAAAGCCTGCGGGCCGGGCATGCCCGGTTCCTGCCGCATCGTATAGCAAAACAGGCAGGCCGCCAATTTTGACGGTCTGCCTGTTGCTGTATGCAGTTGTGGATTTTACTTCGCGTACTCGGTTGCTCGGCTCTCGCGGATGACGCTGACCTTGATCTGACCGGGGTAATCCAGCTCGTTCTCGATCTTCTTGGCGACATTGCGTGCCAGCAGAATGACCTCGTCGTCGCTGACCTTGTCGGGCTGGACAAGGATGCGGACCTCGCGGCCTGCCTGTACGGCGTAGGAGCTCTCGACGCCCTCAAAGCCGTTGCAGAGAGCCTCCAGTGTTTCCAGGCGCTTGATGTAGCTCTCCATGTTCTCGCGGCGGGCGCCGGGACGGGCAGCAGAAATCGCGTCGGCGGCCATGATGATGAACGCCAGCGTCGTCTTGGGCTCCACGTCGCCGTGGTGGGCCTCGATGGCGTGGATGACCTGCGGGTTCTCGCGGTATTTCTTGCAGATGTCAACACCGATCTGGACGTGGCTGCCCTCGATCTCGTGGTCAAGGGCCTTGCCGATGTCATGCAGCAGACCGGCGCGGCGGGCCAGCTGGACATTGACACCCAACTCACCGGCCATCAGACCGGCCAGCCAGGCCACCTCGAGAGAGTGGCTCAGGACGTTCTGGCCGAAGCTCGTGCGGTACTTCAGGCGGCCAATGAGCTTGACAAGGTCAGGATGCAGGCTGTGAATGCCAAGCTCCATGACGGCCTTATCGCCTTCGCGCTTCATCTGGATTTCCAGCTCGCGGCGGCATTTGTCCACGGTCTCCTCGATGCGGGCCGGATGGATACGGCCATCGGCAATCAGGCGCTCCAGCGCCATGCGGGCGACCTCGCGGCGGGTCTGGTCAAAGCTGGACAGCGTGATGGCCTCCGGCGTGTCGTCGATGATAAGGTCACAGCCGGTGGCGGTTTCGAGCGCACGGATGTTGCGGCCCTCGCGGCCAATGATGCGGCCCTTCATCTCGTCGCTGGGCAGCGGCACAACGCTGACGGTGGCCTCGCTGGTGGCGTCTGCCGCGCAGCGGGCGATGGCCTGGCCGATCAGCTCACGGGCGAGGTTGTCGCACTCGTCCTTCATGTTCGCCTGGTAGGCGCTGATTTTCATCGCCTTCTCGTGAGTCAGCTCGTCGTCGACCTGCTTGAGCAACACGGCGCGGGCGTCCTCCTTGGACATGGCGGCGATGGTTTCCAGCTTTTCGGTCTGGCGCAGCTTGAGCTGCTCCAGCTCGTCCAGGCGGGCCTCCACGGTCTCACTGCGGCGCTTGAGGTCCTCCTCCTTGCGCTCCATCTGGGCAGTGCGCTTGTCGAGGGCCTCCTCCTTCTGGTCGATGCGGCGCTCCTGGCGGGTGATTTCGGCGCGGCGGTCCTTGATTTCCTTGTCCGCGTCGCTTTTGAGCTTGAAGGCTTCGTCCTTCGCTTCGATGATGGTTTCCTTGCGCTTCTGCTCGGCAGTCTTGATGGCATCATTCACGATGCGCTTGGCTTCCTCCTCAGCGCTGCCGATCTTCGCCTCGGCGGTGCGCTTGCGGTTTTCACCGCCGAGGTAAAAACCAAGCGCCCCGGCAACAGCGGCAGCAACAAGGACCAGCACCACGGTCAAAATTGGTGACATAGTCGGTTTCACTCCTTATCAAAATAGGAGGATGCGCGCAGCGGGACGCTTTTCACTATGACATTGTTGCATGAAGAAACGCGGCAGGTCAGCCAAAAAGACACACGATGCCCCTGCGCGCAGAATATACACAAACCGTCATCAGGACGTTAAATATCGTAAAAAAGCGGCGTTCCCGTTGGGCGACACCCTTTAAGGAGCCACGCACAGGCCGCGCCTGCCGTTTGGCTCTTTATTTCCTATATATAATTTTACTTTGATTTCGTGCAAATGTCAAGATAACACAGGGGGCAAACTGGTATTTTTCATGCAAAACGCCCCGCTTTTGTGGCAGCGGGGCGCAGAGAAATCATTTTTTGCCGCGGTAAACTCCGGCCTTGCGCAGCAGGTCCTTGACGACCTCGGACCCGCAGACCAGCCCGCAGGCGGCGGGCACAAAGGCGTTGCTGGCGGGCACCGTGCGGCGCGCAGCGGTGGGGGCTTCCTCGATTTCCTCCTGCAGCGGCGGCAGGGTCTGCTCCTCCGAAAAGACGACCTTCACCTTGCCCAGACGGCGCTTGCGGCACTCGAGGCGGATGACCTTGGCCAGCGGGTCCACGGTGGTTTTTTCAATGTCGGCCACGCGGAACGCCGTCGGGTCCAGCTTGTTGGCCGCGCCCATGCTGCACAGGATCGGCACCCCGTCCTTTTTGCAGCAACGGATCAGCAGCAGCTTGGCGCTGACCGTGTCGATGCAGTCCAGCACGTAGTCAAACTGCGTCAGGTCGACGTCCGGGGAGGTCTCGGCATTGTAGAACATGCGGTTGGCGTGCACGATGATGGTAGGGTCAATGTCCGCAATGCGGGCGGCCATGGCATCGACCTTGTACTGCCCCAGCGTTGAGTGCAGCGCCACAAGCTGGCGGTTCAGGTTGGAAAGTGCGACGGTGTCGCTGTCAAACAGGCTCAACTCCCCTACCCCGCTGCGGGCCAGTACCTCAACAGCCTGCCCGCCGACGCCGCCGATGCCAAAAACGGCCACATGGGCGCGGCGCAGCACGTCCAGTGCGGGTGTGCCCAACTGGGCACGTGTGCGGGTGTATTGATCGGGCATGGTGTTACCTCCATAATAATCTTGCCTCCCTCTGCGAGACAGGCTCCCCCAATATGGGTGAGATGGCGCTTGCGCCAGAAGGGGAGCAGGGGGCCAAGAAGTGTTTTATTTCTTTCTTTTCTCTTTCCGTTCCAGCACCGTCTCATAGCTCGACGACATCTTGTCGGCCATGCAGACAAGCGCGGCCTCGCGGCTGTGGGGTATGTCGGTGGGGTTCAGCGGCCACATGTGGCTCTGGATGATGTCCTTTTCCTTGTCGGTCAGTTTAAACACAGTTTCGGCGTTGTAGCGTGCAATACGAGCATGCTTGAAGCCGTGCCAGTGGGTGATGTTGCTGCAATTATGCCAGTCGTACAGGTAAAAATCGTGCAGGAACGCCCCCTTTACAAGGCTGGCCTCATCCGCGCGGGCGTGCAGATGGATGTTGAGCCAGAACGCGATGCGGGTGACGCGCAGACAGTGTTCATAGGTGGTCACGCTGCCGTGCTGGATGAATTTTTGCATTTCCAGCGCGTTCGGGTCATCGGCGATGCCTTTCAAAAGTATGTGCATACGCACTTCTTCTTCGGGGGTCAGTTTGCAGAGCATAGCAATTCCTCCACACGGGCGGCGGTCTCGGCCAGGGGCGCAGTGCCGTCCACCGTCAGGATCGGGCAGGCAAGCTGCTTCTGCCATTCATTATGCAGCACAGCGCTGCGCGTGTCAAGCCCGCCGTCATCATAACCGGCGGCCCACTGCAAAAATGCCTGATGATGGTCGTACATATCGCCGCCCGGCAGAATGCGCGCGCCAAACCGCGCGTACTCTCGTTGTTTTATACGCGCCAGCCGGGTGGGCGTGTCGGTCACAACGCGCACCGCCAGCGTGAAATCCGGGATGAGAGCATCCCCCCAGCCGACGAGCGAGCCGGAGAGGACAGCACCGTTTTTTGCGGCGGCAATGTCCTGCCGTATGAGCGGCACACGCTGCTCAATGGGGCGCTTTATCGTGAATTTCGGGTCAGTGGGCAGCCAGAAATAGTCGTCTGAGTCGAGGAAGGCATACTGAAATTGCTCCGCCAGGTATCGCCCCAGCGTGGACGTCCCGGAGCCGGACGCGCCGTAGATGTGGATGAGAGGCTTCATAATGATATTTCCCTATTTGTTTAACTCATTATATGCTTTTTTGACGATTTGAGCCATTAGTAATCTTCGCTGACTTAAAAATTCCGGATATGTCAGTTTCTCAAAGTTTTCCGGCAAAGCGTTTTGTGCACAAGTTCGTTTATATCCTTCTTCTCCGAGTTTTTCACGGTAACGGGTAACGTATTCTACAGGCGGCGCATCAGATATATCAATATTGGTTGTATAGTCCAAATAGGTAAAGTTCGCAATTTGATTTCGGTCACGGTCATTGTCATATCCGATTTTTTCCAGATAATGTTTAGGGAAAATGTGATGTTTATCTATAGAGTTTTTATTTCCGTTTGTACCGAGCACAAAATATTTCGACAGAGGGGCAGTACTGAAAAGCATTGGTGTTCCCAAAACATTAATTGCGGCAATGTAACCATACCAAGCCGGAGACGTAGCAGAAGAACTATTTAACTCTGCGGGCAGAGAATATCTGAAATAATCATCCGTGAACCGATTTGATATTTCGTTATCTAAATACGTCACAAACTGATTTGCTGTGTGTATACTCCTTAAATCAGCAAATTGCTTCTCAACTTCAGTCTCGGTTGACCCTGTGTAGAACCCTGTAATAGTGGACATAAAAATCCATTTACAGATGATTTTTTGCAGTTCAACCGAGGATACTTTATATTCATATTTTCCAATCAGATACAAAACATAGCTGAATACTACTGCGTTTGAGGATGCCACGAGACTTCCCTTTAAATAGCCAGCAGATGTAAACAGATTCATAAATGCATGCCAGTTGTTTAAATTCGTAGCCATGTCCAAGGACGCTTTGAAAATTGACAGGTTCTCTTCACGTACATTTTGGGTGATTTCACCGGTTTTAAGATTTTTGCCTCGTAGCAGCATGTAGGCATATCGCAAACGCGCTCTTCGGAAACCAACACCTACGGCTACTCGGATAAGATGGGAAGGATCAACTTGAAGAATCTGGTTGTATGAAGTACCATTGGCAGGCTTTCTCGATTCTGAACAAAAGTTGTTGATTTTGTCGTAAACTTCGTTATCGTAAACAGCGATTAGCGTTTCAATGAAATTCTTTTCCGTTAAATTTTGTCCGCCAGAATTAACACGTACAAAAATGTCAGCGACATCCTCTTCATCTGCCTTGGCGTTGATTTTTAAGGTGGGCAATGAATAAATTCCCAAATTCAGCAGATCATTTATATTCTCTTCAATTAAATCCTCTTCATCTTCTGTGAGTTGAGGCTGTCCGTTCTTTATGCGGCCCTCATTTGCAGTTTTGATATATGTTTTTCTGAATTTGGAAATGCTATGTTCCTGGTCCGCGGAAAATACACTACTGATTTCACTGATCCATTCAGGATCGCGCTCAAACGCCTGTGTCCATACAGCAAATTCACGTGTCAAAGGATTAAAGGAAATTCGGATTTTACGTTCTGCATAATTCTTGTCTCTGATCGTTACTGCTCCGCCGCCGGGGCAGCGGCTTTTTCAACGGTCTGCTGGTGGGCCTGTACCCCATCGCGCTCATCAGCTACAACGCCTACAATACCCTGCTGTTTGGCAGGCCGGAGGGCGATATGCTGCCTGCGTGGCATGTCGTGTGGTTCCTTATCGGCATGACCAGCGTCGGTGTGGCAGAAGAGTTTCTGTTCCGGGGCGTTATCGCCCAGACGCTTCTGGAACACTTCGGCACCAGCCGGGCCGGCGTCTGGAAAGCCTGCCTGCTGTCGGGCCTCTACTTCGGTGCGGCCCACCTGACCAACCTCACCGGCAGTGCGCCGCTGGGCGTTCTGATGCAGTGCGTCTTTGCGGCCTCGCTGGGTACACTGCTGGCGGCGGTCTATTTCCGCACCGGAAACATCTGGGTGACGGTGTTCATCCACGCCGCGATGGACATCACGTCCATGCTCATCGGCGGCCTGTACGGCACCGAGACGGTGGCCGACAGCATCAGCACCTATGACATCACCATGCTGACGTCTATCGCGGTCTACCTCATCCCCACGGCATTTCTGCTGCGGAAAAAGAAGCTCAGTGAAGTGGAGCTTTACTTCGGACGTGATATGAAATAAACGGAATGGCCGCGCACATCCTCGGCTGCCCGCTGCGCATGGTGCTCCGTCTGGCCGGCGGCGATGCCAACGC
>OGWV01002272.1_pt1 | contig 11897 bp, 14 predicted proteins | sample 1576081 | NCBI WGS metagenome assembly OGWV01 (sample SAMEA3541541, study PRJEB24748) | human gut metagenome | biome: human gut; feature: human-associated habitat; material: faeces | place: China | collected 2012 | reverse complement strand
GCACCTTAAAACAGAGCATTTCGGCAGTAAAAATCCGAGACTTCATACGGACGAGCAGCGCTTTTGGTATCTTGCCAACAGGAAGAGAACGAAGCTACGACTCCTGCAAACAGTCGCATTACTATCTCTCCCATTATTACACGTGCTACGGAAGTTAACTTTGAAACCGGAGATAAAATCGGTGTTACAATCACCCAAAACGGTGACTTCGTATATGCAGAGAATAAACAGATGACATACAATGACGGAGTATTTGCACGGCTACAAGGCCTACGGGCGTTTCCCGAACCGTAAAAACCGGAACGGCAGGGAGCAGGTCTCATACGAACAGTTCTATGAGGAGCTTATCAATTCCTGCTGCGGGGCAAACCTGCTGACCTATATAGGCAGGGTGAACCTGAAAGAACTGTATGAAGCCGGCTTTTCATTGGAAGAGGTCGTTATCCCCAAAGGCAACTGTTGCGGACTTTTCAGTTCAACATATGGCGGCGGAAGCCTGCTTGAAATGGAACTGAAGAAAGACGTAAGGCTGAAATTGGAAGTGAAAGACTATCACGGTTTCCGTTTCCGGCTGGATGACGAACGTTCCAAGTATGAATGCTCCATCCGGCATGTGTACGGGGTGGATGACTCCTTTTTCGGTGAGAGGATAAGCCTTGTCGCCTCATAAAATCAAGTATCCACCATTAAAATCATAAAGTCATGGAAAAGAAATATGTCATCATCCTCTCCGAAGGAAAGGAATACCTGTGCTGTCACGAAGACGGCTGCTATTATGATGTATCCTGCCCGATGCGGTCATTTACTGAAGGCGAAGAAGATTTCGAAATCATGGATTCCGGTCAGAACCGGCATGGCAAGACATATCCATACCATAAAAGAAAATTGAAACTTGTCCCTGGGTTTTATCCGAATGGCTGGCTTGCCTTGAGCCTGGAAGTACCGAAGACCGGGGAAGCTTATACGGTACTGACCGTCAATCTGGAGGACTTTCCGGCCTTCGGGATTCCCGACAAGGCATTTGTTGACATCAACAACAATCCGGAAGCGATGGACTTTCTCATAAGATACAATCTTGCCGAAGATACGGGTTACAGGCGCAGGAGCGGATGGGTGGAATACCCGATGGTAAAACTGAACCTTCCCGAACTGTACCGGATATCACCGGCATACTTCGAGGAATCAGGACAACAATCAATCATGTAACATCAACAATCAACAACCCAATTATAGGAGTATGGCAAAATATGAAGTAAGGGTAAGATACGCCTTCGAGGGCACTTACATGGTAGCGGCAGGGAACCGCGAAGAAGCAAAAAGAATGGTAGAGGAAGACTGCGGTCTGGTACTGGGCGGCAATATCCACACGACACGCGATGATGACGAGGTAACGGACTGGAACTTCGGCATCCATCCCGAATCGCAGATACTCTCGATCAAGGAAACGGGCAGGAAAGTCGCGGTAAAAGTGTATATTTGTATTATTCAGCTTTACAATCTCATCACCGGCCTTAATCCCGGCCTCCTCAGCCGCATAGCCCTCAATAACACCGGCAAGCTTTGGACTGTCATAGCCTACAGAGCATATGATAATCAGGGCAAAAATAAATGCCATGATAAAATTAAAAAACGGTCCTGCGAAAACAACGCTTATGCGCGCCCACACGGATTTGTTGTTAAATGCCCTGTCATCACCTGAGCTTTCATCCTCACCCTCCATGATGCACGCTCCGCCAAAAGGGAGCAGCTTTATGGAGTATTTTGTCTCTCCACGCTGCACTCCGAAAAGAGTCGGTCCAAGTCCCAGACAAAATTCATTGACCTTTATGCCATTTGCTTTAGCGAGCCAGAAATGTCCGAGCTCATGAAAAATTACTATGATGCTGAATAATATAATTGCAATAATAATACTAATAATGTTCAAAATTACCACCTTCTACTGATATAGTCATATGCGCACTGCTCTGTATCAAGTATCTCATCCACTGATGGATTTTCAATAAATAATGCATTTTCCATGCATGCCTCGATTATTTCGATTATTTCCAGATATTTAATCTTTTTATTCAAAAACAGTGCAACTGCTCTCTCATTTGCAGCATTGAAGGCCGTAGGAATATTGCCGCCTGCCTTTGCAGCCTTCATGGCAAGAGCAAGGCCTTTAAAGGTATCAAGGTCCGGGGCTTCAAAGGTCAGATCCTTAAGCTTAAACAGATCAAGTCTGTCACCTGAAAGAGCCGGTCTCCTTGGATAATACAGGGCATACTGTATAGGTATACGCATGTCAGGAGTACCAAGCTGTGCAATAACGGCTCCATCCGCATACTCGACAGCCGAATGAATGACACTCTGAGGATGCACTACAACCTGAATCTGTGACAAATCCACATCAAAAAGCCATTTTGCTTCAATTACCTCTAAACCCTTATTGACCATGGTTGATGAATCAATAGTGATTTTTTTGCCCATTGACCAGTTAGGATGCTTTAGAGCGTCCTCTACCCTTATACTCTCAAGCTCAGAGAGCTTTCTGCCTCTGAACGGACCTCCGGATGCTGTCAGAAGAATCTTTTTAATCGGATTCATTGAATTTCCCTGCAGTGACTGGAAGATGGCACTGTGCTCACTGTCCACCGGAAGAATGGACACACCATACTCCTTCGCAAGCGGGATAATGATATGGCCCGCTGTAACGAGGGTCTCCTTATTTGCGAGTGCGATGGTCTTTTTTGCCTTGATGGCGGCAATTGTAGGACGGATGCCAAGCATACCGACAATTGCGGTTACAACTATGTTACATGGCTCAATGGTGGCACATCTAATGAGACCGTCCATGCCATAGCCTACTTCGATGTCTGTATCCGCAAGGCTTGTGCGAAGCTTTTTGGCATCGTTTTCATCACTTACACTGACAAACTGTGGCTTGAATTCCCTTGCCTGTTTCTCTATAAGGGAGAGATTTCTGCCACAGGAAAGTGCCACAACCTGCATATCGCCATGCTCTCTTATCACATCAAGTGTCTGTGTTCCAATAGAGCCGGTTGAACCAAGTATTGATATTTTTTTCATGATAATTCCTCGATTTATATTTTTCTCAGTGGTTCTGAATAGTTACCTTAGCTTTTTGTTTTCAATGGTTCTTAAAAGTTACTTTTAACTTAAAAAGAAGCTAGCCAGATAATAAATGATTGGTGCTGTGATAATCATGCTGTCAAAGCGGTCTAAAATACCACCATGTCCGGGTATCAGATGTCCGTAATCCTTGATATCATAATTACGCTTTATGGCTGATGCACACAAATCTCCAACCATTGAAATAAGGCCTGCAACAGCAGATATAACTGCAAGTATAGCAATCTCTGTGCCGTCTATATTCATATGATTTCTGAATATAAAGCAGTATAAGGCTGTAAGAAGCGCACTGCCGAGCACACCACCTACTGCACCCTCTATAGACTTCTTTGGTGAAAGCTTTGGTGCCATTTTGTGCTTTCCAATCAGCACTCCGACACAGTAGGCACACGTATCACAGCCCCATGAGCATAAAAATACCAAAAAGGCAAGGTAAAGCCCATTGTTAAGTGTACGAATCTGGTAAACATATGAAAGCATTGCTCCCACGTAAAACATACCGAAAAAAGCTGCCATGAGCTGCTTTGCATCATATTTCGGGTATGAAAGCACATACACAAACATCAGTATGATAAGAAAGCCCATGAAAAGCATCATTACATCAGGTATGAAGCTCCACCTTAAGTTGATGTAAAACAAAATCAAAGCAATATACGGTACAACCGATAAGAGCGATTTTTCAAATTTAAACACCCTGAAAAGCTCAAACATACCTATACACGAGATCAGAAGTGTAGAAAAAAGAAGCACCTCGTTTCCGGTTACTATAAGAAATATAGCGGCAATTACAAGAACTATACCGCTAAGCAGTCTTGTCTTAAACATTATTTATCCTCCGTGTCATTTGTTTCTTTTAATCCACCAAAGCGACGGTCTCTTTTATTATATGCATCTATAGCCTTTTTAAGCTCATTTTTATCAAATGCAGGCCACGGAACGTCTGTAAAATAAAATTCAGAGTATGCAAGCTGCCAGAGCAGGTAGTTTGACAGGCGCTGCTCACCACTTGTGCGGATAAGTAAATCAGGATCCGGAAGTTCTCTTGTGTCAAGATATGATGCGAATGTATCTGCATCTATATCATCTGCTGACAGCTTTCCATTATCATGGTCAGCTATCATATGCTTTACAGCACGTATCATCTCATCTCTGCTTCCGTAATTAATTGCAATAGTCAGGTTAAGACCTGTATTTACTGATGAAACTTCTTCAAGGTTTCTTATTTTCTCCTGAAAATTCTCTGAAAGCCTGCTTATCTCACCTATTACGCGCACACGCATATTGTTTTTATTGGCAGTCTTTATGCAGTTTTTAAGATAGCTTTCAAGAAGCTTCATTAGTGCAGCAACCTCAGATTCAGGGCGGTTCCAGTTTTCAGTGGAAAAGGCATAAAGTGTCAGATATTTAACGCCGAGGTCGTTTGCAGCCTTACATATATTCTCAACATTTTTGGCTCCTACTGTATGACCGTAGTTTCTTGGCATACCCTTACTTTTGGCCCAGCGGCCGTTTCCGTCCAGAATGATTGCTATATGTTCCGGAGTACTCATATTTTATTTCCTTTCATTTATGCATATTATATATTTACAATCATGACGCATCATTTATTTGCTGGTCACACAGTTAAGTGTGAACAGTAAAACCGGGAATAAGCAAATAAGGGACACGAATAACATGTCCCTTGTTTGTATACGTGATATAAATACTATACAGTAAGTATCTCTTTACATTTTGCATCAACCGCAGCGTCAACCTTTGCGACAAACTTGTCGGTAAGCTTTTGAGCGTCATCCTCGAGGCCTTTAATCTCGTCCTCTGAAATGCCTTCCTCTTTGCCGGTCTTCTTAATGCTGTCGATTGCATCCCTTCTGATATTGCGGACAGCAACCTTAGCTTCCTCGCCCTTTTTCTTGATGTCCTTTGCAAGATCTTTACGTCTCTCCTCTGTGAGCTCAGGGAAAACAAGTCTGATAAGCTTTCCGTCGTTTGTAGGATTAATTCCGATGTCAGAGCAGTTTATTGCTTTCTCAATCTCCTTAACCATAGAAGCCTCCCATGGCTGAATCTGAATCATTCTAGGCTCTGGAACACTTACATTGGCTACACTCTGAATTGGTGAAGGTGTGCCGTAATAATCTACACGAAGCTTGTCAAGAATATGTGGATTGGCTCTTCCTGCACGGATGCCTGCATACTCTTCCTCGAGATTATTTAATGTTTTTTCCATTTTATCCTGGAAAGGGTTTAATCTTGAATCCATATTATCCTCCTGATATGCATTATATGCAATTTACTATACAGTAACCTTTGTACCGTTAAATTTGCCTGTAAGAGCATTTACAATGCTGTTTTCCTCATTGAGTCCGAATACATACATAGGCATCTTGTTCTCAAGGCACATGATAGACGCTGTGAGGTCAACTACTGCGAGCTTCTTCTCAACAACCTCTTCGATTGAAAGCTCATCATACTTCTTTGCAGCAGGATTGGTCTTTGGATCACTGTCATATACTCCGTCAATTGCTTTGGCAAGGTAAATACCATCTGCCTCAATCTCAATTGCACGAAGCACTGTGGCTGTATCTGTTGAGAAATAAGGATGGCCTGTACCACCAGCAAAGAAAACTACCATATCATGTGCAAAATACTTGTTTGCTCTGTCCTTAGAGAAAAGCTTTGTCATATTGCCACATTCAAACGGAGTGAGAACCGCTGTCTTCATTCCAACATATCTAAAAATCTCTGATACATAAATGCAGTTCATAACTGTAGCAAGCATACCAATCTGGTCAGCCTTTGTGCGGTCGATGGTCTCACTCGTTCTGCCTCTCCAGAAGTTTCCACCACCGATAACAATACCTACCTGTGTACCATTATCAACAATCTGTTTAACCTGTTTTGCAACCTCAATGACTGTAGCCTCATCAAAGCCGTGATGCTTATCACCTGCAAGTGCTTCACCACTTAATTTTAGTAATATTCTACTCATATTTATTTACCCTCGAAAAGTCCCTGAACATCGATATCAGCGTATGTCTGAGAACAGAAGCCCTCGATAACGGCACCGTTGTTAATCTGTACTGAACGTGACTTGATATTACCCATGATAACTGCAGAAGTATCTACTACAACAGGTCCCTGAACATCTATATCGCCCTTTACAGCTCCTGCGATAACTGCTGAAGATGCTGAGATATTGCCGATGATAACAGATCCTGCACCTATCTTGACAGTTCCTGTTGAAACAATTTCACCCTCAACCTTAGCTACATCAGCGAAAAACTCTGATGAATTTGTGTTGCCGTTGACTGTTCCTGTAACAACAATCTTGCCGTTACACATTACATTTCCGTTGATGGTTCCCTGAATATCAAATGATCCTGATGACTGTAAATCTCCTGTGAGTACAGTACTTGCTGTGATGACTGATGTTTCGTCCTGTACATCTCCTGATAAAACGTTATTGTTTACTGGCTGTGTATTTACTGGCTGTGGTATATCATTCATTTGTGGTATCTGCTCCTCTTTTTGTGTATTGATTGTATGCTCTGCAAAATTTTCACTTGGAGTTGGTCTTGGTACAGTTGTCTCCTGTGGCTGCTCCTCGACATGCTCAAGTAATCCGTCGAGCTTTGAAAGCTCTGATGCAACGTCAACATTCTCTCCTATAGTATCAACTACAAGATTGTCAGCTGTCTGAGCCTTTGGCTCTACTTCTTTCTCAGGTACATCTCCGGGTACAAGCTCGTTTACAGCCTGAGAAAAATCATCCTTAAATTCTTTGAATAATCCCATGAATATTTCCTCCATTTATTATCTTATCCAACAGTATCTGATTTGATATATTGAACTTTATATGTATTATTATCAATCGGCAATATTTCGGCACCCTGCGCTTTTATGCTTTCAACAAGCGGCTCAATAGCCTCTGCCGTGGTTGATCTGTTTGAATCATCATGTAATAATACAACTGAATTGTCATATTTGGCAATACCCGAGGTGACATTATTGACAATATCATCGACACTGCAATTGTCAGCTGTATCTCCAGAATTGACATTCCAGTCAAAATATGTGATATGCTTTGAATTGAGTATCTTTACAAGCTCAACCATATCTACATTGCTAATCTGGTTCATGCTGCCACCGGGAAAACGATAAATATCCGGTGCTATTCCAGTCAGATTGGTGATATAATCGGAAATCTGTGTCAGGTCATCGGTAAATGCCTCTGTTGATTCATAAATCTTACTGTATGAATTACTGTAGGAAGCCATCGCAATAGTGTGTCCGTCCTGCACTATGCGCTTATAAACATCATCATATTTACCGGAGGTATCTGCTGTGACAAAGAAGGTAGCCTTGACGCCACAGCTGGCAAGGGCATCTAAAATGGCACCGGTGTTATCACCGGGAATACAATCAAAGGTAAGATACACCTTTCTTGTATCCCCATCATGATACACATTGTCTTTTGACTCAAGCTGTTTCACGACAGCCTGAGTTTTTACGCCAGAGCTTTCATCATCAGAAGCGGTGTCACCATCATCAGACTCAGTACCGGTAACTGTGCTTGATATAGCTGTATTTAACTGAAGCTCAAGCTTGTATATTCTCGAATTCAGTTTGACAACCATGATGCCCAGTACAACTATGGCAAGGATAGATATTGCCATCCATATTGCTATAGTCATAATAATACTTGTCTTAATCCGGCTCACACGTTTGCGACGCTCCTGCTGCTGTCTGGCTAATTCATTATCCTTTGAGTCCATATGCGTCCCCCGTTATGATTGGTTTTGTTTCCTCTTACTATTTTACCATATTTTTATATCTTGTAAAGATAAAAAAATTCCGCAAAAGTTTAAAAGTTAAACTTTTGCGGAACAGCATTCGTTTAATCAGTATAAAGATACAGTTTAGACTCCAGCCATCTGGGCAGCAACCTCAGCAGCGAAATCTTCCTGCTTCTTCTCCATACCCTCACCAACCTCGAAACGAACCATCTCGGTGATTGTAAGATCTTTAGAAACAGACTCAAGATATTTTGCAACTGACTGCTTTCCATCCTCTGCCTTAACATATGTCTGGTCAAGAAGACAAATCTCTTTTAACTGCTTAGATACACGACCCTCAACAAGTCCGTTGAACATCTTCTCAGCCACGATAGACTCCTTGTCTGCCATTGCAAGCTCACCAAGCTTTGCCTTAGCAGCATCTGATAAGAAGTTCCATACATAGTTCATGTTGTTCTTGTGCTCGTTGAAGTTGTTGATATCATCATCGCTCCAAAGCTTCTCGTTAATAGCCTTGTCAATTAACTTATTAAGAATAGGCTTTGGAAGTGTTGTAGCATCATTTAATGCACTGTCAACAGTGATCTCTCTAAGCTTTGCAAGCTCTTCATCAGAGATATCGTTTCTGCTGATGTACTGTGGGTTCATAGCTGCAACCTGCATAGCAATATTTGTGATTGCTTCTTTAGCTGCATCATCTGCTGCACCATTTGCTGCAATGATAACACCGATTCTTCCACCACCATGGATATAAGAAGTAACAACATCACCTGTAACCTTTGCAAATCTACGAACAGATAACTTCTCTCCGATTGTAGCTGTCTTCTCTACAAGAAGGTCGCTAAGTCCGTTTGTAGCAAGAAGAGCGTCGATATCCTCTCCGTTTGCACCACCATTTAAGCCAGAAGCAAGTGCTGTATCTGCTACAGTCTGAACGAACTCCTGGAATGTCTCGTTCTTTGCAACGAAATCTGTCTCAGAGTTAACCTCTGCTACAACTGCAACGTTTCCGTTTACAGCAACACGTGCGATTCCCTCAGCGGCAATTCTGCTCTGCTTCTTTTCCATCTTAGCTGCACCGCTTTTTCTTAATACCTCAACAGCGGCATCCATATCACCGTTTGTCTCAGTTAAAGCCTTTTTGCAGTCCATCATACCTGCGCCTGTCATTTCACGCAGCTCTTTTACCATACCTGCTGTAATAGCCATTTGATTATCCTCCGATATTAATCTGTTTTATTCCTCAACTGTCTCGTCAGAAGCTTCCTCAGCAGTAACCTCTTCCTCAGCTCCCTGCTTTGCCTCGATAACAGCGTCTGCCATCTTAGATACGATTAATTTGACAGCTCTGATAGCATCATCGTTTCCTGGGATAACATAATCTAATTCGTCAGGATCACAGTTTGTATCAGCAATACCTATAAGAGTGATTCCAAGTGCCTGAGCCTCTTTGATACAGATACGCTCCTTCTTAGGATCTACTACGAAGATTGCATCAGGAATTCTCTTCATATCCTTGATTCCACCAAGGTTCTTCTCGAGCTTCTCCCACTCCTTCTTGAGTGCGATAACTTCCTTCTTAGGAAGAACATCGAATGTGCCATCCTCTGACATTGTCTCGATAGCTTTAAGTCTTGCAATACGGCTCTCGATTGTGCGGAAGTTTGTAAGCATTCCACCTAACCATCTCTCGTTTACATAGTACATACCGCAACGCTCTGCCTCAGTCTTGATTGCATCCTGAGCCTGCTTCTTTGTACCTACGAAAAGGATTGTACCACCCTGAGCAGCGATATCAGATACGGCATCGTATGCCTCATCAACCTTTCCTACAGACTTCTGTAAGTCGATGATGTAGATACCATTACGCTCTGTGTAGATGTAAGGAGCCATTTTAGGGTTCCATCTTCTTGTCTGATGTCCAAAATGAACACCTGCCTCGAGTAACTGTTTCATTGAAATTACGCTCATTTTATTTACCTCCGTTTGGTTATTAATCTTCCGTGTGTTTCCAATTAGATCAGCCACCGGTAAGCGTTATCCGGCACCGGCGATCATCCGCACACGTGCTTTATAGTATTTAAGCCTTTGGAATTATAACATACCAAAGGCTTATATGCAAGCAAAAAATTTATTTCTGTGTCAGAATAGTGATTATATCATCATACGATGCTCCCTGTGGAATAACGTGCTCACCATCTGCTATAAAATGATCAGCACCCTTTTGTCCCATATATATACGAAATTGTTCAGCATCATCCACTAGATTGAGAGCTTTAAGCTTTTCTGCAATGGTGCGACATGTATCCTGACTTGTTACTGAAATTGTGTATGTTGTAACAGCATCCTGTGGCTCTACAGTCTCCTGCTTTGCATCCGCTGCCGGCTGCGTGTCTTCCTGCTGTGTATCTTCCTGTGCTGTTTGGCTGTCCTGCATCTGACTATCCTGTTCAGTTTCGGTTTTTTGGGAAGAAGCATCTGAGTTTGTAGCAGAGGAGTCAGTTTTTTCACTATTATATTCGTCTGCGACTGTCCCGGAAATATTCTTTGCTTCAACCATACCGAGTGTTTTGGCTTTTTCTATTATTTCTGTATCAGACATGGACTGCTTATTGTCGTGAAAACCAATCATCATAATGATTACCGCAAAAATAATGCCTAGACCAAGTCCACGCAAATAGTATTTTAATCTCACTTTATTTGCCCTCTTTATATAAATCTATTATAAGCTTTACCTCGCCGGTACCAAGAGACAAAAGCTTTGCTATCTCTACGTTGCTCTTGCCCGATTTATAAAGCTTAAGGATTTCATGTGTGTGATTTATTATATCAGCATTTGCGCTGCTGCCTGCGGGCGTACCCAAAGCAGCATCTGATGCCTTGACCGATACAGAGGCTGCTGTACCCGCTGTAGCTGTTGCACCTGCCTTTGACGCAGGGGCTGCTGAAGCAGGCTGTGTTTTAATGATACCTGAAATATCTATACCTGTCATCTGCTTCATGTCAGGCTTTGTATCCTGCTGCATTGTGCCAGACTTAGGTTCTGCCGGCTTTTGCACGGCTACAGACGGTTTTTCAGCCCTCTTTGCAGAGTCTGCGGAAAGCGGCTCGAAGGAGCTTCTGAGTCTTGATGATGCTTTATCTATATCGCCTGAAAGCCGTGTAAGCTCATCATGCTTGTCATTTAGCATACTGTATAAAAACATTATTTCATTATGTGCCTTGTTTATCGAATCAAGCACTGTATCAGAATATTCATTTATCGCCATTATTTTGGAATTTGCTTCCTTTTCCAGACTTCGCTTTGTCTCATCCTGCTTTTGTGTTATTTCCTCGTCCAAGGCATCGCTTAAGTCCTTTTTGGCGGCAGTCACTTCTTTTTCAGTTATTATTTTTAGTTCCTCAGCACTCATATCAGCTATTTTATCCAAATCCTTATGTGAAAGCTTGTCATTTACCATAAAGCTTCCTATAAGGAAAACAACACCTATGATGATGAGAGTTATTTCTAATGTTGTCATATAAACCTCTGCCCTCTTATTCGTTTGTAAGTATATTCATATAAGGGCCCATGACCTTACGCATTTTAATCAGTCCCTTTGTGTGAAGCTGTGATACTCTTGATTCTGAAACCTCGAGGATATTGCTTATTTCTTTAAGAGTAAGATCCTCATAATAATATAATTCAATAACCCTGCGCTCCTTCTCGGTCAGATTGTCAAGCGATTTAACAAGCATTGTTTTCAGCTCTTCCTGTGTAACAATATCCTCCGGCTGTGCATAATGTGAATTATGTGCAGCATCCATGACAGGCTCAGGTCCTGACTCATCAAATTCATCGAGAGATACAACATTTGTTACTTTAAGCTGCGACTGCCAGCTGCAAAGCTCATCCTCTGAGATAGAAAGCTCCTTTGCAAGGTCTGCGTCATTTGCTGTTTTGCCGGTACGAAGTTCAATGTTCTTTAT
>OGWV01002270.1_pt1 | contig 11902 bp, 9 predicted proteins | sample 1576081 | NCBI WGS metagenome assembly OGWV01 (sample SAMEA3541541, study PRJEB24748) | human gut metagenome | biome: human gut; feature: human-associated habitat; material: faeces | place: China | collected 2012 | reverse complement strand
CTGAGAGGGCATGGCAGGCACTTACGGATTCGCCAAAAGCTTTCCCGTGTTCCGGCTGGTGCTGCGAGATTGCCACGGCTCCTGCGGAGCCTCGCAATGACAAGCCTGAAAGCCTCTTCATCCAAAAGACGCAAAAAGCGAGGAGCCGCAGCTCCTCGCTTTTTTGCATTCAACTGAACAGGTTTAGATTCACGGCGCTGAGGTCAAGGTACCAGTGCCCGCCGGTTTGGTAGCACACGGCGCGGACATTGAGCTGGCCATCCAGCTCGCCCGTGAACGAAACGCGGAATTTGACGAGCCGTGCCTCGTCGACGGTCATGGTCCAGTCATACTGCTGGCGGAAATAATCCTCGAGCACGCGGCATCCGCTCTCGGGGATGCGGCGGCTGTCCAGCTCCTTTGGCGTGATGTCATAGTCGTTGCTGCTGCCCTTGGCGAACGAATCGCGCACATTGGCCAGCTCACCGGCATCGAAGCCGTCCGCATTGAGCACGGCGGGGGGGATGGCCTCCTGCAGGCGGGTGAAATCGCCGTCCTGCAGGGCGGCAGAGTAGGTGCGGACCGGCTCCATATAGGGCGCGTCGGCCAGGCCGCAGGCGCCGAGCAGGAGGGCAGCCAGCAGGCAGAGGATGCAGATTCGCTTCATATCGGGCGCTCCCTTCGGCTCACTTTTTGAGCAGGTCGCGGATCTCCGTGAGCAGCTGCTCCTCCTTCGTCGGCTCGGGAGGCGCGGCAGGGGCCTCTGCCTCCTTCTTGCGGTGCTTTTCCCCGGCCTCACGCAGGCGATTGACGGTCTTGACGATCAGGAACACGACAAAAGCCATGATGACGAAGTTGATGAACGCGGACAGGAAGTCGCCGAAACGCAGGTAGTTTACGATGACCTCTCCGTTTTCATCCAGCTTTTCGCCGAAGAACTGCGGCAGCCGGATCTTCCACTCCTCAAAGCTGAGGCCGCCGAGGAACATGGACACGACCGGCATGATGACGCTATTCGTCAGGGCATCGACGACCGTCTTGAATGCACCGCCGACGATGACGCCGACTGCAAGGTCGAGCATATTGCCCTTCATGGCAAATTCCTTAAATTCCTTCAGAAATCCGCTCTTTTTCTTCCCCATAGTACCCTCTCTCCTTCTCAGAAGTTCTTCTTTTCGAGTACTTCCAGACCGCCGAGGTACTTGCGCAGGACCTCCGGCACAACGACGGAGCCGTCGGCACGCTGGTTCTGCTCGACCATGGCGGGGAAGATGCGGGACGTGGCCAGACCGGAGCCGTTGAGGGTGTGGACGAATTCCGTCTTGCCCGTGGCTTCGCGGCGGAAGCGGATGTTGCCGCGGCGCGCCTGATAGTCGCGCGCGTTCGAAACGGAGGAGACCTCCTTATAGCCGTTCATGGACGGGATCTGAATTTCAATGTCATACGTCCGCGCCATGGAGGCCGAGCAATCGCCCGCGGCGAGCTTGACGGTGCGGAAGTGGAAGCCCAGGCCCTTGACCAGGCGCTCGGCCTTGCCGACCAACTCCTCGAAGGCCTCGTCGGACTTCTCGGGCAGGGTGTACTGGAACATCTCGATCTTGTTGAACTGGTGGCCGCGAACCATCCCGCGCTCGTCGGCGCGGTGGGAGCCTGCCTCGCGGCGGAAGCACGGCGTGTAGGCGAACAGCTTGTGCGGCAGGTCGCTCTCGGCGAGAATCTCACCGCGGTGCAGGGAGGCGAGGGCCGTCTCGGCCGTCGGGAGCATGAAGTGCATGCGGTCGTCCGTCGGATTTTCGATCTTATAGACCTCGTCGGCAAACTTCGGGAACTGGCCCGCGGTTTCGCCGCACTGATACTCGAGCATCAGGGGAAGGCCGACCATCTCATAGCCGTCCTTCAGGTGCTCGTCGATGAAGTAGTTGAGCAGGGCCCACTCGAGGCGCGCGCCCATGCCGCGGTAGATCCAGAAGCCGGAGCCCGCCAGACGCGTGCCGCGCTCATAGTCGATGAGGCCGAGGTCCGTGCACAGGTCCACATGGTGCTTCGGCTCGAAGTCGAAGTGGTGCGGCTCACCGTAATAGCGCAGCGGCTCGTTGTTCTCCTTGCCGCCCGGCTTGAGATCGGGGTCCGGCAGGTTCGGCAGCGACAGCATCAGCGTGCGGTACTCCGCCTCGGCCGCCATATTGCGATTTTGCGTCACGGCACGTACGCGCAGCCCCAGACGCGTTTTATTCAACAACAACCAGGTAAAAAACAGCACCAGAATGGCAAATCCAAGCACCACAATTCGGTTCCACGGTAAAATCAGATTGGCATAAACCTGAATTCCCCCTGAAAGCCATGCCGGATTGGCGACTTCCAGGTTTTGTGCGCCGAAGGACATACGCACCAACTGGATGAGCATCAGGCTGATCCCCCAGGTCGCCAGCAGCGTTTCGAGAGGACGCCCGTATAAATGGCGGATCACCCCGCGCTCAAGCAGCATTCCCACCGCTGCGGTAAGTAAAAAGGCAACCGGCAGCGCAATAACCGGATACCAGGCTAGCCATTGCGGGAAAAACTGGCTCATCAACTGTTGTACCATCCAGGTACAGTAAGCCCCGAGCATTAACATCTCGCCATGCGCCATATTAATGACGCCGAGTAATCCATAGGTTATAGCCAGACCCAATGCCGCCAGCAGCAAAATAGAACCCAGCGACAGCCCCATAAAGGCCTGTCCAAGAAGGTCCCCAACCTTCATACGATGCGCGATGGAATTCAGGCTTTCGCCAGCGGCAGCACGCACGCGGGTATCGGGTTCATGTTCAGCCCGGGTGAATGGTTGCAGGCGCGCCTGAGTTTCAGGATCACGTTTTCAGCCCCGATGTGTTGTCCGTGCTGTCCAAAACCGTCGGTTTGCCGATGTACAGCGCCGGCAGAATCACTTCCTGATACCGCTGAATGTACGCCGGCGATACCGTATAACGATCGCTTTCCGCGCTTTGTTCCATGTACAGCTTAAATTCGTCCAGCTGTTCCTTGTAAGCGTTCTTTTCTTCCGCCGACGCTTCGTCGTACGCCTTCTGATACATCACGAGGTCTGCTTCGTCCTGCTTCCGCTGCTCCTCGTACCACGGGTTTTCAATCGGCGTCGTGCAGCCTGCCACCAGCTCCACCTTCTGTTCGTCGCGGATGTTCTTGATGACGTATTCCAGCAGCGTGCCGATTTCGTCGCTGTCCGTCGTGCGCGGATTGACGAACATCAATTCCAACTCAACGCCTTGGCCGAGGTAGAAGGCCGTGTCCTTTGTCAGCGTCATCTGAATGAGCTTGGGCGTCTTGTCCTTGCCGAAGGTCACGTCGCCGTCGTAGTAGGAATTCAGCATCCAAGTGCCAGTGAAAATGAGCGGCTGCTTGTAGTCGCTTTCTTCGTCACTCGTTTTCTTGTTGCTTTCCTCAATGCGGTCGCAGCGCATGGCGTCAATCGCCGCCACCATCTCGCGGAAAATCGGGTCGTCGAAGTGCAAGTCCTGCTTCGTCGCCTGACAGTATCCCTTCCACTCGCGCAGTGCCAAGCGGAACATGCGGTCTTTGTACTTTTCGGTCGAGTCCAGCGGCGCAAAGTTCGGATAATCCTCCACAAACTCGTCGTTCCAGCGCGTCACAAAAGCGCACAGGTCGATGAAGTTCGTCGGAATGTCGTCCATCGTCAGTCCCATTTCCTCAAACACCTTCGGGTTGATGGTGAACGCGTACGCGCCGCCGACGCTGATGGGCAGGGCGAAAATCTTGCCGTTTGCGTCGGTCACGAAATCGCGGAAAACGGGATTCAGGCTCTCAACATACGCCTTCACCGCCGGGTACACGGACAAGTCCTTGCAGTAGCCCTTCTGGTTCAGCCGCTCAATCGCCAGGCCGCCCGCCGCGTCGCGCGACGTGTACGAATTGACATACGCACTCACAATATCCGGCGCATCGTCGCCCGAAGCGAATGCGCGCGCGACCTCTTCCGCGCTGGCGCTGTCAATGTCCGAATCCGAGACAACTGCCACTTCCGGGTAGTCCACCGCGTAATCGCGGATGCCGCCCCAGACGCTCGTGCCGGACAGGTGGATGACGTGGTTCGGCTGATAGTTTTCCGTCAGCGTGCGCGCGAAGATGCCGGAGCTGTAATGCGCCGAAACAATCGTATCACCCACGATTGCAACGCGATAGCCCTCCACCGGGAGGTACGCATACAGCGTCGCCTTCTGGAAGTTCGTCGTGCCCATGACCTGCGTGCTGTCACAGTACAGCACTGCATCCAGCGCTTCGCTGTACACCAGCTGCTGATAAGAGAAATCATCTCTCACGCCAATGCTGCTGGACAGCATCGTCGTCGTATCCGTCGCCGGGTCATAGACCATTGCCATCTGCGGGATGCGGTTGCCGTTTTCGTCCCAATCTTCCCTCTTCTGCAAGGCAATCACGAGAAATTTGCCGTCCTTGTAGGCGCAGAAGTTGCGCACGTTCTCCACATTCGCCTTGCGGACGCTGCCATCCGTCAAGCTAAGCGCGTAAAGGTTTGTCACTCGGCCCTTGTCGTCCCATGTGTTCATCAGCATCAGCACAGTATTGCCCGATGCCGCCACCGTGTCCGGAAGAAGGGCATAGCTGTAATCTTCCTCCTCTTGGATGAAGATTTTCGTGTCCTGCACCGTTGCAACATCAGTGTACACGGCCTTGCCGTTTTCGCCGCTGATGGTGAAGATGCCGCCGGTCAAGTGGTTGATGCCGTACACCTTTTCGCCGTCCGTGACGAGCATGGAGAAGCAATGCGCCGCGTCCGGCAGTTCCGTGCCCGCGAGAGCGTCCTCTTTCAGGTTTTCCAGCCGTTCTTGCAGGTCTTTCAGCTGCGCATAGTCTCCCGCCCGGTACATATTCGACGCAACGAGCGTCATTTCCTGCTGACCGGGCTGCCAAGTGTAGAGAGAATACAGGCGCGAGGTTTGCTCCTGCATGAGAATCGCCACGCTGCTGTTCAGCGACAGCAGTCCCTCCGTGGAATAGCTTTCCTTGCGTTCTTCCTTCGGCAGCGCTTCATTCGCGATACTTTCGTCTTCGCCCATTGACTTGAAAATCGTCCGATTCTCCGCCGCCGCGCAGCCAATCAGCAGACTTGCCGCCAGCAGCACACTCGCCATTTTTCTGAACTTCATGCTCCTTGAAACCTCCTTCACGTTCCACCCTTTGCAGGGGGCATATCATTATTTCCATCCGTGCGAACCATCCGGCAGCGCTTTTCCGTTCAGCCCACACATATTAGACGTTTGAAAATCCCTTTTCGTTTCCTCTTTTACAAATTTTCTTCAAGGGGCATTGCCCCTTGAACCTTTCGCGCGATTGAGTTGACTGCTCTTTCCTACTTCTTCCGCGTGTTTATGCAGGGAGAAAAAGCTTTATTGCTCCAATCCTTCTATCAGCTTATCCGCTTCCTCCACAAACTCCTCCAGCGAAATTTCCCCCTGATGCACCTGCGACATCAGCGCGTTGAACGCATCCGAATCCGCCAAAATCCCCGGACGGCGCAGGTAACTCATCGGCAGAATCGTCTGCTGATAGAGTTCAATCGTCTTGGGCGCAATCGTCCACCTCTCCCGCACGGTGTATCGCTGCAAACTCGCCTCTTCCTCGTTGATACGCTCCTGAATCCCCTGTTTCTTCCAAACAGGTGCATTCTCCTGCTGTCTGCGCAGTTCCGTCAGCGTTTTCTCGTAGTCGTTCACCATTGTCAAGTAGTAGGAATCCTCTATCGGCTCGTCGTAATCCGCCAGCAGCACGCACTTTGCCGTTGCTTCCTGGTCAGCGATTACCTGCGCAAGCATCTTGCCGACTAAATCCGCATTCGTCGTCCGCGGATTCACCACCAGCACGGTCATGTAGCCGATGCCGTAATGCGTGGTCACGTCCGGCGTCAGCGCCATCGGCAGGAAAATCCGGCTGCCGAAAGCATCCGCGTAGTTTGCGAAATTCCCAACCGCCTGCGCATCCGTCCAGATCAGGCATTCGCGGTAGTCGCTGATTTCTTCGTTGACCTGCTGATTCGCCTGCTCGATTTTGTCCGTGCGCATGGCATCCAGCGCCGCCATCATCTCCCGGAAAACGGGATGGTCAAAGCGCAGGGGAATGTTCTCCGCCTGACAGTAGCCAATCCAGTCGCGCACCATCAGGTCAAAGACGCGCTCGCGGTATGATTCCGTCTCCTCCAGCGGCGTGTAGGCGGCATACGCGCCCGTGAGGTTGTCGTTCCATTTCGTGATGAACGCACAAAGGTCAATGAGATTCGTCGGAATGTCGCTTTCCTGCAAGCCGAGCTTTTCCATCACGTTTCGGCTGATGAAGTAGCCGTAACTCCATGCGTAGATGGGCAGGGCGTAGATTTTGCCGTCGCGCGTCACCGCGTCGCGGTAAATCCCGTTCAGCCGGGACACATAATCCGATACCTCCGGGTAGACTGACAAGTCCATGCACCAGCCCTTGTCCATCAGCACGTCCAGCGGCCAGCTGCCGTCCGCTTCAGGCGTATCCGGCGTCAGCCCCAGGCGCAGGATGTCCGGCGCATCGGCGGAGGCACTCATGCGCGCCGCCAAGCTCGCCGCATTCACAGCGCTCTTCGCCAGCGTCTCCTGCGCCAGAATCACCTCCGGATTTTCCTCCGCGAAGTGCTGCAGGGCGGTGTTGCTTGCGCCGTTGCTGCTTTGGATGCGCAGCACGGTCATATCGCCGTTTTCCTTCGAGCGGACGTAAACGCTGCTCAGGTTCACACCGACGATGCTGTCTTTTGTGACCGCAATATTCACGTTCGCTGCTGGGAAGGTTACCACAGGTTCTTCCTGCACGAAATCCGTCGTCCGCACAATTTGGCGTGTCCTCACGTCGTAGTAGCTGCCGCTGTACGGGTCATACGCGCCGCATTCGCTGCGTTTTTTATACGGCACACCCGTGCTGAGCAGGGTTTCCTCCCCCGTCGCCACGCTATAACGCGACAGTGTATACGTTCCGCTGCTGCGGCTGATTTCGTTGGTCGATCCCTCCAGCCGCCACAGCAGCAATTCGCCATCTGCCCACTCGTACATAGCTTCCAGCGATTCACCCGCAATTTCGCGAATGGCGCCGTCTGTCAAGTCCACCAGCACAACCTTGATGCCGTTTTCCTGCATCACGCTGATTGCCAGCACTGAACCGCAGACATGCATCCGCGTCAGCGACGCCGGATAGGTGTATACTTTGTCCGTCTCCAAGTCCCGATAGCTGATGTTCAGGCAGGACAGATTCGCCATCGTGCAGACGTCTTCTGTCTGCAAACCGTCCTTCGTCTCCGAAATTTTGAAAATCAGCCCATTTATGCGGTTGAGGGCATAGAGCGTTTCGCCGTCGGAGGTCAGATTGCTGATGGCATGGGTCAAATCGGGCATCCGGTAATTCGGCACACGGCTCATGGAGTATTCGCAGGATTCCTGCGCCGTCTCCATCGTATCGCTGCTCATCACCCAGTAGAACCCGCCGCCGAGCTTGCGCATTTCCGTCATGCCGTCCTGCCAGAAGTACAGCGACAAGCTGTCATAATTATCATCATTTGCCAGCACCACCACGCCGCCCATGGCGCGGGTCACGCTGCAAATGGACAGCTCCGTCGGGCGCAGCTGGAATGGCGTGGCTTCATCCACCTGACCCGGACGGGTGTAGAGGGTCAGCCGCTCCGCCTGTGCCTGCGGGAGCAGCAGGAGCATCATCAAGAGGATAAGCAGGCGTCGGGCGCGCATGGCAATTCGCTTCCTTTCCATTCTTCATGGGTTCGTCATTCAATTAGACGGCGCATTTCGCGCTTTTTTTCGGGAATTTTCAGAATTTTTGGTTCTTCACGGAAAGTTGGAGAAGCAAACAAGGGCTTAGGCGAAGCCCCAAAAAGCTGCACGCGGAAGGAGCATGAAAGCGCGACCAACTCAATCGCGAAAAGGGGTCAAGGGGCAATTGCCCCTTGCAGGGTCAAGGGACAGCGTCCCTTGTGGGGTTTGGGGCAACGCCCCAACTGTTCCGCGGGCGACCAGTATGCCAAACGCGCTCAACAAAGGTGCAGGCAGCGAAGCGTCCCTGCCAGTAACTTTGCGCGTCCGCAGACGCGCCCTCAAGCTGCTCTTCCCCAAAGATTCCGTGAAGAACAACAAAAGACGGTGCAGCCCGAAACTGCACCGTCCAGTGAGGGTAAAGTAGGAGAAATTACGCCTTGGCGGCCTTCTTGGCACGCTTCTTCTCTTCGAGGAACGCCCAGACGTAGCCGTTGATCATGTTCGCGCTGTACACGCCGGAGATGATGCCGACGATGATGGGCAGGGCGAACTCGCGGATGGAGGAAACGCCGAAGATGTACAGGCAGACGATCGTCACCAGCGTGGTCAGCGTGGTGTTGATGGTGCGGCCGAGGCACTCCTTGATGGAGCGGTTGACGACGTCCACGCGCGGCGTGGAGGACGGCATCTTGCGGGCGTTCTCGCGGATGCGGTCGAAGATGATGATGGTGTTGTTGATGGAGTAGCCAACAATCGTCAGCATCGCCGCGATGAAGGAAGAATTCATCTGCACGAAGGAGCGCAGAATGACCATGAAGGACAGCATGATCAGCACGTCATGCACAAGGCCCAGCACCGCCGCCGCGCCGGAGTTGAAGTCGAAGCGGATGGCGATGTAGATGAGCATGCACAGCGCGGCAATCAGCACGGAGAAGAAGGCGTTGCGCAGCAGCGTCGCGCCGGCGACCGGGCCGACATAGTTCACGTCGCCGTAGATGGCGGCGTTGGGGTACTTCGTCTGCAAGGCTTCGGTGATGGAAGCCTGCACGCCCTGCACGCCGTCTTCGTCAATCGCCTTGATGCGGATGTTGATGGAATCCTTGCCTGTGCCCTGCACGGACACAGCGTAGTCCTTCAGACCGATGCCGTTGAGCACACCCTCGATGTCGGACTGCGTGACGGCTTCGCCCATGGTGTACTGCATGGACATGCCGCCGGAGAAGTCGATGCCGACGTTGATGCCCATGCCGAACAGGCTCAGCAGCAGCGCCAGCACCATGATGCCAGCGGAAATCATCAGGCACTGCTTGGAGTAATTCTTGACTGTCATATTACTTGGCCTCCTTTGCAGACTGAACGCCGGAGGTGAAAGCGCTCACGTTCCAGTTCTTGAGCTGGATAAACTGCTTCATCAGGAAGCGAGTGACCAGCAGCGCCGAGAACAGGGACACGATAACGCCCAGCAGCAGCGTCTTGGCGAAGCCCTGCACAGAGCCGGTGCCGAAAATCATCAGCACGATGGCGGCGATAATGGTGGTCACGTTCGCGTCGATGATGGCGCTCAGCGCGTTGTGGAAGCCAGTCTTGAGGGCAACCTTCAGGCTGCGGCCCGCGCGGACTTCCTCATTGAAGCGCTCGAAGATAACGACATTGGCGTCTACCGCCATGCCGATGCCCAGCACGATACCGGCAATGCCCGGCAGGGTCAGCTGAATGCCGGGGAAAACCGCCAGCACCCAGAACAGCACGATTGTGTAAATGCACAGCGCCCAGGAGGCGACCACGCCGTTCAGGCGGTAGCGGACAATCATGATGAGCATGACCAGCGCGATGCCGATGATGGCAGCGAAGACGGAGGTGGACAGCGCGTTGTCGCCCAGCGTGGCGGACACGGTATCAACCTTCTGCTGCGTCAGCACCAGCGGCAGTGCGCCGGACTGAATCTGCGCGGCGATGGTCTGTGCGCGATCCATCGTGAAGTTGCCGGTAATCTGACCGGAGCCGCCGGTGATGGCGGACTGCACGGTGGGCGCCATCAGCTTCTCGCCGTCCAGATAGATGCCCAGCGTCTTGCCGATGTTCTGGCTGGTCATGTCGGCAAAGAGCTTCGTGCCGGCAGAGGTCAGCTGGAAGGAAATCGCCCACTGACCGTCCTGCGTCATGGCGGCCTGCGCCAGACGGACGTCAGAGCCGGTCATGAAGGTGTTGCCGTCAGGATCCTTGAACTCCAAGAGGGCGGGTTCGCCAATCAGGTTCAGGATTTCGCTCGGATCGCTCACATCCGGGATTTCAACGCGGATGCCGCTCGTGCCCAGCACCTGCACGGTGCTTTCGGCATAGCCCTTGTCGGTCAGACGGGACTGGATGGCGGAAACGGTCGCGTCCAGCAGGTCAGAGAAGTTCGCGTCGTTGCCCTCGGGCGCTTCGGCGCTGTACTCCACATACACGCCGCCGCGCAGGTCAAGACCCAGAGAAATGGCCTGCGGCCAGGCATCAGCGTTGGTCGTCGGCAGCCACGGCAGGAGCTTGTACAGCCCGTCGCCGCTCAGGGGCATACCGGTCACGCCGACGATGCCGAAGACCACGGTCAGCACCAGCACGATGGCCAGTGCGACGATGGATTTCGTCTTCGTATTCTTCATGAGAATGCTTCCTTTCATTCTTTTCATGGGGAAGTGGACAGCCAACGGACACCCTCTATCCGGCGCTGCCCTCCAAATGGAACGCGATGTACACCGTGCGGACGTAGCTTCGCCCGGTGATGAGCCATCCGCAGCCATCCGCGCGGGTCAGCACCGGCATGGGGGGATGCGCTGGCAAGGCAGCAGGGCGGTGCAGCGTCTCCTGTGCGGTGGATGCGGATGCCGCGGCGCTCTCCGGCGCGGGCAAAGCAGCCGTCATCACTGCCGGAATACCGGGCGGGGCAGAGGAGGATTCAGCAGAAGCGGATTCCGGGGCGACGACAAGCTGCCGCATCCCCAGCAGCAGAAGCGCCGTCAGGCACGCAAAAAAGACCGCACGTCCCACATGCTTCACCGCGCTTCCTCCCTTCTGCCGAAAAACGAAATTTGTCCCCTGCATGAATGATTCATTCCGCATGGGCACACATACATTTATTATACCGCTTCTTTCCCGTTTCGTCAATGTAACAAGCGGACTTTTCCGGGCAGAATCCGAAAAAATCCACTTTCGCGGACGAAAAACGCACAATTTGAACATTTTCGGCGTTTTTGTCCGCTTGCACTTGCGCGGCAGATGTGATAGGATAAGAGAAAACCGGGAAAAATGCTTTCCGGTGAATTTCAGAAAGGAATGAACAAAATGCCCTACTATTATTATTGGGACTGGACGTATCTGCTGATTATCCCCGGTCTGATTCTCGGCCTGATCGCGCAGGCGAAGGTGAAAAGCGCCTATGCGCAGTGCAGCCGGATTCCCGCCAAGTGCGGTCTGACGGCGAGTCAGATGGTCGCGGATTTGCTCCGCCGCAACGGCAACACCCGCGTGCGCGTCGGACATGTGTCCGGCGAACTGACCGACCACTACGACCCGTCGAAGGAAGTTCTCAATCTCTCCGACGGCGTGTACAGCAGCAACAGCATTGCCGCGATGGGCATCGCCGCGCACGAGGCGGGCCACGCCATGCAGAAGCTGGAGAACTACGCGCCGCTGAACCTGCGCTCCGCCATCGTTCCGGCGGTGAACATCTCTTCGTCGCTCTCCACGCCGATGTTCATTCTCGGCTTGATTTTCGCGTGGCAGCCGCTGGTGTATATCGGCATCGGCTTGTTCGCAGCATCGACTGTGTTCGCGCTGGTGACGCTGCCGGTGGAGTTTGACGCAAGCAAGCGCGCGATTCAGATGCTGTCAGAAGGCGGGTACATTTCCGGCGCGGAGGAAGAGCGGAATGTTCGGAAAGTGCTGAGCGCCGCCGCGCTGACGTATGTGGCGGCGGCGGTGACGAGTCTGCTGTCGCTCTTGCGCTTGATTCTCATTGCCAAGCGCAATGACCGCAATTGATTTTGCTGAAAAGCAAATAGCTTTTCTTGTTACGCAGGGGTTTCGCCTCTGCGGAGGCGACAAGGGGGCTTTGCGGTCGCCCCCTTGACCCCTTC
>OGWV01002265.1_pt1 | contig 11910 bp, 8 predicted proteins | sample 1576081 | NCBI WGS metagenome assembly OGWV01 (sample SAMEA3541541, study PRJEB24748) | human gut metagenome | biome: human gut; feature: human-associated habitat; material: faeces | place: China | collected 2012 | reverse complement strand
TGCGTTTTTTCATTTTAATGAGCCTGCTGCGACGGCGCATTTCATCGTGGTCACGGGGCCGACGCACACGAATGTGATCTTCGACGCCGTTGTTCCCTACGGCTGCAAAATGAGCGACAGGGAAGCGGAGGAGAGGATCAAAAAGGCGGTACACGAGCTGGATCCGAGCTATTTCGCTGTGGTGCAGATCGACAAGAGCTATGTGAGATAAGCGCACGAGCGCAAAAGGAGAACCGATGACGGAAGAAATCAAAAAGCACAGATATATAACGGCAAACGTATCACTCTCGAACAGAATAAATTCGGTTGGCAATCCCTTACTCTGAATTTCAAACCAAGAGAAGTTGTAATGACAGTAACGGAAATGAATGATAATACTTACGACCTGCTGTTCGGTTATAAACAATGGCAAATGGCAGTAATAAAGGCTTATCCTCCTTATTCTATTATCCCAAAAGGACGTTTCTGCGGTATCGAAGGCCCTTTTCGGGTGGCAGGAAGTTATGCTTGGCCGGCATCAAAAACGCTTGAACTGAAAGTGCATTATGTCAATTGGGTATCAGCTCTTGACCTCGTCTTTCATTTTGACGGAAAGAATGTTGCTCTGACGGTTCACCATGTATTTGAAGATGTCTGCCTTGATCTCATCGTTGATCTCACGGTTGTCAGCATAGTACTGGGTGCAGGCCTCGGTGGTGATGGTGAAGCCCTGCGGAACCGGCATGCCGGCGTGGGTCATTTCGGCCAGGCCGGCACCCTTACCACCCAGAGTGTTCTTCATGGTGGTCTGGTCGCCGCCGAAGGCGTCATGGCCCTCTTTGAACAGATACAAGAATTTCTTGCTCATAGTTACCTCCCAAATTGGTGACGTGTTTGCATCACATAAATCATGTCTGCATAGTCCATTATAACAGACCAAAAGACAGATTTCCAGTAGATTGTTAAAAAAATGCTCAATAGTTTCGCTGAAAAGTAGCCAAACTTTTTTGGTTCAGGTATTGCAATTTGCACAAAAATCGTGTATTTTATAATGGGTGGGAAGTTCGAAATATTTTTTGAGCTGTCACTTTTTTCTTTTTGAGTGCCGCGGTAAATTTTTGCGGCGAACGGCGTTTTTCGGCTTGCTAAAATGCGCCGCATGTTATACAATATATAAGGCAGCATCGCATAATTCCCGCCTTACGGCGTAAGCACCGCTTCGGCGTATCGGCACTTGGAATTATGCGGTATTGCCATAGGTATAAGGTCCGTCGGCAGCCCCCGTGCGCCGCGGGCACGAAATGAGTGTATAAAGGAAGAACCGCTATATGTCTACCGCAAGAGAGAATTTCGAGCTGGCACAGCAGCGCTATGCCGCCACGTTTGAGCGCCATCTGGATAACGGCGTGAATTTTATCAGTGATAACGTCTGCATTGAGCCGGAGGTCGTCATTGCCCCCGGTGCGACCATCCTGCCGGGCTGCATCCTGCGCGGCCAGACGGTCATCGGCCCGGACTGCGTCATCGGCCCCAACACCCTGCTGGAGGATACCGTCGTTGACGCCGGGTCCACGATCAATGCCAGCCAGTGCTATGGGAGCCACATCGGCCCCAACAACAAGATCGGTCCCTTCACCCATGTGCGCGTCGGCACCAAAACCGCCGAGGGCTGCCATCTGGGCGCTTATGTCGAAACGAAGAACGCCGACTTTGCCGAGGGCAACACGGTCAGCCATCTGACCTACATCGGTGATGCCACGGTGGGCAAGTACTGCAACTTCGGCTGCGGCACCGTCACCTGCAACTACGACGGCGAGGGCAAGTTCCACACGACCATCGGCGACTATGCGTTCATCGGCTGCAACACGAACCTGGTCGCACCCGTCACCATCGGCGACCATGCGTTCACGGCTGCCGGCTCCACCATCGGCCATGACGTGCCCGCCGGTGCGCTGGGCATCGAGCGCGCCAAGCAGGCCGAGATCGACGGCTGGGGCGAGCGCAAGCTGGAGAAGTATATCGCCAAGAAGCAGAAGCTGGAAGCGGAGAAGAAAGGGAAGTAAAGCGTTGTAGGGGGGCGGCGTCCTCGACGCCCCGCAGCCTTCCCATAAGCAGCCGCTTATCTTACGCTGCCGGGCCGGGCATGCCCGGCCCCTACGGTACTTCACGATTTTTCAAAGGATATATCTATGTTCGAAATGACCTCCGGGGCGGACTGGCTGATTGCCGGACTGGGCAACCCCGAACCGAAATATGACGGCACCCGCCACAACGCCGGTTTTGAGGCGCTGGACTATCTGGCCGCGCAGTGGCAGTGCGACATTGCCAAAGCCAAATGGCAGGGCCTGTACGGCACGGCACAGGTGAACGGCCACAAGGTCGTGCTGCTCAAGCCGCTGACCTACATGAATCTGAGCGGCCAGAGCATTGCCCCCGCTGCCAACTTTTACAAGATCCCGGCAGACCACATCATTGTGCTGTGCGATGACATCACCCAGGAGCCGGGACATCTGCGCATCCGGCCCCACGGCTCTGCCGGCGGGCACAACGGGCTGAAAAGCATCATTGCCAGCCTGGGCACCGACCATTTCAGCCGTATCCGCATCGGCATCGGCGCCAAACCGAACCCGCAGTACGACCTGGCCGCCTGGGTGCTGGGCAAGCTGCCTGCCGCAGACCGCAAGGCCATGACGGACCGCTACCCGGACATTGAGGAAGCCTGCAAGCTGCTGATGGACGATAATCTGCAGTACGCCCAGAACAAGTTCAACCACTAAGGGGACGTGAATCATGAGTGAAATCCGTAAAAAAGCAATGACCCGTCTGGTGCTCTGCGCTGTAGCGCTCGTCGCCTGCATCATTTTCAGTGTCCTGCTGCTGAGCGGCACCCTTGACGGCAAAACCGGCGGCAGCAAGCCTGCCTCCGGCGATACCATCAGCAGCAGTGCCCCCGTAGAGGGCGTTGACGATCCCACCGCCGACAACTTTACCGCAGAGAGCACCCCTGCCGAGGAGGCGCCCGCCGAACCCGAGGCCACCCCCGAGCCGACGCCGGAGCCCACGCCCGTGCCCGAGTACGAGGGCCTGAGCGTGCAGCCCACCACCTATTATAATGAGGGTGAGCAGCCGACCTACACCGTGACCGACGGCAACAACCTGAATATGCGTGGCGGCCCCGGCACCGACTATGACAAGATCGGTCAGGTGCCCGCCTCCACCGGCGTGACCGCGCTGGGCGCCAATGAGGACGGCAGCTGGGTCGTTGTGAACTACAACGGCACCTACGGCTGGCTCAAGACGGAGTTCTTGAACGGCTGATAAGCAAGAAGCCAATTTTCGGTCAGACGTAGGGCGGCCTGACCTCAGGCCGCCGCGGCGGGGTGAGGTCACCCCGCCCTACGTTTGCTTTATACAATGGGTTCTTTTATGTTCAACGCACTTTTCACCAAAACAGACGAATACGCAAGACTGGCGCAGGCGCTCGGGGGTCCGGGGGCTTGCGCCTTATTTGGCATACCGGGGTCGGGCCGGGCGATGGTCTATGCCGCGCTGGCGAAGGCCCTCGACAAGCCGCTCTGCATCGTGACGCCCGGTGAGGCCGAGGCGACCCGGTTTGCGGGCGACCTGAACGCGCTGGGCGTGGCGGCGGCAGTGTTCCCTGCCCGCGACTATGTGCTGCGCCCCATCGAGGGCACGGGCCGCGAGTACGAATACCGCCGTCTGGCCGTGCTGGGCGACCTCGTCGGCGGGCGGCTGCAGGCCGTCTGCGTGCCCGACGAGGGCCTGACCCAATACACGACGCCGCGGGCGGATTTCTGCGCGAACACCCGCAGCCTGCGCCCCGGCGACACACTGCCCCGCGCCGAGCTGACCGCGCTTTTGTACGGCGCAGGCTATACGCGGCGCGACCAGGTGGACGGCCCGGGTCAGTTTTCGATCCGCGGCGACATTGCGGACATCTACGCGCCCGACATGAAGCAGCCCGCCCGCATGGAGTTTTGGGGCGACGAGATCGACACGATGCACACCTTCGATCTGGCGACCCAGCGCCGCGACGAGCCGATTGAAAAAATCTACGTCTCCCCCGCGCGGGAGATACTGTTCGGTCAGCCCGCCGACGCAGCGGAGAAGATCCGCTCCTATATCAAAAAGGCCCGCGGCAGGCGGCGCACGGCGCTGGAGACCTGCACCGCTGCGGACCTGGCACAGCTGGACGGCGGCGCGATGCCCGTCAACATGGACAAATATCTCACGCTGCGCTATCCCGAGCCTGCGACGATTTTAGACTACTTTGACGATCCGCTGCTGATCCTGGAGGAGCCGGCCTCCCTGCGGGAGGCCGAGCGCGCCACCGCGTTCCGCCGGGGCGAGGAGCTTTCCGCCCTGCTGGAGGACGGCGTGCTGGCGGCAGGGCTGGATAAGCTCTACGCCGAGAGCGGCTGGCTCTGGGCGCAGTGCGCCACGCACCGCACGCTCTGCGCCGAGAACTTTGCCCGCAGCATGCCCGATGTGCCGCTGAAAACCATCGTCAACGCACCCGCCCACACGCTGCCCGCCTGGGGCGGCGAGGTCGCGGCGCTGCTGGAGGACATCCAACCGCTTTGCAGCGGCGGCACGGCGGTCACGGTCATGGCCGGCACGCCCCGTGCGGCGGCGGGTCTGGCCGCCGACCTGCGCACCAAAGGGCTGAACGTCACGACGGACGCGGCGGCGGAGCCGAGCGCCGGGTTGGTGCAGATCCTGCCGGGGCAGCTTTCCGCCGGGTGCAGCCTGCCGTTTGCGAAATACGCCGTGTTTACGGCCCGCGCCTTCGGCGTGAGCGGCGCACAGAAGAAGAAAAAGCGCAATAAGGACGCGCTGAACAGCCTGAGCGAAATCTCGGTGGGCGATCTGGTCGTCCACCAGAACCACGGCATCGGGCGGTACGCGGGCATCCAGCGGATGGCCGTGCAGGGCGTCACAAAGGACTATCTGCGCATCGAGTACGACAAAAAGGACGTGCTGTACGTGCCCGTCACCCAGCTGGACCTTTTGTCCCGCTACACTGCGCCGGGCGACAGCGACAACGTGAAGCTGAGCCGCCTGGGCGGCAGCGATTGGGCCAAGACCCGCAAGAAGGTCAAGGCTGCGACGGAGCAGATGGCGAAGGAGCTGATCGAGCTGTACGCCCGCCGCAAGCAGGCGCACGGCTACGCCTTCCCCGCCGACGACACCTGGCAGGGTGATTTTGAACAGCGCTTTGCCTACGAGGAAACGCCAGACCAGCTGACCTGCGCGGCAGACATCAAGCACGATATGGAGGAGCCGTGGCCGATGGACCGGCTGCTCTGCGGTGACGTCGGCGTCGGCAAGACCGAGGTCGCACTGCGCGCCGCATTCAAATGCGTGATGGGCGGCAAGCAGTGCGCGATCCTGGCCCCCACGACGATTCTGGCGTGGCAGCACTTCAACACCGCGCTGACCCGCATGGAGTCCTTCCCCATCCGCATCGGGCTTTTGTCCCGCTACCGCACCGCCAAGGAGCAGAAGGAGACGCTGCGCGGGCTGAAGGACGGCACCGTGGACATTGTAGTCGGCACGCACCGGCTGCTGTCCGGCGATGTGAAATTCAAGGACCTGGGCCTTGTCATCATCGACGAGGAGCAGCGGTTCGGCGTCAAGCACAAGGAAAAGCTCAAAGAGAGCTTCATCGGCGTCGATATGCTGACGCTGTCGGCCACGCCGATCCCCCGCACGCTGAACATGGCGCTGTCGGGCATCCGCGATATGAGCACAATTGAGCAGCCGCCGTTTGAGCGCCAGCCGATTGAAACCTATGTGCTCGAGTACGACGAGGGCATCGTGTCCGAGGCCATCCGCAAGGAGCTGGCCCGCGGCGGGCAGGTATACTACCTGCACAACCGCGTGGACAACATTGAGGAATGCGCCGCACGGGTGGGCAAGCTCGTGCCCGGGGCGCGTATCGGCATTGCCCACGGCAAGATGACCGAGGAGCAAATTTCGTCGGTGTGGCAGCAATTGTTGGACAACGAGATCGACATCCTTGTCTGCACCACCTTAATTGAGACCGGCGTGGACGTGCGCAACTGCAACACGCTGATTATTGAAAATGCGGACCGCATGGGATTGAGCCAGCTGTACCAGATCCGCGGGCGCGTAGGACGCAGCTCCCGCAAGGCGTATGCGTATTTCACCTTCACACGCGATAAGGTGCTGACCGAGATCGCGGCCAAGCGGCTTTCGGCTATCCGGGAGTTCACGTCGTTCGGGTCGGGCTTCCGCATTGCAATGCGCGACTTGCAGATCCGCGGTGCAGGCAGTCTTTTGGGCCACAGCCAGCACGGCCACATGGAGGCCGTCGGCTACGATTTGTACGTGAAGATGCTGGGTCAGGCCATTGCCGCGGCCCGCGGCGAGGCCCCCGCCCCCGACAAGAGCGACTGCCTGGTGGACATCACCGTGGACGCATTCCTGCCGGAGGAATATATCCCGGACGCTGCCGGGCGCATCGAGGCATACAAGCGCATTGCGGCCATCGAGACGACGAGCGACGCCGAGGACGTGCTCGACGAGCTGATCGACCGCTACGGCAGCCCGCCCAAGAGCGTGCAGGGGCTGGTGGACGTCTCCCTCGTGCGCGTGACCGCAGCCCGCGTCGGCATTGCGGAGATCGTCCAGCGCGGCGACCAGCTGATTTTGTATAGTGACATCGTCGGGCCAAAGCAGCTGGGCGAGGTCATGGAAAAGTTCCCGCATCGGGTGCTGTACAATGCACTGGGCCGACCTTATTTCAGCCTGCGCGTGCAGAAGGGCGAAAGCCCGCTGGTACTGCTGCGGGATGTGGTGACCCTGCTGCCGGGCGCACAGAATCAGCCACAGACAAAGCCATAAAAAATAAGCACCTGTTTGCTGCGGTAAAAAGCAGTAAACAGGTGCTTTGCTTTTGGGGGTAAGACGCTGAAATTTCTTTGGTCCTTTCTTTATAAAGAAAGGACAGAGGGGGCCAAGTGCCGGGCAGCCGTAAACGGGCAGAGTCCCTCAGGCGGCTTCGCCCGCGTCTAAAGCCTCCCCTCACAGGGGAGGTGGCCGAGCGCCAGCGATGGCCGGAGGGGCTTTGCCGGGCGTGCATTACACCGCCCGTTCCCCCCTTGCATCACTCAAACACGTTCTCCTCATCCTCCACCACTTCACCAACGTGGTTACCCTCACTGTCCAGCCCGCGCTTGTCCAGCATATAGTGCACAAATTCCCGCGCCAGGCCGTAGAAGGTCGCAAAGAGCGGCACGCCGACGACCATGCCCACAAGACCGAACAGATCGCCGCCGACCACGATGGAAAACAGGATCCACAAGGCAGAGATGCCGATGGACGAGCCCAGGATCTTCGGGCCGATGAAGTTGCCGTCCACCTGCTGGATGACCAGAATCAGCACGCCGAAGATGACCGCCTGGATCGGGTCAACCAACAGCAGAATGAAGATGCTGGGGATCGCGCCGATGAAGGGGCCAAAAACCGGGATAATATTCGTGATGCCGATAAACACACTGATGAGCAGTGCAAAATCGAGCCGCAGGATCGCCATTGCCACAAACGTGATAACGCCGATGATGGCCGAGTCAATGATCTTGCCCACAAAGAAGCCCGTGAAATTCACGTTGGCATAATGGCAGATGCGCAGCGTGTTTTCCGCAGCCTTTTCCGGCAGGAAGGCATGCGCCAGCGTGCGCAGCTGATGGAGCAGATGCTCCTTGTCCGCCAGCATATAGATGCTGGCCGCAATCGAGGTGAAGATCGCCACAAAGTTCGATGCCACGCTGCCGATGCTGGCCACGATCTGCGGCATGGCGGCGCTGGCCATGCTGTAGATTTCCTTGACCATCGCCTCGGAATCGTCCAGCACTTTTGTGGCCGACGACAGGTCAACGCCGAAGCGCTCCTGAACCATGCCCAGCATATCCTGTACGCTCTGTATGTAGCTTGGGAAGTTCGTAAACAGCATGGCGATGCTGTCCACGATCTGCGGGATGACCAGCCATGCCAGCAGCACAAGCAGCAGAATTGCCACCAGATACGCCAGAAGGATCGCGAATCCGCGCGTCTTTTTCTTCTCTTTAAACAGCTTTGTGTAGAAGAACTTGACCATCGGGTCAAGCACATAGGCAATGACTATGCCGCCCGCAAACGGCGACACGATGCCGATAAACACACCGATTTTCCCCAGAAAGTACCCCAGATTGTTCAAAGCCAGATACAGCGCAATACAGGCCCCGACCACGCAGAACCAGTCCAGCATCGTTTCCGGCTTTTTGGTCCAGATATGTTCCTCTTTCAAATGCTCCGCTCCTTTTACATCATTTTACAAGAGTATTGTACGCTATGCACGCCTGTATTGCAAGGAATAACTTGTTAATTTTCTTGCAGCCCGCCTGGTAAATTCCGGCGCGGCTCACCGTTTTCATCCAGGCCGCGGGCCGTCAGCCCTGCCCCGACAGCCTGTTTGAGCAGCGCCGCCAGCACGGCCAGCGTCGGCACACCCAGCACCATGCCCGGGATGCCGAACCACGCCCCGCCCACCACGATGGCCAACAGCACGCCCAGCCCCGGCAGGCCGGTGGCCCCACCCAGAATGCGCGGCGCAATAAAGTTGCCGTCCACCTGCTGGACCACAAAAATAATGATGGCAAATTCTGCCGCCTTCCAGGGCAATTCCAACAGCAGGATGATGAGCCCCGGCACCGCGCCGAGGAACGGTCCCAGCACCGGGACAATGTTTGTCACGCCGACCAGCACGGCCAGCAGCGGCGCGTATTCCAGCCCGAAGATCGACATCAGCGCAAATGTTTCCCCGCCCACGAGCAGGGCATCCACCAGCTGCCCGCCGATGTAGCCGCTGAAAATTTTGTTGGCAAGACGGCAGATTTCCAGCACACTGCCCGCGGCATGCGGCGGCAGCGCCGCGTGCAGACACGCCCGGGCCGCGCGGAGCAGCGCCTCCTTGCCGGAGAGCAGGTAGATGCTGGCGGCCAGTGCCACCACGGCGTTGCCCGCAGCCCCCGCCGCGCCGGAGACGAAATCCGCCGCCGCACGCGCCGCACTGCGGGACAAACCGCCGAACCAATTTTGCAGTGCCGTGCCCACCATCTGCACAAGCTGTTCCGCCGTGGCCGTATCGATGCCGAACGTATTTTGCACCCAGACCAGCAGGCCGCGGATGGTCTCCTCATACGCGCCGAGCCGCCCGGCAAAGGTCGTCACGCTCTGCACGAGCTGCGGGACGATGAGCGCCGCCAGCAGCGCCAGCGCACCGAAAAACAGCGCATAGCTGACGGCCATCGCCCCGCCGCGCCTGCCGCCAAAGAGCTTTTGCGCAAAAAAGCGCGTGGGTATGTCCAGTACATAGGCCAGCAGCAGCCCCCAGCCAAACGGTGCCAGCAGCCCGAGAAACGCCCCGGCCCCGCGCAGCACGCCCGGCAGCCAGTCTGCCGCGGCAAACACCGCCGCGGCGCCCGCCGCCAGCAGCAGCCAGTCCTTCATCGTGTGGGGTGTGCGGTCAAAACAATTTTTCATTGTCGCTCCTCCTGTTTTGTGGTACACTGTTTACAGCGCATACTTTGTTCATCTTACTTGCTTCTGTTATACCACTTTTTTTCAAAAGGTAAAGAGCCGTACGATTGGAATCACAATAATTTACGGAAAACCGATGTTTTTCGTAAAAATTCTGGTCAGTGCCCGCCTGCCGGGCGCGTCGGTGCTGTAGGGGGCGGTGTCCCCGACGCCCCGCGGAGGGGGCAAGACCCCTCCCTGCAAAGCCGCCTGAAAACGGGCTGCAATCCTTTGCACTTTTCCTGGAGTTTTGTAAAATTTCTTCGGCAATCTTGACAGAATACCGTCATAATGTTAAAGTGGTCACAAAGCCGCTTTCTGTCCCTGAAAGGAGATTTCCATGTGGTTTGATACGATTTTATGGCTGGTTGCCGTCGTGGCGTTCATCATGGTCGAGGCCGCCACAACGGCGCTTGTCTCGGTCTGGTTTGCGGTGGGCGCTGCCGCGGCCATGCTGGTCAGCTTTTTTGATGTCGGATTTGGCTGGCAGATGCTTGTTTTTGCCGTTGTATCGGCCATTACGCTCGGCCTGATGCTGCCCCGGCTCATCAGTCGGCGCGGCGCGCACCGTGCCCCTGTCACGAACGGCTCGCCGCTGACCATCGGCAAGCAGGGCGTTGTGCTTGTGGACATTGAGCCCGGCCTTCCGGGCCGGGTCCGCGTGGACGGCCTGGACTGGCAGGCCCGCGCCGAGGTCACACTCCCGCAGGGCACCCGCTGCAAGGTCGTGGCCGTGGACGGTGCGATCCTTATTGTCGCTCCCGTGACCGCTGACGCGGCTGCGGTTTAAATCACAAAGAAAAAAGGAGGACCCCCAAATGCTGTTAGTCTTTGCCATCCTGCTCATCATTATTCTGGTAGTTTTGGTGCGCTGCATCGTTATTGTGCCGCAGTCCAACGCCTATGTCACCGAGTGGCTCGGCGTCTACAAGGATACTTGGGGCGCGGGCCTGCACATCCGTACGCCGTTTGTCGAGCGCATCTCCCGCAAGGTCTCGCTGAAGGAGGAGGCCGCCGACTTCCCGCCGCAGCCCGTCATCACCCGCGACAACGTCACGATGATGATCGACACCGTCGTTTTCTTTCAGGTGTTTGACGCCAAGATGTACGCCTACGGCGTGAACCGCCCGATCCAGGCCATCGAGAACCTGTCCGCCACGACGCTGCGTGACATCATCGGCTCGATGACGCTGGACGAGACCCTGACGAGCCGCGACCTCATCAACACGAAGATCACCGCCAGCCTTGACGAGGCCACGGACCGCTGGGGCATCAAGGTCAACCGCGTCGAGCTGAAAAACATCGAGCCGCCGGTGGAGATCCGCCAGGCCATGGAGAAACAGATGAAGGCGGACCGCGAGAAGCGCGCGTCCATTCTGCTGGCCGAGGGCGAAAAGCAGGCTGCCATCACCCGCGCCGAGGGCGAAAAGGAGTCCGCCATCCTGCGTGCCGAGGCCGTGAAGCAGCAGCGCATCCGCGAGGCCGAGGGCGAAGCCGAAGCCCTGCTGACCGTCCAGAAGGCACAGGCCGATGCCATCCGCATGATCAACGAGGCGAACCCCAACCACAACTATCTGGCCTTGCGCAGCATGGAGGCCATGGAGAAGGTCGCTGACGGCAAGGCCACCAAGCTGATCGTGCCCAGCGACATGCAGAATCTCGCCGCAACCGTGTCCGCGATCAAGGAGATCTCCGGCGAAGTGACCGAATAAAATTTGACATTCTGTTTTCCCTGCCCGCGGTGTTCTGCCGCGGGCAGTTTTTGTGGGGACGAACGCTGGCGGCAAGGCGCGAAAGCCCCGCCCACACTGCTCCTTTCCCGCAATTTTTTCTTGCGTTTTCCACAAAATCAGGTTATAATATAAGCAGAATAGTATGCCTTTTTGCGCATACTACATAAAATATTGTGAGGTGTATCAGTATGAAGGAACCTATGGTCATCACTATGGCGCGTGAGTACGCATCCGGCGGCAGCGAGATCGCACAGGCCGTTGCCGACAAGCTGGGTATTCCCTTATATAATAAGGAGCTGATCACCCTTGCCGCCAAAAAGAGCGGTCTGACCGAGGAGGCCATTGCCGCCAGCGAGAACCAGCGCAGCGGCAGCCTGATCTACAGCCTGTACATGATGGGCAACACGATGCCCCTGGCCGACCAGGTCTACATTTTGCAGAGCAACGTCATCAAGGAGCTGGCCGCCGAGGGCCCCTGTGTCATTCTGGGCCGCTGCGGTGACTACGTCCTGCGTGAGCGCCCCAACGTGCTGCGCACCTTCGTCTACGCGCCGCTGGAGACCCGCATCCAGTTTGCCAAGAGCCGCCCCGACGC
>OGWV01002263.1_pt1 | contig 11911 bp, 11 predicted proteins | sample 1576081 | NCBI WGS metagenome assembly OGWV01 (sample SAMEA3541541, study PRJEB24748) | human gut metagenome | biome: human gut; feature: human-associated habitat; material: faeces | place: China | collected 2012 | reverse complement strand
ATGTTTCTGTATATAAGTCCCAAACATTATTTTGATTATCTACACCATCTACATTAGCTTTTATCATATCTTGCATTGTATTACGTTTTTTATCATCCGTAATATAGTCTTTTCCATATTCTTTAGTCATTCCAACAATGTCAATCATATTATTATGTATATTGTCATTATCACTATGTTTCATTTCCATTGTTAAACCTCTTTCAATCTGATCATCATCTGTTATATTTGCTTTTTCATAATCAAATCCCAATCTCATCAATTCAGTTGGATCTATATCTCTTCCAACTTTTTGACTGATTCTTCCTGCCATCTCTTCATACTTCTGTTTTTCTTCTTTGTTTTTCATTTTTTCACTAAGGATTTTTCTATTCTTTCTCTCATCTGCCTTTATAGAAGCATCCCTAATTCCTAAGCTTCTTTTATCCATTTTATATCTTAGATTTTCTGCTGTATTTCCAGCAAATTTTTCTAATCTACCTGCTGCATTAATTCCTCCACTAGCAATTTTATTCCCAGCTAGTGCTCCTGCACCCATAAATGTTGCCGCCTTTGATAAATCTCCTGTTGCTGCTCCTGCTGCTAATCCTACCATAGCCCCTCCAGCAATTCCTAGGCCTCTTGCAGTTAGCCCTGCAACTGGTTTTGCAACTTTCCATGCCTTTCCTCCTATTGTTCTTGCTTTATTTAACACATTACGTCTTGTCATAGCTCGATTATTTTGTGGATTTCCTGTGTTACTTGGTATTTGACCACTTGGAGTGTTTTGTGGTTGACTTCCTGGAGTATTTTGTGGCTGACCTCCTGAATTGTTTTGTGGTTGACCTCCAGGAATATTTTGTGATTGATTTCCTGGATTATTTTGTGATTGATCCCCTGGATTATTTTGTGGTTGACTTCCTGGATTATTTGATGGTTGATTTCCTGGTAATACTGTACTAGAGTTTTGTCCACCACTACTTCCTCCATTAAATGATTGTAAAAAGCTTCTATTTTGCATTCTTATTTTATTTGAATATCCTTCAGAGCTTGATGAACCACCCTTATCTAACTTGCCTTTTGCTTTTCCTCCTCCAACAAATGAAGCAAAACTCTTAAGTCCATTCATCGCTAATGCTCCACCTGCAAAAGAACTAAATCCACTTGTAGTAGTTGCTTTATTTAATCCAAACATCTCTTTTATAAGCTTTTCTGCTGGTATCAAAAATGCAATAGCGACTATTCCATATATTAAATTATTTTTTACCAAATCCATCGCAGATGAAACTAAGGAAAAGTATAGTATCAAATGTACTGGTTGTAATACCAAATGCATAACATATTCTTTAAACCACATATTAAACGCTTGTGCTTTTCCATCTCCTGCTTTATCTATTGGATACGTTAAAGCAACTAATGGTGCTATCATTGTTAAAAATGCCATATATAAAAATCTTTTAAAATACATCACAGTGAACATACAAGTATATATTACTAATATTACATATAAGATTGTATATGCTATTGCATTATATATACTTGACGATTGTGCACTGAATCTCACAAAACCTATTAAATTTGTCTTAAACTTAACATTTCCATCATCGACTTTTACCACTATATTATTATTTACCGAATCTGCAAATAAATTATTAATCTGATCAGTTATCATCATTAAACCTGACATTATAAAATGAATAAAAAATACTAAACATAGAGCAACAACCCAATTCTGTAGATTCTCTTTATATTTTGCTTTATCAGCAGCAGTGGAACTAATAACAATTCTTATTCCTAAATATACTAATACTGATAATAATCCCACTATAGCTATATTTCTGAATGAGATATACCAATCTGCTATTATTTGTCTTAACCCATTTTCACCTGCCCCTGATTTTGCAGCTTCTTCTGCTTCACTTGTTTCAGTAACAGCAACATATTTATTAGGATTTAGAAAATTAACATCTAATGCTGCTATATTGTTTGAGAATATTGCTTCTGGTGAATATATAAAGTTAGGAATTTCATAAGAGTCTGCCCAAAACATGATTTCTGATGTATCAATGCTTCCGCGTTCCGAATTCAAAGTCCACATCTGCGTCATTCACATCTCCCGCATATAACCAAGATTCTGTGTCAGTCAAATTTCGTGTAGTTTTAGGTAACATAGCAGAAGTAAATCCTTTTGTCCCTAGCATAAATTTATTTAATGTTCCCATAACAATATCTGAAATTCCTGCTATAAGTTGAGCTAACTGTTTAAGTAATGTTCCACCAACATCAAATTGTGCATCAGCAGCTTTTTCTATTTTCTCAGTATCTGCATATACTTTATAATTAGGAGCTATTGAAAATATTAAGATTAGTCCTATTAATATAATTATAAATATCTTTCGTACAATATTATTTTTATTTGTAAAAAAATTCATCATTTCCTCCTAACATCAGAAATTCTTTCTTCTATCTACTAACTTGTTTAAATTTGTTTCAACAAACTCGAACTCTTTTTGAGTAGGAGTTATTTGTAAAATTGCAGATTCAGAACCAACTTTAAGTAAGCCTTCACCCTTTCCACAAGTTACTAAAAATCCAGCTTCTCCCTCACTTAACTTAAATACTTCTTTTAAATATTGTATTTCAGATTTATCTTGTGCTAAAAATAACTTTGTATCAGAAGATGTAAGTACAGCTTGAGCTTCTGGCTTTTCATAGAAGTCTTGGAACCTCTGTGAAACTACTGCAAGCGAAACATTTCTTTTTCTTGCACGTCTAGCCATTGTATTTAAAAAGTCTACAGCCTCAGGGTATGGAAGTAACATCCATGCTTCATCAACTATTACTCTTTTTTTAGTTGCTCTACTTCTATCTTCACTATTTTTCTTAACAAATTTTTCCCATATCCAAGTTAAAAGAATTTGTTGAGCAAGTGGTCTGGCAAATTTTTCCTCTAACTGTGATATATCCAAATTTATAAAAGGTGCTCCTTCAAGTAATTCAAATGTTGATTGCCCATCAAAATAAGCCATTTGTCCATTATATTCTCTTATATATTGCTTCATAACTTTTAACAAATAACTATAATGATATCTATAATCATCATTCATATTTTCTTGTGCTTTTGCTTGTATTCTTTTATACCAAGAACCTATTGTTGGCATTTTCTTCTTATCCCTATATAGCTTATCTCCTCTGTTAAAACTTCCAGAAGACTCATATAAACTGTTAGGATTATTTGTTATTCCCAATGCTGCATATTCTTCTGCAACTGACTCTGCAATAATTTGTTTTGTCAATTCGTTTACTTCTGAACTTCTTGTACTACCTCTAGCCATTGTTAGCAATGCTTGAGTTACGTCTTCAACTTTATTTTCTACATTAAGAACCATTCTCTCTTTTCCAGTTATTTCATCTTTTGCAGTTTCTGTTTCCAAATCAAATAAATTAATTACAGTCTTCGAAGTTGGACTAAGTACAACATTTATTCCACCTAAAGACTCTGCTACAACTTCATATTCACCTTCAGCATCTAGTGCTAAACTTTCTATTCCCATTAATAGCGATGATCTACTTATTAATGTTTTCATTGTTACAGATTTACCAGCACCAGATTTTGCAAATATTACCATATTATAATTTGTAAGTGAGCTATGAAAATTATCAAATAATATAGGTGTTCCTGTTTGTTTGTTAAACCCTAATGGTATTCCGGTTGAATGCCCTACTTCAGATGTTACAAAAGGAAATACTGTTGACATTGAACGTCTATCAAAGGTGTGTATTTTTTTTATTTTGTCATTCATCAATGGTAAATTTGACTTGAATGCATCTTCTTGCATTGCCCATGCGGTTTTAACACCTACTAAAGATTTTGACATTTCTGTTGCTAATAATTTTGTAAGTCTATCTAAATCATTTAAGTTATATGTAAATATTGTTGAAATTACTGAAGCTTCATATAATTTATTAAAACCTGCTGCAATTTCATCTCTTAATTGTTCTGCCTCGAATCTTTTTTGCGTTAAATTACTTTCTCTGTTTATATTTCCTTTATCTGATGCAACTATTCTTTCTGTTTCCAACTCATTTATTACTCTGTTTAATTCATTTTGTGATTTTGCTTCTTGTATTGGATTTATATATATTGATGTATTTATATCTCCAAAGAAATACATATCTCTAAATAATTCAGGGAATGTACACATTCTTGGCAATGTTGATACAAAGAAACTTCTTGCATATTTTTTTACATTTGAAATTATTTCCAAATAATCTATATTACTTGCGTTTATTCCTGATGGTGCAATTAACTCTTTTATTGTTTGTCTTTTTAATAATTGTGAATTTTCACTATACTCTTGTCTTCTTTCTACCTCTTGTTGTTTTCTTTTTGCCATCTGCCTTACCTCCTTCATTTGTACTATCTTCATCCACTTTTTCTATGGCTTTATCTGCTATTTCTTTTCCTACATATCTTTCATTTTCTCCTATTATTATTTTAGCCATCTTCGATATTAACTCTTCCATACTATGTTCTTTTTCTTCTACTTTTTGTTCCAACTCACTTTTAGCTTGTTCTATTTTTTCGCTTGCTAAATTCATTGCTTTGCTTTCTATAATTTTATCTAGCTCTTTCATCCTTTTGGCTAATACATCTGGTGCTGTTGAATACATCTCATCATATCCAGCTCTTACCGCTTTGTCTAGCCCAAATGTTTCAGCCTCATCTCTATTGTATGCCATATACAATAATTCCACTAATTCATCTGATTTTAATATTTTTCCTCTAACTCCACAAAGGCCAATTGAGTTTATCAATGATTGTGCTCTTGTATATAATTCAGAAAATGCACTTTCTTCAATTTCTTTTTTATCTAAATTTTCGCCTGAAGCTTCTGCAGAGAAATATGGTATAACTATATAATAATGTTTATTTAATATACTTTTATTTAGGCTCATTTTTTCGGTATCTTGCAATATTGATTTTCCATATTCATACAGGTTATTTTGTTTTGTTACTTCATAAAATGCCTGTTTTAATTGTTGATCAGAATATTCTCCTGATTCTCTCATTTGATCATATTGGCTTTGCATTTTTCTTAATTTAATTTCAACATCCTTTACTTTTTCTCTGTAACCAACCAAACTTGATTCAAGATTTATAGATCTTGTTTGTATATATATTTGTATTGGATATCTTAATGTATTTAGAAATTGCACAAATCCTTCTTCAACACCATTTTTTTCTATTCCAGACATTAAGTCATAATTAATGCCCTGACATTCAATTACCATCAAAAATCTATTTCCATCTTTTTGAACTATCATGTTATCTGTTACTGTATCAAATTCCATAAAATTAAAAATAGACTGTTTATCTTGATTATTGCTATTTGTTTGTTTCTTACTAGAGTTTTTACTTTCAGACTCATTGTCTTTTGATTTGTTTTTTTCTTTAAAAATAATATATACTAAAAAGCCTATTAATCCAAACACAGCCATAACAACTGGTATTAATATATAAGTTAGCATTTTTATTAATTGCACTGCTGATGTACTATTCATTTAAATTCTCCTCCTTTGTATATACATATAGTTTTCTTTTATTTTTTTTGAATTTTATATATCTTTTTATTATATCGTCAAGGTTTTCTCCTCCTGTTTTTCTTGTTATTTCTAATCCATTTGAATCAGGCATTTTAAACATTCCTACCGAATATCCCAATATTGCAAACACAAGTACCAATATAACTCCAACCATTGTTAGTTTCATAAGCTTAAATATAATATAAAAAACTAATCCTATTGCAGCACCAACACAAGTTGTTATCAATGATTTATTAGAAAATATAAATAAAATTCTACCTTCTCCCTTTACATTTCTTGGTAAATTATATGTTCCCATATCTTCCTCCTTTGTTTTTATAATATTTTCTACTTTATTATAGCAAAAAAAATCGATAAATGGAAGTATTTATCGATTTTTTTATAATTATTTTTATAATTAATTTATGAATTTAAACTAGTTGCAAATTGGTATACAACGTTTGCAATTGTTGATGCTGCAAATATTAAGATTGCTCCAACTAAATATGGTATCATTGTTTTCTTATATTCTGCTTTTTCTTCTGCTGAACCCATCATATATTTTATACCTAATACCATTAATATTATTACTGCAATAACAACTCCCGCTGTTTGTATAACTCCCATAAGTTTACCACCTAATGTTTTTACTTCATCTACTCCGGTTCCTTCTGTTGCAGTAATATCTTTTGGTGTAGTTGCTCCATATACAATAGATGTTCCAATAGAAATAATTAATAATATTGTAGCAATTGTTGTTAATATTTTCATTGTTTTTGTGCTCATTTTATTTCCTCCTTTTTATTTTTCTTATAATAATCTGGTCTTTCCAGAATTTAAATAACATTGCATAATACTATCTTTATTATAAGCTATTTATAATATTTTTGCAAGTTTTTTTAAGATTTTTTGTCATATTTTTCATGTTTTTTGTACTTTTCTATACAAAATATCTATTAACACTCATTTTTATTGAAGCTTTTCCACCAATTCCGCAATCTTTTTAACGCTTCTCCATGTATTAGGTTCAACCTGTGTAGGTTGAATTTCTATATTAAATTTTTCTTCTAGAATTGTCATTAATTCAATAAAAGCTAAAGAATCCAAAATTTCATTTTCTAATAAATCAATATCAACATTTTCCTTTAGCTTATCATATCCTGTCAAATTTTCAATTATTTCAATAATTTTTTCTTCCATTTACAAATTCCTCCACAAGCCTTTTTTCATCACATTTTCCATTAGAATTTAACGGAAATTCTTTTATAATTTTTATTTTTGGGCACATATATTCTGGTATTTTTTTCAATAAATCTTGTCTAATTTCTAATTCAGTTTTAATTATATTTTCTTTCAAACTCACAAATGCCATTATATTTAAAACATTATTAGTTTCATTTGTTTTTTTTATTACTACCGCCTTATAAATATATTCTAATTCTTGCAAATTCTTTTCAATATCTGTAAGTTCGATTCTATACCCTTTGAATTTTATCTGTTTATCTTTTCTTCCTTTGCAATATAGCATATTATTTTTTATATATCCTAAATCACCTGTTGCATATGCCTTTTCCCCATTATATTCAAAAAAGGATTTTTTCTCTATTTCTCCTATATATCCATCTGCAACACTTTCTCCTGTAATTAAAATTTCTCCAATATCTCCATCAGGTACTTTATTCATTTTTTCGTCCACTATGTATATTTTTACATCTTTTTTAGGAATTCCTACTGGCACCTCTTCATCTTTTATATTCTCTAAGTTTATATCTGTGCTTGTAACTGCAAAAGTACACTCTGTCGGACCATAACTATTTATTATGCGTAATTTATCAAATCTAGAATATAATTTATTTATTGTTGATTCCAATAATTTTTCTCCGCAAAACAAAATTGTTTGTAAATTTGGCATTAATTCTTTTCCAAATGACTTATCTAAAAGTAATAAGTCTAGAAATGAAGGTGTTGCTACCATTAAATTGGCTTGACTTGATTTTAATTCCTCAAATGTTTTATTAAAATTTAGTCCGTGAAATTTCATTTAATATATAATGTTCACTTTCACTTATTAAACTCAAATATAAATCTGCAACTGATAAATCAAAAGAAAAATTCGCCTGATTTAATATAACTCCTTTTTTTATTTTTGTTATATTTTTTAACCAATTTATACAAGAATCTAAATTTTTATATGTTATTTTTACTCCTTTAGGAATACCTGTACTTCCTGATGTAAAAATAATATAATAAATATCTTCTGGTTTTAAATATATATTATTTATTTCTTTATAATTATCTTCATTCATTATTTCATAAATTTTTTCTTTTGATATATTTTTTCCTATAATTAATAATGGATTTATTTGTTTTATAATTTTTTCTACTCTCTCTTTTGGCATACTATTATCTATTGGTACATACGTCATTCCAGCAAAAGAACAAGCAATGAATGTTGCTTTCATATAAATTTCTTTATGCCCATATACAACTATCGGCATTTTTTCTTTATTTTCTTTTAATAAAAAATTATATATATTACAAACATATTTGTATAATTCTTTGTATGAATAACTTTTTTCATTTATTGTATATGCTCGATTATCTGATTTTCGTTTTAAAATTCCTAATATATCATCTAAAATCATATTTACTCCTTAATTTCTTCTTTTGGTATTAAATTGTAATCATACATAACTTTTGAGTGATTATTTAATATTAATTCTTTCTTTATTTCTTGATTTGTTTCTTTATTAGTAATTATTCTATATACTTTACTATTTCTATAAAAAACTCCATCTTCATCTTTAGCATAATAGTTATCTTCTTCTATAATTTTATATTTTTCTTTTAATGGGGCCGTACTTCGAATTTCTCCATAAAGAAATGTATCATCTAGCCATACTCTTATCTGAATTGGATATTTAGTAGTGTTTTTGAATCTATAATCTAATGCTTTATAACTAATTGATGTTCCTGTTCCAAATGGTACTCTTCTCTTTACATCAGGAAATAATGCATCTGAATGATGATGCAATTCTGTAACTTCTAATGGTGTATGTAATATTAACCAGTGTATCATATTGGCCATCTGGCATAATCCTCCTCCAACACCTTTCTTCATTTGGCTATTACTTATAACCAAACCTTCTAAATATCCTTTTCTTTTTGTTGCGTTTCCAACTAAATTCCAAAAAGAAAATTCTTCGCCTGGTTTTATTATTATTCCATCAATTTTTTTACTTGCTAGCTGTAAGTTTTTTACCTTGTTTTTTTGTAATTGCATGTCTACTCCTTCTAATTTTCTGAGTAAAACTTTTGCATCTCCCTTCCAAATATATTCAAAATTTTCTTTACTTTTCTTTTTAGCAAATTTTTTGCCGTTTTTTAAATCTATTAAGTCTTTCTTTTTAGCTTCTTTAAATAAAGATATTTTATAGGCTATTGGCCCATATTCACAAAACAATTTTCTTTTTTTCCCCATTTCATTTTCCCTTTCAACATCTTATTACATCGTTCGACAAATTTATTGTATCATTTTAAATTATATTTTGCAAATCATAAAAAAGATAGTTATTTTTTCTTCTAACTACCTTCTTCTGTTACTTTAAGAACCATTTTTATGTATTTCTTCCCAATACAATTTAGCTCGATTTTTATAATTATTAGCACAATAAAACTTATATGCTTTATATAAAAATGCTATACTAGGATTATTCTCAAAATAATAAGCCTCACAATAAGCAATTTCGTTTTTGGCTTTATAAATTAATCTTTCTTTTTCTTTTGGCGTATCACTTAAAATTATTTTATACATATAAACATGAATCATATGATAATGAGCAGCATCATTGTTAACATCATTAACCTGTGCACGAACTAAATAATTATATGCTTTATTTATATCATTAACATCAATATTATATTTTTTTAATGCTTTTAGCAACTCTTTTTTATCTAAATCACATGTATATTTTAAATTATCTAAGTGTCCATCGAGGTCTACTGCCTTATCAAATTGTTTTAATATATTTGAAGCTAAACAAGTTAAAATTTTTACATCATTATTATCAATATTTTTTGCAAGTTCATATTGATGATATGCCTCTTTCATTCTTTTTATCCAGTCTGATGTTTGTATGTTTTTTCCTTCATCATTATTCTCAAAAGTCAGTTCAAGTTCAATGTTTGCACCATAATTTCGATAATCTTTTGAATATCTTGTATTTCCATAATTTTCACAAGCTTTTTGACTAAATCTTACTGCTCTTTTTACGTTTTCTTTTGCTTTTTGCTTATCTTCATTTTTATTGTATTTATATAAAATTTGATTAATATATGCTCTTACATTATATAAGTATTGATTTACAATTTCAGAGGTTTCGTTTTTTTCAAAAATACTCAAGCTTGTTTCCATTTCTATATAATTCTCAGCATTATAATCCTCAATTACAGCACTCATTGTATCTTCAACAGAAACAATTTTCTTTAGCGTTGTATAACTTAATGTTTTTATACAATATTCTTTTATTTCTTTTACATAATATTGTTTTATTCTATTTTCTTTTGCGGATTTTTCTTCTAGTTTTTCTAATGTTAAAATTTTACAGTCCTCTTTAAATTCTTCTAATTCTTTTTTTGAATTTTTTACAATACTTTCTATATCTTCAATGTTTTCTCTATTAACTAGGTTGTAAATATTTAGACCAGCCCATATGCTTATAATTACACCTAAAATTTCTAAATATGCTACATTTGTTTGATCATCAAATGTTTTTATAAAGTTTTCTATATCACTTATGTTTTCTGCAGATATCCCTTGTGTTTTTAATAGTAAATGTATTTGATTTATTGTTTGAAAATCAAATTTAAGATATACAAAATGTAAACTTAGCATTATAAAAAACATATCCGGTCTTCGGAATCGCTGCCAGCTTATCGGCTGTCAGCCGCGCCGTATAGACATCACTGTTATCTGACTTCGTTCCTTCAATGACCAGCGGCTTGTCATCCGTCTCGCTGGTTCGAATCTCAAATGTCACCTTCGCTGCATTCTTTACGGATGCCTTCAGTTCGCAAGCTTCCTTGATGACTGCATAATTTTTCGGGGAGATCAGGTATCCGCCAACATTGCTGCTGTATCCGGTCGAGGTAATCTCTCCTGCCTTACTGATTGCACCATTTTCACCATAGAAATTCGTTCCGTTTCCAAAGATGGATCTGTCATTGTTGTAAGCGGAAATAAAATCATTGATCATCTCCTGTCCCATCTTTTCACTGTACTTATATGGAACGAAGAAATTCTCACTGTCAAAGTTCGCCCACAGAAGGAAATAAGGAATGTCATGCTCAACTGCCGTATTGACTACCTGATTGTACCAGTCCTTATCCTTGGTCGGATTTCCGCTTACCATCAGGCTGTCCTTGCCAGCGCCTGTGATACGGATACCGGTCTCTGCAATTGCAGGAATCTTAGCCTTTTTATCAGCCAGTCCAGCAACAACATCGCAGCTCTTCGCCAACGCCTCAAAGTAGGTATCACCGGTATATTTGCTCACATCCGCATAGTCATCATAGTAATCAAAGCCGAGTACATCGACATAGGCATCGCCTGGATAGCGTGACAGATAATCGCTCTCACTGTCGATCGGACCATTCGGTGAGTATACGTATAACAGATTGTGTACGCCTTTGGCCTGCAGATAATTTACCATGTATCTCCAGATGGCACGGTAAGAATCTGCACTGGTTGATGTTCCCCACCAGAACCATCCGCCGCTGTTCTCATGGAACGGACGGAAGAGGATCGGCACCTTCTCGTCCTGTAATGCCAACGCATATTCTGCAATGATATCCAGGTATGCATTGTACTGTGGGTTGTACTCTCCTCCCTCTAAGATGTAATCTGCACAAGGCGTCAGATCCTTGGACTCAGAGAAATCACACTTTGGGAAATCATATGGGTGCTCGGCATTTCCCGTAGGTGTAATCTTTGCATTTGTAAAATTCGGCATATGGCAGGAAAGTGTGATAATAGAACCATTATCATATGCTTTCTTGGATGCTGCGATCGAAGCTTCAAGCGGATTCTCCGATGCGCACTCCGTTCCTGCAAGCGCTAAGGTATCGATTCCGAATAAACCTGCTTCCGAACCGGTAATGTCTTTGATATCCGATGTCTTTCCATTGTCTCTTACCGAACGGAACGTTGAATTCTGGTGTCCGAATAATACTTTATCATCTTCTCGTAAGCCGGTGAGATAAGCAGCTAATGCCTTGGCGGAAGCGGTTGCATTACTGTCACAACCAAAAGTTTTTCGGTTCAACCGCTCATCTTCTCCGTGTCATT
>OGWV01002261.1_pt1 | contig 11914 bp, 11 predicted proteins | sample 1576081 | NCBI WGS metagenome assembly OGWV01 (sample SAMEA3541541, study PRJEB24748) | human gut metagenome | biome: human gut; feature: human-associated habitat; material: faeces | place: China | collected 2012 | reverse complement strand
CTGGGCAGGTAGGCGGGGAAGCCTTCTTCGGCGGGCATCTCCTCCAGACGGCCGGAGATCTCGCGCAGCGCTTCTGCCCAGCGGGACGTGGAATCCGCCATCATGGCCACGTCGTAGCCCATGTCGCGGTAGTATTCCGCCAGCGTGATGCCCGTGTAGATGGACGCCTCGCGTGCGGCCACGGGCATATTGCTGGTATTAGCGATGAGCACCGTGCGCTCCGTCATGGGCTTGCCGCTTTTGGGGTCGATCAGCTCGCGGAATTCGTTCAGCACCTGCGTCATCTCGTTGCCGCGCTCGCCGCAGCCCACATAGATGATGATGTCCGCGTCGCTCCACTTGGCAAGCTGGTGCTGCGTCATCGTCTTGCCGGTGCCGAAGCCGCCGGGAATGGCGGCCGTGCCGCCCTTTGCAATGGGAAACAGCGTGTCGATGACGCGCTGGCCCGTGATGAGCGGACGGCCGATGGGCTCCCGCGCGGCCACGGGACGGGGCGTGCGGATGGGCCACTTTTGTGCCAGACAAACGGTCTTTTCCTCACCGGAGGCCGTCGTTATCTTACAGATGGGGTCCGTCACGGTATATTGGCCGTTTTCAGCGGCCCAGGTAACGACGCCGGAAATATCCGGGGGCACCATGCTTTTGTGGGTGATGATGCTGGTCTCCGGGCAGGTTGCGACGACGGTGCCGCCCGAAACGCTGTCGCCGGGCTTGACGGTGACGGTCACATCCCACCTGCGGGCCATATCCAGGCTGTCCACATGGACGCCCGTGGCGATGAACGCGCCGTTTTTTTGGGCGATATCCGTGAGCGGACGCTCGATGCCGTCAAAAATATTTTCCATGATGCCGGGCCCGAGCGTGGCGGAGAGCGGCGCGCCGGTGCCCTTGACGGGCTCACCCACCAGCAGGCCGGTGGTGTTCTCGTACACCTGGATGGTGGTGCGCGCTTCGCTGACGCTGATGACCTCGCCGATGAGGCCCGCGTTTCCGACGTACACCATCTCCGCCATGCCGAACGTGCTGGTATCCTTCACCGTGACGACAGGCCCGTTGATCGAATAAATTACATCTTTCATAGGCTTGCTCCTAATTCCAGGCCGTCCGGAAAAAACGCTTGAAAAAACGGCTTTTCCGGCAGCGGCCCATACTCGTTTGCGCGCCTGCGCGCCCGGATGGGCGCGGCGCGCGTTACTCCACCCGCAGCTTGCAGCGCGTCAAAAAGGCGGCGCGCTCGGCTGCGGCGGCGAAATCCAGCGTTTCGTCGTACAGGATATGCTGTGTTTCCAGCTTGACGCCGCCCAGACGGATGGAACCGTCCACGGCGATATCCGCCGAGGGCAGGGCCTTTTTCACCACGGGGGCCAGCAGCGCCTCGTCGGCACGGCGCAGGCGCACCGTGCATTTGCCGGAAATTTCCGGTGCACGCCTGGCCAGCGCGTCCGCCACGCGCTGGGCATAAGCGGGTGTCCCGGTGTACTCCTCCAGCGCTTCTTCCATTTCGGCAAACAGGCCGTTCACAAGCTGGCTGCGGTACACCAGCAGCTTTTTGCGGTTGTCCTGCTTGACCGAGGCCATTTTGCGGGCCAGACGGTTCTTGGCCTCTTCCCGGTAGGGGATGAGCGGTCTGATGTCGGGCGGATGAGTTGCAGTTCCTTCGAGCGTCAGCTCGATTGTATGGTGTTCAGCCGCAGGCTGGTCGTCCTGTTTTAATTTCTTCATCCCACTAAAAAAGAACGCACGAAATGCTGTGCATTCTTTTTTTCCCATTTAGAGGACGCGGCCTAGGTCGCGTGCCATTTGTTTGTCCTTTTCCGGGGGACGGCCGGCGATGGTGAGGTAGCCTCCTATCATGGCGCCATTGAGGCCGGCGGCGAGTGCGAAGGACTGCATGTCGCGGAGGCCTCCTTCTCTTCCTGCGCATACGCGGATGATGGCGTGGGGCAGGATGAAGCGGTAGACGGCGAAGTAGCGGAGGATTTCAAGCGGCTGCGGTGGCTTGGTTTCTCCCATCGGGGTGCCCGGGATCGGGTTGAAGATGTTTAAGGGGACGGAGCGGATGTCTCTTCCCTTCAGGGCGAAGGCCATGTCGAGGCGGTCTTTTTCCGTTTCTCCCAGGCCGAAGATGCCTCCGGAGCAGACGTCGAGTCCTGCGTCCTGGATGCGGCGGATGTGGTTCATTTTCTCGTCATAGGTATGCGTGGTGCATATTTCGGGGAAATAATCTCTCGACGTTTCCAGGTTGCAGTGGATTCTTTCGCAGCCTGCTTCCTTGAGTCTCTTCAGCTGTTCGTCGGTAAGGAGCCCCAGTGAGCAGCAGACGGAAAGTCCGGTGTGCTGTGTCACGAGGCGTACTGTTTCGACGATGGATTCGAATTGTTTGGGATCGGTCTGGCCTCTCCCGCTGGTGACGATGCCGAATCGTTCGGCGCCATAGGCTTCTGCCTGACGGGCTTCTTTGAGAAGTTCTTCAGGACGGCGGAGCGGATACTCCTTGACGCCTGTGTTGTACCAGCCTGACTGCGCGCAGAAGCGGCAGTTTTCGCTGCAGCGTCCGCTTCTTGCGTTGACGTCGCTGCAGAAGTGCATCTCATCTCCGCAGAAGGTGCGGCGGATGCGGTCGGCGGAGGCTATGAGGAAATAGGGTTCGCGCTTCCCGCAGTCGAGAAGTTTCTCCGCCATTTCCCTTGTTATTTCTCCGCCTTCCAGGACTTTGTCCATATACTCGGTAATGAGCGCTATATCCTGATTCATTGTCCCTCCCATTGGTTCTTCCCGGTATGATCAAGGAAAAAGGCACGCCCTGCGGCATGCCTCTTCCACTTACTGTACGTTCGGCATGGTTCTTGTACGACCGAGGTCGCGCAGCATGGTGAGATCATCATGCGGGTCAGATCCCTTGCTGGTGAGGTAGTTGCCGATCATGACGCCATTCATTCCGCCTGCCAGAGCCATGGACTGCAGGCTTCTTAAGTTCAGCTGGCGGCCGCCTGCTGTACGGATCTGTGCCTTTGGAAGCACGAAGCGGAACATAGCGAATGAACGGAGGATTTCCAATGGAGCCAGAGGCTCGTTGTGTTCATAAGGGGTTCCCGGAATCGGGTTCAGCACGTTGAGCGGAATCGCATCAATGTGCAGTTTCTTCAGATGGAAAGCCATCTCGACTCTCTGGTCGAGGGTTTCGCCCAGACCGAGGATGCCGCCGCAGCAGACGCGGATGCCGGCTTTCTGAGCACGCTGGATGTTCTCAGCTTTTTCCTCGGCGGTATGTGTGGTGCAGACTTCCTGGAAGAAGGAAGGTGCGGATTCAATGTTGCAGTGAAGACGGTTTACGCCGGCTTCTTTGAGCTGGTATGCCTGTTCCTGTGTGAGGAAACCAAGCGAGCAGCAGACTTCGATGCCGATTTCCGTGCGGATACGGCGGATGAGATGCAGAATTTCTGCGAAGTCTTTCGGATTTCTCTGATCACGGCCTGCGGTAACGATATCGAAGCGGGCAGCGCCTGCTTCTTTCGCTTTCTGGGCTGCTTTCATGACTTCTTCTTCCGGCAGGAAGGTGTAATTGTCTATGCCTGTGTCGTAACGGGCAGACTGGGCGCAGAACTTGCAGTCTTCCTGGCAGCGTCCGCTTCTTGCATTGACGATGGCGCAGAGGTCGACGCTTCTGCCGGAGAATTTCTGACGGATCTTATCAGCGCATGCCAGAAGAAGCATGGTGTCTTCGTCTGTCGTACGAATCAGTGCTTTTGCTTCTTCTTCGGTGATTTCTCCGCCGTCCAGAATTCTGTCTGTAATTTTTAAAATCTGTTCACAACCGCTTTCCATGAATGACCACTCCTTAAATGAATACATCCTGTTGTATAGTAACAGGGTCTCTTCTTGGTGAAACCTTACGCGTCAAATGCGTAATTCTGACCCCTCGGAAATCGGGAAATTTCCGTGAGGCTTAAAGCTCTGGCTGGGTTCTGCTTCTTCCCAGATCGTTGACCATGGTCAGGTCTTCTCTCGGATTTCTACCGCCGGTGGTCAGATAACCGCCGACCATGATGCCGTTCAGGCCGCCCGAGAGAGCATGTGCCTGGAGGCTGCGAAGATTGACTTCACGTCCGCCTGCTGTGCGGATGAGCGCTTTTGGAAGTACGAAGCGGAATACTGCAAATGTACGGAGCACTTCCAGCGGAGCCAGACGTTCGTTCGTGTAGAACGGTGTCCCTTCGACGGGGTTGAGGATATTCAACGGAACAGAGTCGATGTGGAGCTTTTTCAGATGGAATGCCATTTCCACACGCTGGTCGAGGTCTTCGCCCAGTCCGATGATGCCGCCCGAGCATACGCGGATGCCTGCCTTCTGCGCTGTCTGGATGATGTCTTCCTTATCTTCCATCGTGTGCGTGGTGCAGATTTCCGGGAAATACGACGGTGATGTTTCGATGTTGCAGTGGATTCTTGTGATGCCTGCTTCGCGAAGACGGATGGCCTGTTCCTCAGTGATGAGGCCCAGGGAGCAGCAGACTTCAATGCCCACCTGATCGTGAATCTTCTTCACGACATCGATGATTTCCTCGAATTCATTCGGATTATCCTGATTTCTTCCGCTCGTTACCAGAGAGAAACGGACAGCGCCCGCATCCTTGGCTTTCTTGGCAGCGGCCAGAATCTGGTCCTCCGGCAAAAGACGGTAAGTCGTAGCTCCCGTCCTGTAATGACCGGACTGCGCGCAGAATTTGCAGTCCTCCTGGCAGTGTCCGCTGCGCGCATTGATGATGGCGCAGAAGTCAACAGCATTGCCGTTGTACTTCTGACGGATTTTATCTGCCATAGCCAGAAGCAGCATGGTATCTTCATCCTTTGTACGGATCAGACGGCCTGCTTCTTCTCTAGTGATCTCTCCCCCGTCCAACACTTTGTTGGCCAGGCGGATGATTTCCTCACAAGAGCTTTCCATATGTAATTCCTCCCGAATAAAAAAATGGTTTCCCAGGTATTGGAGATTAACCTGTAAAATGACCGCAGGAATCTGCACTGTCACTTTATGAAATAGTATATTCTATAAACGGTTTATTTGTCAATTTCAGTATTTGCTTTAGTTCACAATAGGTTGACAAAGTAGACATTTAATCAAGCGTCTGGAATACACTGTGAAATCTTCGGTTTTATCGAAGGAAATGGGACATAGCTCCATAAAAATAAGGGCTCTTCTGACACGTGATGCATTGTCAAAAGGGCCCTTGATCGTCTACTAAGGAAATATGTATAAGTTGTCATACAAGATTTATATAACTTCAGGCGCTGCCTTGAGCGCTGCTGTTTTTGGACGCGAAAAAGTCCCGGCAAGGATTTTCGTCCTTGCCGGGACCTCCTCAGGAGTATATGCATCCGGCGGGAGAATCATCTCCCATGCGGCTCACCGGTCAGTCGATCTGAATTTTATGGGACGGTTCGATTTCAGGTTTCCCGGATTTCGGGAGCTCTACTTTCAAAACGCCATCCTTCAGGCTGGCTTTGATGCCCTCTTCCTTGACGCCACTCACGGCGAACTGACGCTGGAAACCGGCGAAGCTGCGTTCACGGCGGATAAACTTACGATCTGCGTCTTTCGTTTCCTTCGTGTCTTCTCTCTTTGCGGACAGGGACAGGATACCGTTTTCGTAAGTGACCTGAATCTCATCTTTCGTGTAGCCCGGCATGTCACAGGTTACTTCATAGTGATCTTTCAGATCTTCAATATCCGCTTTTGGAACGGAAACATAATCTTTGTAAATGGTCGGAACATCATCAAAGAAATGATCCAGGACCGTATCACCAAACAAACCATCAAATGGAATCAAGCTTCTCATAATAATGACCTCTTTCCTTTTGCGCTTGCATTTGCGTTGTCAAACTTTTAGGATTCCCGGGGCCCCTTTCCTCCTGACAACTATAGTATAGCACTTTTAGCACTTAAGTCAAGAGAGTGCTAAAAAATTTTTGACTTTTATTTTTCGATTTTTGAAAGTCCGCATATTTACGGAACATTCGCGTTCTAAACTTATTGATTTTTTGACTTTTATCTTGCCAAAGTTAGCTATAAAGCATCATTTATTTTTCTTTTGAAAAGGAGAAATTGCATCAAAAAAATAAAAGAAGAAGCTGTGGCAAAAAGTACAATCATTTTGCCACAACCCCTTCTTTGTGTTGATATAGCTGCCCAGAGAATTAATCTAACATAGATATACAATCTCTACAATCTGAAAACCTCAAAACCTCGCTACGCTCGTGGAACTACTGTATTCCCCGGCTTCGCCGGGACCTTCTCCTTCGGAGCAAGGTTAACACCCTTAAACCGAACTTCGTTCGAGAAAAGGAGAAAGAGCGTCTTGGCGGATTTTGCCACAGCCCCTTCCTTTTTCAATTCTCAAATCAATCAAATCAGTTCAGCGCAAGTCCTTTGTCGATTTTTTCCAGGTTTTCTTTCATGGTCTTGACATAGTTTGCGTCTTGTTCGCCGCTTTCTATGGTGTCAAGGGTTTCGACTTTGGCGCCGGCTTCTTTGGAGATAGTCTCGGTCAGGGCCGGGCTGATCATGTCTTCGGTGAAGATGGTCTTGACGTTGTGCTTCTTGCAGAAGTCGATGATGTCTGCAAGTTTGGCCGGGGACGGTTCGCCGGATGCGAATGCGTCTTCGACGCTGGCCTGTGTCAGGCCGAAGTCACGGCAGAGGTAGCCGAAGGCTGCATGGCCTGCAACGAGTTCTTTGCTGTGGCCGGTGGAGAGTTTCTTTTTGTACTCTTCGGTCATAGCCGTGAGGTCTTTGTCGAGCTTCTCATAGTTCTTTTCGAAGTATTCCTTGTTTTCAGGAGAAGCGGCAGCAAGGGCATCAGCGATGTTCTTTGCTTCTTTTCTTGCTTCTTCCGGTCCGAGCCAGACGTGCGGGTCAAAGTCGCCGTGTTCCTTGATTTCATCCTCATCCGTCAGGCGGATGGGGTCGATTCCCTTGGATGCAACGACAGCGACGGGGCCGTCTTTCATGCTCTTGAGCATCTCTGGCGCCCAGCGTTCCATGCCCATCCCGTTGTAGATGAAGACTTTGGAATCTTTGACGCGCATCATGTCGGATGCTTTAGGTTCAAATTCGTGGGGTTCTGTGCCGTCTGGTATGATGACAGTGATAGCTACGCGGTCTCCCCCGATGGCCTGCGTGAGCTCTTTCATGGCTCCAAAGGATACGGTGACGGGAACTTTCCCTGCCGGGGCAGATGCCGCCGGTTTCTCTTCCTTACCACAGCCTGCTGTAATGATGAGGCAAGCTGCCGCGCCAGCTAAAGCCAATTTTTTCCACAATTTCATGATAGAAATACTCCTTTTTCTTCTAATGGCGGCCGGGCCGCCGGATCCGAGTACCGGAGACGCATTCCCTTCCTCCCAGGAAATGCGGACTCATCAGCGCAGGACTTTTTTCGCCAGGATCGTCACAAGGAGCAGTCCGGCGGCAAAGAGCGCTGTGACGCCGCCCGGTGCTGCGCCTATGTAATAGGATGCGAAGAAGCCCCCCAGTATGGACAGGAAACTGTACACCATCGCGGCGAGGAAGGTTGCGCGGAAACCTTTCCCCAGCTGCAGCGCCGAGGCCACCGGAAGCGTGATCATCGAGGTAATGACTAATATCCCGACAGATCGGATGGAAACGGAGATGACAGCCGCCACAAGGAAGGCGAAGACATAATTCAGTACTTTGACGTGCGCGCCGGCAACGCGCGCTGCTTCTTCATCGTAGGTGATGTAGAGAAGCTGGTGATAGTTCAGGATAACCGTCAGGACGGCGGCAAGGCTCAGGAGCCCTGTGATCGCCATGTCCTCATTGCTGACCGTCAGCATCGAGCCGAAGAGGTAGGCGTCGGCATTGGCATGGAGACGCCCGGAGCTGATCAGCGTGATGGCGATGCCCACGGAGACGGAAAGGACGACGGACAGGATGAGGTCGGTATATTTCTTGAAATACTGCCGGAGAAATTCGATCATCATCCCCGCAAAGGCGGTGAAGACGAAGGAAACGAGGACAGGACTCTCCCGGAAGAGAAGCCCGAGCGTGACACCCGCCAGAGACGAGTGCGCCAGGGTATCCCCGATCATCGAGTACCGTTTCAGCACCAGGAAAAGCCCGATGCATGGGCAGAGAACGGCGATGCAGATGGAAATGATGAGCGCATTCTGCATGAAGGTATAACTAAACATGGCCGCCCTCCTTTTCTATGTATTCTTCTATATAATGGCGGACACTGCAGAGGTGGCCGTGTCCGTGTTCGACGTGGTAGAGGCGGTCGGATACTTTGCCTGCCTCAGCGAGGTTGTGCTCGACGGCAAGGATGGTGACGCCCTTGTCCTTATGGAGGGTATCGAGTTCCTTGTAGATGTCGCGCTGGCTGGTCAGGTCGACGCCGGTCGATGGTTCATCGAGGATGAGGAGATCAGGGCTTCCCATGAGCGCCCTTGCGATCAGCACTTTCTGATGCTGGCCGCCCGAGAGGCTTCCCATGAGCTGTTTCTTGTACCCTTCCATGCCTGTCACGGAAAGGACCTGATCCACGTCGATTTTCTTCAAATGCAGCAGTTTTCCGTAGGAATGGATGACTTCTTCCACAGTGATGGGAAAGGAGGCATCCGAGGCAGACCGCTGCGGTACGTAGCCGATGCGGCGGGCGCGGCGCGTGACCGTCCCAGAGACCGGTTTCAAGAAGCCCAGTATGATTTTCAGAAAAGTGCTCTTGCCGCTTCCATTATTTCCTACGATGGAAATATACTCTCCGCCCGCCAGATGGAAATCGACGTTTTCCAGGAGCCAGGGAGCGCTCCCCGTGTAGGAAAAATATAAATTCTCAATGGTCAGCATGATGGATCCCTCCGGACCTGCAATGAAAAGGGCGGCTGCCAATCCCGCCGCTCTTTCGTAATCAATCTAATTCTTCTGCCGCTTTGCGGACAGCTTCAAATACTTCATGGAAGGACGCTTCATTTTCTTCCGCCAGTGCTTTCACGGATTCGTATTCCGGATAGTTGCGGACGGTATCGGAAAATGTGACCTGCTTCACAAGTGCCTGCCCGAAAGGTGTTTCGACTTCCCTTTCTTCGCGCTTCAGGATGACGCGCATGACGCTTGGAAATTCGCGGACGCCGATGGTCGTCGTTTCGCGAAAAATGATGTCTTCCAGTGTTTCACGGATTTCCTTCTTGCAGATAACGGTCAGTTCCCATGCAGGACGGTTCTTCTTCATGAATACCGGCGCATAGTGGACGTCGAGCGCCCCTGCCTGCATCAGCTTTTCAAGGGTGTAGCCCAGGACTTCGCCCGAGCAGTCGTCGATGTCGGTTTCAATCTTCAGGACTTCGTCTCTTTCTCCTTCTCCCTGATTGTCGGAAACGAGGAGTGCGCGGAGAATGCCGGCTCTTTCGGTGTAAGCGCGTTTGCCTGCGCCAAGGCCGATGCGTTCGATGCGGAAAAGGGACGGAAGCGTGTGGGATGTAGCCAGTGCGCATGCAATCGCAGCACCAGTCGGGGTGACGAATTCCCCTGTGGCATCCATGATTTCAAGCGGCATGCCGCAGGCAGTCACGATGTTCAGCGTAGCTGGCACCGGTACGGGCAGGCGGCCATGCTGGCAGCGGACAGTGCCTGTGCCTTCGGAAAGCTTTGGCACGATGACTTCGGAAATGCCAAGGCTGTCGAAGCAGACGGCAGCGGAAATGATATCCACGATGGAATCGGCAGCGCCGACTTCGTGGAAGTGGACCTCATCGATCGGAAGGTTGTGTGCTTTCGCTTCTGCTTCCGCAATGAGCATGAAAATCTTCTTTGCGATTTCACGGGCATGATCCGTCATGGAAGCGCCGTCAATGACCGCCATGACATCCGCCAGATTGCGGTGTTCATGATGGTGGTGATGGCCATGAACGTGGTCATGATCATGATAATGGCCCTCTTCGCCATGGAAATGCGGGCAGTGATGTTCTTCATCATGGTGATGATGATGGTGTCCTTCCTCGCCATGGAAGTGCGGGCAATGGTGTTCTTCCTCATCATGATGGTGGTGATGATGATGTTCTTCACCGTCTTCATGGCAGTGGCAGTGGTGCTCGCCTTCTTCGTCATGGTGATGATGATGTTCGCCGTCTTCATGGCAGTGGCAATGATGTTCGCCTTCTTCGTCATGATGATGATGATGTTCGCCTTCTTCGTCATAATGATGATGATGTTCGCCTTCTTCGTCATGATGATGATGTTGTTCGCCTTCTTCGTCGTGATGGTGATGATGTTCTTCCGGGACATCGGAAGAAACGACCGGATCAGGGCCGTAGAGGTATGCCATGTCATGGTCGTGGTTTTCATGTTCTGCATCGAGGATGACATTGAAGTCGCAACAGTTGATGCCGGATTTCTGTACGCGGGAGATTTCTGTCTTGAAGCCCTTCACCGGAAGGGAAGCGAGTGCTGCTTCTAGTGCTTTCTGGTCAGCGCCCAAATCAAGCATGGCAGCAACGAACATATCTCCGCTGATGCCGGAACCGGTTTCCAGATATAATTTTTTACTCACTGCTTTTTCCCCTTTCTGCAATCCTGTTAATTTGGGTCGCCACGTAGCCGGCACCAAATCCATTATCAATATTGACTGTGACGATGCCGTTCGCGCAGGAATTGATCATCGTCAGAAGCGCCGAAAGGCCGTGGAAGCTGGCGCCATAGCCGACCGATGTCGGAACGGCGATGACGGGATTCTTCACGAGGCCTCCGATGACAGAAGCAAGAGCCCCTTCCATCCCGGCGACGGCGACGACGCAGTTCGCGCTCCTGACCAGGGTTTCCTTGGAAAGGATCCTGTGTTATTACATAGAACATACACAATAAAAGAAGGTGTAGTAATTAATCCTACATTAACATTTGACGAAAGAGGTCATAACCTTAATAAAGTTTATTATGCGGCATTAGCTAAAATGACAGGATTTGAGAAAATGGTTAATCCTGAAAGTTTCTGCCCTGTTACAGAAGAATTCATAGGAAATGGCGGAAATTTTGAAAATCCATATTATGTGATGAAAAATATGCCATTACCATATAAGGCAGGAGAAGAAGTTGACGGTTACGAAACTGTAGCAGCAATGCAGTTTGAAAAAGTAACATTAATGCCAAAACAGTCAAGAACTTTCGTAGTAGCTTTAGGTTACGGCGAATCAATGAATGATATAAATGAACTGAGTAAAAAGTATTTATCTGTGGAAGAATTTGATAAGTATTTAGAGGAAACAAAGGAATTTTGGCAGAAAAAAATAAATGTAAGTTATAGTTCAGCAGACAAGGAATTTGACAATTGGATGCATTGGGTAAACTTCCAACCGATGCTAAGAAGAATTTATGGATGTTCATTCTTACCACACCATGATTATGGAAAAGGTGGAAGAGGATGGAGAGATTTATGGCAGGATTGCCTTGCACTCTTAATTATGGAACCGGCTAAAGTTCGTGGCATGTTAATTGATAATTTTGGTGGAGTCAGATTAGATGGAACAAATGCAACAATTATTGGTTCTAAGCAGGGCGAATTTATTGCTGATAGAAATAATATCACAAGAGTATGGATGGATCATGGTGCATGGCCATATCTGACAACTGAGTTATACATTGAACAGAGTGGTGATATAGAATTTTTAACAGAGAAAAATGCATATTTTAAGGATCCGCAGGTTTGCCGTGGTGAACAGAAAGACTTAGAGTGGAATGATGCACAGGGAAATAAGCAGTTAACAAATGATGGAGAAGTATATGAAGGTACTTTTCTACAAACATGGGGCGTTCGGGCCGCGGGCCGACAAGGGACATGTCCCCTTTTAAAACATTGAGCAGTTGTGGGAGCTCGTCCAAATGTGTGTTTCGCAGAACCTTCCCAAC
>OGWV01002259.1_pt1 | contig 11915 bp, 10 predicted proteins | sample 1576081 | NCBI WGS metagenome assembly OGWV01 (sample SAMEA3541541, study PRJEB24748) | human gut metagenome | biome: human gut; feature: human-associated habitat; material: faeces | place: China | collected 2012 | reverse complement strand
TTTCACGTATCCGGATCAGATTGGCCTGCCCCATCTGAGGATCAGCCGACTTTCCTCCAGGTACTAATTCCATCAAGTCACTGAAACTGCTGGGCTGAAGATGTTTCATGGCTGTACGGTCAACGATAGAAGCGCTGGTAGCGCGTTTTGATTCAGAAGCGGTCACCACTACCTCGTTCAGCGCCATGACCGAAGGTTTTAAATAAAAGATTGCTGAAATATCCCCAATAACCTTCACTTCTTTTTCTGTAGAATCATATCCTAAATAGGATACAATAACCCGATAAGTTCCAGGATGGATATGTAGAAGTTCAAAATGTCCATTCGCATCTGTTATTCCCCCATAAACAATCTGCTTATCCACAAACAATTGAACTGTAGCGTAATCCAACGCTTTATGAGTCTGCTCATCCAGTACAGTTCCCCGAAATACAAATGTCTGCCCCCATAAAAGAGACACATTGCTACAAATTATAAATAAAAAAATATATGCAATCTTACAAATCATTTCATTCTCTATTGGTTTGCAAAATTACAATTCATAAAAGCTCGGCACAATCCCCATTTCTAGGTATATACTAAATTATACATAGATCGGAGATACCTACATGACGGTATACAATTTACAAATAAAATCACTTTCACCTAAACTTTATATTCACATTTTTTTTCAATGATAAGATAAATACATCTACTTTTTACCTGTTTCAATGGGGAAAATGCCACGCCATATAACCCGATCCATGTCACAGACTGCGCATTAGCAGGTGCACATATCGCAACCGTGCCGTACAACGTAATCGTCCAGATGACAAAACACCCACTGACCGACGCAGGAATCGAAAAATTCCAGAAGGACTATAGAGCGGTTTTCGGTGACTAAGGTTTTACAAAAAGACTATAGAAACCGCTCTGCCGTCTTCGGAGAGTAATAAAAATCATTGCGAAACCCGTCAGCAGCTTAACGTGAGAAGAGTTTGAGGTGGGTTTCGCAGAGTTTATATGACACTAAAGGAGGGTATCAATGACTATCACAGAACTGAAGCAGACTGCAGTCGAGGTTCGCAAGGGCATCGTGACTGCAACGCATGCTGCGAAGTCGGGGCATCCGGGGGGATCGCTTTCGGCGACAGAAATTTTTACATATTTATATTTTGAAGAGATGAATATTGATCCAAAAAATCCGAAAATGGAGGATCGTGACCGCTTTGTCTTATCGAAAGGACATACGGCGCCGGGACTTTATTCTGCGCTGGCAAACCGCGGATATTTTCCGGTGAAGGATTTGGAGACATTGCGTCATACCGGTTCCTATTTACAGGGACATCCGGATATGAAGCATATTCCGGGAGTGGATATGTCATCCGGTTCTTTAGGACAGGGAATTTCCTGTGCGGTCGGAATGGCACTTGCAGGAAAGATGGATCACAAAGATTACCGTGTTTATACGCTGTTAGGTGATGGCGAGATCGAGGAAGGTCAGGTGTGGGAGGCATCCATGTTTGCCGGACACCGTAAGCTTGACAATCTGGTAGTGATCGTCGACAATAACAACATGCAGATTGACGGAACATTAGATGAAGTCTGCTCACCGGATCCGATCGATAAAAAGTTTGAAGCTTTTAATTTCCATGTGATCCATGTCGCAGATGGAAATGATTTTGCACAGCTTGCGGAGGCTTTTAAAGAGGCAAGGGAGACAAAAGGCATGCCGACAGCAATCATCGCACATACCTTAAAAGGAAAAGGTGTTTCTTATATGGAAGGTCAGGTAGGCTGGCACGGAAAAGCACCGAACGATGAGGAATATGCGATTGCAATGGAAGAACTGGGAAAGGCGGGTGAAGCATTATGTCAGAAGTAAAAATGATCGCGACCAGAGAAAGCTATGGCAATGCATTAGCCGAACTTGGAAAAGAAAAAGAAAATCTGGTTGTGCTGGATGCGGATCTCGCAGCAGCTACCAAGACAGGTATCTTTAAAAAAGCGTTCCCGGAGCGCCATATTGACTGCGGTATTGCAGAGGCAAATATGACGGGGATCGCAGCAGGACTTTCCGCCTGTGGGAAAGTACCGTTTGTCAGCACATTTGCCATGTTTGCAGCAGGACGTGCTTACGAGCAGGTGCGCAACTCGATCGGTTATCCGCATCTGAATGTCAAGATCGGGGCAACACATGCGGGCATCTCTGTCGGTGAGGACGGAGCGACACATCAGTGCAACGAGGATATCGGACTGATGCGTGAGATTCCTGGCATAGTCATCATCAATCCAAGCGATGATGTGGAAGCGAGAGCAGCCGTGCGGGCAGCTTACGAGTATGTAGGACCGGTTTATCTGCGCTTTGGACGTCTGGCAGTTCCGGTCATCAATGACAATCCGGAATATAAATTTGAGATCGGCAAAGGTGTGGAACTGCGAAAAGGAAAAGATATCACGATCTTTGCGACAGGTCTTTGCGTATCGGAGACATTAAAAGCAGCAGAAACGCTGGCAGCAGACGGCATTGACGCACAGGTTATCAATATCCATACGATCAAACCGTTAGATGAGGAACTGGTGTTAAAAGCAGCAAAACAGACCGGCCGTGTGTATACGGTGGAGGAACATTCCATTATCGGCGGACTTGGCAGTGCAGTGGCAGAGCTGCTCGGTGAAAAATGTCCGACAAAGATCACGAGGATCGGCGTGAAGGATGTGTTCGGAGAGTCAGGGCCGGCAAAAGAACTGCTTCATAAATATGAGCTGGATGCAGAGGGCATTGCAAAACGTATTATGGAGGAACAGAAATCATGTTAGAGGAATTAAAAAAACAGGTCTATGAGGCAAATATGGAACTGCCGCGGCGCGGGCTGATCACCTACACATGGGGAAATGTCAGCGGAATTGACAGAGAGAGCGGATATTTTGTGATCAAGCCAAGCGGTGTGGATTATGATGCATTATCCCCGGATGATATGGTTGTCATGGACTTAGAGGGCAATAAGATCGAGGGAAGATACAAACCGTCATCTGACACGGCAACGCATATTGAACTTTATAAAAAATACGAAGAGATCGGTGGAATCGTACATACCCATTCCCCGGAAGCTGTCGCATGGGCGCAGGCAGGAAGAGATATCCCTCTTTATGGAACCACACATGCAGACTACTTTTTCGGTCCGATCCCGTGTGCAAGAAACCTGACGCCGGAGGAGATCGAGGAAGCCTACGAGAAAAATACCGGATTAGTCATCATCGAGACATTTGAGACAAGAGGCATCAAACCGATGTATACACCGGCGGTACTCTGTAAGAATCACGGACCGTTTACCTGGGGAAAAGATGCCGCAGAGGCAGTCCACAATGCAGTTGTGTTAGAGGAAGTTGCCAAAATGGCAAAGAATACAGAACTTTTGAACCCGAAAGTACTTCCGGCACCGGACTGCATCAAAGAAAAGCATTTTTACCGTAAACACGGTGCAAATGCATACTACGGTCAAAATTAAAAACAGCGGCAGAAATAAAGCTGCGTGGAAATGAGGTTTAAGATGAGTGGTATTGAGTTTGGAAAAACAAAAGAAGGAAACACAGTTACAAAATATCTGCTGAAAAATAAAAATGGTATGGAAGTTGCTGTGATGGATCTTGGGGCAACGATCGTATCCGTGCTTGTGCCGGATCGGGAAGGTGTGAACCGTGATGTTGTGTTGGGATATGATACACCACAGGAATATCAGGATCACACCTGTTATTTTGGGGCGGTGATCGGACGCAATGCAAACAGGATCGGCGGTGCGAAAGTTGTTTTAGATGGAAAGGAATACCAGCTTGAAAAAAATGACAACGGGAACAACCTGCACAGTGGGAAAAATGGCTTCAATTCAGTCATCTGGAATGTGGAACAGCAGAAGGAAGATGAGATTACATTTTCGTATCTGAGCAAGGACTTAGAGCAGGATTTCCCAGGAAATATGACTGCAAAGGTTACATATACAGTAACAGATGATAATGCGCTCTCGATTGCCTATGAGGCGGTTTCCGATCAGACCACAGTTGCGAACTTCACGAACCACGCTTATTTTAATCTGAATGGTCATGATTCCGGATGTATGGAAAATCAGGAGCTTGAAATTTTAGCATCCTATTATACGCCGGTAAAAGATGGCGAAGCGATTCCTACCGGTAATGTGGAAAAGGTTGCCGGAACACCGATGGATTTCCGCAAAATGAAAAAAATCGGTCAGGACATCGGAGTAGATTTTGAACAGCTTAAGTTTGTCGGTGGATATGACCACAATTTTGTGTTAGATAAGGCTGATGGGACAATGCAGCTTGCAGCCCGCGCAAGATCAGAGAAATCCGGTATCTGTATGGATGTCTATACGGACTGTGTCGGTATCCAGCTGTATGCCGGAAATTTCATTGGAAAACAGACCGGAAAAGGCGGTGCATCTTATGATTCCCGCCACGCATTCTGTCTGGAAACACAGTATTTTCCGAATGCAGTGAATGAACCGAATTTTAAATCCCCGGTTTTACATGTGGGAGAAACTTATCATTCTCAGACAAAGTATTGTTTTTCTGTGAAGTAACAGGCAGTATGCTCAGACGTAGATCTGTCAGCATGAATAAAAGATGATGTATAAAACAGTGCCACATCTATTTGAAGAATTCGATGACTGCCAATGCGTTTGAGGAGGATCGCAAGTGTGCACTTGAGGTAGGTATGGATGGTTATATCGCAAAGCCGATCCATATGGAGAGTGTGTTAGATGCGCTGCAGGAGGGGCTTGCAGGGAAACATTGAAAGAAAACTGATTGATACGAATTGACAATGGTTATGTATGGTTATATTATGAATATAACCATACATAACCATTTTTGATGCATAGGAGTATGAGATTGCAGATGGAGGAATAGAATACGAAATCCGAAAGATCGTATCAGAGAGATAGATAACCGGTTAGAACAACTGCCGAAGGGAACACTGACTTATAAGAATATTAACGGTAAAAAACAGCCGTATATCCAGCGGACAGTGGAGGGAAAGTCAGTCAGCTGTTATGTTAAGCTATCACAGCGGGAACAGGTACTGGCAGAGTTTGAAGAACGGGGAAAGCTTTCGGAAGAGAAAAAGCGGCTGCTTGCGTATGTGGATGGACTGCAGAATATTTTAAAACGAAATCCATATCTGAATGCGGGAGTCGGGTGCGGATATCAGGATTTTAAAGATTTTGCATGTGGCAGACAGTTTTATGTGGATAAGACACATTTTATTGCAGAATGGGTTTACAGGGATGCAAAAGTCACGCTGATCACGAGACCAAGAAGATTTGGCAAGACGACACTTTTTAGTACAGTTGAGACTTTTTTTGATCCGAGATTTGCAGACCATCCGGAATATTTTGAAAAGTTAAGGGTCTGGGGGATAAAGAGATCCGAAAACTGTTTGGAATGGTTCCTGTTATTTCCATCAGTTTTGGGAACTGTAAGGGAGCAGACTATAAACAGGCGGTAAAAGGAATTGCAGACAGTTTTTATAATATGTATGAAGCACACAGATATCTGCTGAAAAGCACCAGACTGGAAGCGGAGGATCTAAAGGAATATAAGAGTCTGAGAGAACTGTTCCGTGCGGGAGATACCGGAAGGATTGAAATTGCAATACAGAGGCTGTGCCGTCTCGTCTATCTGCACTACCAGATCCTGCCGGTCATTTTAGGGGATGAATATGATACACCTCTGCTTGAAGCATATACGGATGGGTACTGGAGTGAGATGATCGGTACCTGTCGTCAGTTATTTCACAGTACATTTAAGGAAAATCCTTACTATGCGAGGGCTTTGATTACCGGAGTGACGAAGGTTTCAAAAAATTCGCTGTTTTCGGATCTGAATAACCTTGAAACGGATACGGTTACCTGCGAGGCTTACAGTGATTGCTTCGGTTTTACGGAACAGGAAGTAATGGATGCATTAAAGTGCCAGAACATGGATACGATGCATGATGTGAAAGAAATGTATGATGGATTTATTTTTGGAAAACAAAAAGATATGTATAATCCGTGGTCCATCTGTAATTATATGAGGTCCGGGGAATTGCAGTCCTACTGGATCAATACCAGCAGTAACAAACTGATCGGGGAGATCATCCGCAGACATCCTGTGCGTAGCAAACATGAGATTGAACAGCTTATGGCAGGGGAAATCATTCATAAAGAGATCAATGAAAATATCACGTTTCAATATCTTGACGGTGACGAGAACAGTTTTTGGTCACTTTTTCTGGCAGATGGCTATATTAAAGCGGAAAATGTTGTAAAGCAGGGAGAGAGCACATGGTGCGATATGTCGGTCACAAACCGGGAAGTGATGGGAATGTTCCGCTATGAAATCCTTGCGATGTTTGAAAATGGAAATGCCGTTTATAATGATTTTACAAAAGCACTGCTCTCACACCGCATGGAAGATCTGAATGATATTTTGCTGGATATTGCATACACTTCCATGAGTTATTTTGATGTTGGAAAATGTCCCCCGGAGCGTACATCGGAAAATTTTTATCGTGGACTGGTGTTAGGACTCATCGTATCTCTGCGGGATCAATACCGGATCGTATCAAACAGGGAAAGCGGACAGGGGAGGTATGATATCGCAATGTATCCGTTAGAGAGAAATAAGGATGCATTTATCATGGAGTTCAAAGTGTTTGATGCGAAAAAAGAACGGAGTTTAGTGCAGACAGCCGCGAATGCATTAAAGCAGATCGAAGAGAAAAATTATGAGGCGGATCTGATCGCGGCAGGCATCGGACGGGGACAAATCTATAAACGTTACTGTTCAGAGGTAAACTTGTAACAAAAGAACCGATGGTAGACTAATCGTAGTCAAAACCATCGGTTTTCTTATGCAAATATTTCTGCAATCTCGCGGAACAGATTGGTCTGCTCTTTCCTGCGCATCAAAACCAGCATGCTCATGCATTTACAGAGATGGTCGATGCTTGACGGACTCCGGAATGACACAGCCTGCGCCTGTTTTCTTTTATATTTTCTCAGCAGCCGTTCGGCTTCGTTATTCGTGGCAGGTACATTCTTATTATGGAGGAAAAGAAGATGATCTTTCTTATACTTTTTCATCCTTTTGTACAGGTTGTATCCATCACGGTAGTATTTCCCAGGCGGCTCATAGTCGTATTCATCCCCAGCTATGGACAGGATTGTTTTATAACGTTCTTCAAATTCGGAGACGGTCTGCGGATCTGGCTCTTCTGATTCAGATAAACCATTCCGGTAATGGATCATTTCCTGTATCAGGGAATGCATCTGCCTGTTCCAGGAACGGTCTTTTTCGTTGTCCATGCTGTCTTTCAGATAACGCAGTACATGTGCAAGGCATTCCTGGTGGCCGGTTCCATACTTATAAAAGGTTACATCATGATCGTGGACCAGTGTCCCCTGATAGTCTTCAACGACCGTGCCCTTTATTCCATCGTGTCCCTTTTTGCCCCTGGCAAAATAGAGCACACCGCCATCCGGAACCGCACATACAAATACATACGAACTTTCCCCGTTTACACGGGCATTGGTACAGTCTGTATGCATGACAGGGGAAAGCAGCATGTCGCAGAAAATCTCTTTACGCTGGGATTCTGTTTTTTGGGCAAATGACCGGCAGAGATTATTGATCATGCCTTTTGATATGTTTATTTTTCCATCTGTCAGATCAGACAAAAACCTGCGGCTTTTATCAATTGATGTACAGCAGTCATTATTCAGCAGAAACAGGAAAGCACGTAAATTTCCTCCATAGTTAACGTCATCAATGACTCCCTGTGGAAATGGTGCATGGATCCGTTCACCTGTTTTGGAATTATAGTACACATCGGCATAATACTCGGTCACATGCACTTCTACGCTGATGTCGATTTTCTGCTTTGTAATGGTTTTCGATGTTTTCTTAAAGTCAGGGTCATGGAGTACTTCTTCGGGTGCCGGAAGATAGATTTCCCTTGTCGGGGTGAGTTTCTTTCTGCAGTGCCCCCTGTGTCCTGGCTGTCCACCGGGTTTCCTTCCTGTTTTTTCGCGGCTGTTGGATATTTTTTTGCGGGCGATAGATTTTGAAAACGGGATGGATGAGTTTTCATAGTTCCGGTTAATCTGTGCCGTCAGTTTCTGTACTTTTTGTTTTTCATCATCAAGCTCTGTCTTTACTTTGTAAAGTTCCCGTCTCTGGAAAGTTACTTTTTCAAGGGCAGTGTCGCGCTGTCTTTCTGCACGGATGGCCCTTTTTTCCATCATATCCGCCTTTTTTACTGCTTCGGCAACCATACGGTCGCATTCTTTTTGCAGCTGTTCAAAAATCTCAAACCATTGATTCCAAATCGTAATGGCATGGCTGTGTTCTTTTGCTACAGCTGCTTCCAGTTTTGCAATTCTGCGTTCCAGGGCACGCACCTGTGTAAGGTGCTGTTTTTCCATTCGGATATATTTTTCTCCCGATTGAAAGGCTGCAAGTTCTTCCTGTGCTTCTTTCAGCCTGTATTGAAGTACTGTAATGGTTTCAAAAGAATTTCCCATCCCCATGCCGCGTCCTTTCCTTAAATGTTTGTCAGATCATCAATGATTTTTTCTAATTCTGCATTATGTTCCTCAAGGGATTTGATCAATGAGGACTGGGTTTCAATGACCCTGTGCTGCAGTCCGTTTGTATGCTCAAGACTGCCTATAAGTTCTTCATATGCTTTGAGTTTGCTTTTATCATCTGCGTTCATTTGTGCCTCCTTAAGTATAGGATAAGTACAGCAAAAACAGGGACGAATGGGAAATCGGACGAATTCCGGGACTGGCAGAATGACGGTGGATAACCGGAAGAAAAATGAAAGAAGCAGGACTGGAAATCCGTATTCCAGCCATGTAAAAGCAGGAAAATATGCAGGTACTGTTTATAATTTCAAAAGAAAAAGCAGGATTCGGAAGTCGTTAACGAAACTTTCCATCCTGCTTGAGTTTATCCACAAATATATTTTTTTAAATTTCGTCAGTTTTTACAATGGTCTGAACAGTAACGCTATGGGCAGGCTCTCATATACTTCATCAGCATAAATATATACATCACACCTTCCTCTGTGATAGAATGTAAAAAACGGAGGAAAATACTATGTCAAAACGTTCAGATGAAATCAGAAACAAGTACATACAGAATCCACCTGAAGGCATGACTGCTGATGACATCCGCCACATGAGTGAGGATGATTTGCTTGATATGGATTACTTCTTAAATGAAGACGATGAGTTTGGTGAAGACTTTCCTGGAGCTGAAGGCTTCTATATCTTCTAAAACCTATCGTTTACTTGTCGTGCCCGCTAAATTGCGGGCCCTTTTCATATCTAGAAAGGAGGGTTCATCCATGGCAAAAGGACACAGATCCCAAATCAAGAGAGAAAGACAAAGTTAGAACTTTCCTATAAATTAAAAAAGACGAAAAATAAACGATACAGATTTCTCTGTATCGTCCATTTTTCTTTTTTGATTAAATCAATGTAAAATCAAGCCGAGGCAGACTCCTGTCAAAATGATTTTTGCAGTTCTTTTCAAATCAGGTATCTCCTTCCTGCTATCTTTATACCAGATGGTACATGTAAACCGTTTATTCACTCAACGACATCCGATACAGGAATGCGGCTATTTCCGCTCTTGTACAGGCAGCATCCGGATTGAATCGTCCTTTGCTATTCGCTTGTGCGATACCCTTCTCTTTGGCCCACGCCACTGCCTGTGCGTAGTATTCATCAGAAGAAACATCTTTAAAAGCTGTCTCTTGCTCTGCTGCCGGTTTTCCTTGCGCACGCCATAGCATTGTGATCGCCTCGGCTCTCGTTATCGCAGCATTTGGTCTGCTGCCATCCGAAATTCCCTGGTTTTTAGCCCATGCACGTGCTTTGCTGTACCACTTCTTTCCACCTGTCAGATCTACGTCTTCCCATCGTGCGAGAATCGTCCATAGCCGTGCCCGGGTAATTTTTGCTTCCGGTGCAAAAGCCGTACTGCTCTTTCCATTCATCAGCCCGCGTGCACTTACAAAATCAATGGAATCCTTCGCCCAATGTTTTTTTGTATCCTTAAAGTTTTTCGCCTTATCTACGAGCTTCACTGTAGTGTCTTCGTCCACGATCAGCTGAACTCCATCTTTTGCAGCCACTGATTTCTTCACAATTTTCTCAGTGCCATCGGCATTGACAAGCACTGCGACTGTACCTACGGTCATATTTTTTACCGGAATCTTCACTTTCGTTTTCCCTGCACCCTCCGGTAGATTGATGGTCACAGTGGATGCAGCTTTTATATTTTTACCTGCCTTTACTTCAACCGGAAGTTTAACTGCTTCACCTGATTTTTCAGCATTTGCGATCGCCTTTTCACTAAGCTGCACTTCTGCTGTGATCATTCCTTTTTTACCGTTCACTATGGCAACAGTCGTTCCATCCGAATCCTTGATGTCCGGCGTAGTTGTTGCAGATGCATTTCCGTTAGCTGCGCCGCCTCCCGCGGTGGCACCTCCTGCTGCTGCACCGCCTCCTGACGAGGATCCGCCCCCTGCTGAAGATCCGCCTCCTGCTGAAGATCCGCCTCCTGCCGTGGAACCGCCTCCTGACGATGATCCACCTCCTGACGTTGTTCCTCCGCTGACATCCGCTTTTTTCGTTACGGTTACGGTAACACGATTACTGTCGGCCGCAAGATATTTCTCATTATCACCGGAATAATGAGCAGTAAATGTATAAGTACCAGCTTGATCGAGCCGGATCGTCTGAGCCTCCCCTGTGCCGGATATCGGCAGCGAAGGATCTGCCGTGTAAGTTACTCCGCTTAAATCCACACCAAATCCTGAGGTTTCGCTGACACTTAACATGACCTGTTCTCCTTCGGTCACTGTATCCGGGCTTGTCGCCAGCAGAATGACCGGAGCTTTCTTAACATTCGGTGACGGTGCGATATATTCACTCCATCTTGCATACATGACTACCGTAATGGGAGAAGTCAAGTCCTTGGCTTTGGCTGAACCGTAACCGATCACAACCACTTCTTCCAGCTTCTGAACATCATCTTTTAATTGAACATTGATTACATTCTTCCCTTTTACAGCAATTTCTTGAGGTATCATTCCTATATAAGAGAAGGTAATAATAGCATCTTCGGGAACGTTTTCCAAAGTATAGTTACCATTAAGGTCCGAGATAGTACCAGTGTAGGTACCTTTTACATGAGCAGACGCACCAATGATCGGTTCACTAAAGGAATCAACAATAGTACCTCTGATTGTTTTGTTTTGAGCAAGCAGTGTTTGTAAACACAACACTGCAACTACAAGAAAAGTAATCTTTCTCTTCATTTTTTTACGTATTAGTTGATAATAAGGTTGCTAAAAAATCGATGCAACAAAGGAATGGAGTTTTTAAAATTCTTGCAAAATAACGCATACTACGCTACTACTTTTATGCTGTACAACACTACGTTTTTAGTACGTTTATCGCTTGTAGACACTCATTTTGGCATGTTTTTTCGCTGATTTGGGATTTTTTAATTATTTGGTATTATATTTGAAATTATTTTTCATCACCATAATAGAGAGAGTATTCTATGAGACGCACTGATTTTATCTATTTATTATTTATTTTCATAGGAGGATGTTTATCCCCGGTAATAAGTCATGCATCTACATTTATGCCCATTGTGACCAACTATACAGCCAAAGACTACCAAGCGGGATTACAAAACTGGGCTTTAGCTCAAGGAAAGAATGGAGAGATGTACATTGGCAATAATACAGGACTATTATGTTTCGATGGCTATACGTGGAGTAAATATCAAATGCCCGGTAATCAGCTTGTGCGATCCATACTCATTGACGGTGACCGTATTTATGTGGGAAC
>OGWV01002248.1_pt1 | contig 11946 bp, 10 predicted proteins | sample 1576081 | NCBI WGS metagenome assembly OGWV01 (sample SAMEA3541541, study PRJEB24748) | human gut metagenome | biome: human gut; feature: human-associated habitat; material: faeces | place: China | collected 2012 | reverse complement strand
ATTTAGTATTTTTAAGATTTGATTTAGACTTAAATATGTTGTTTGTTTATGATACAGGTGTTAATTCAGAAGAATTAAAGAAAATTCCTGTATCAAAAACAGCAACAGTTGGAGATTATCAGAAAGCTGGTAAAAGACCACATTTAAGCGTAATACAATCAATAATCGAAGCAAGAAAACTAGAACCTACAGTAACATTCAACATTAGAAGAGGAATGATAGTTGAAAAAGTATGAAAGGCAGAGTGTTGATTACTCTGTTATTATAACCAATAAAATCGCGGCGTGCCGCAAAAGATAAGGAGAGAATAAATTATGTATAAAATTTGTAGCCTTTTTGCAGGTGTTGGAGGAATAGATTTAGGATTTTTAGAAACAGATAAATGTGAAATAGCATATGCTAATGAATTCGATAAGTATGCTGTAGAAACTTATGAAAAAAACTTTAGTACAAAAGTAGATTGTAGAGATATTCACGATGTTAAAGTAAACGAAATACCAGAATTTGATATAATGGTAGGAGGATTTCCTTGTACGTCTTTTTCGGTAGCTGGATATAGAAAAGGATTTGAAGATGATAGAACAGGAGATTTGTTCTTTGAAATGGAAAGAATTTTCAAAGAAAGAAAGCCTAGAGTAATATTCTTAGAGAATGTAAAAAACTTAGTAGGTCATGATAAAGGAAATACATTTAAAACTATAATAGAAAGACTAGAAGATGCAGGATATAAAGATAAAATAAAATGTCAAGTTTTAAATGCTTGTGAATATGGAAATATACCTCAAAATAGAGAAAGAATATACATAGTAGCATTTAGAGATAAAGAGGATTTTGATAGATTTCAAATGCCATTACCAACAACATTAAATAAGAGTATAAAGGATGTATTTAATTTTGATACGAAGGTAGATGATAAATATTATTATACAGAAGGAAAGTACAAAGGTAATATATATAAGTTATTAACAGAAGAAATGGATGATGACAACACTGTATATCAATGGAGAAGAAAATATGTAAGAAAAAATCAAAGCAATTTAGTGCCAACATTAACAGCTAATATGGGAGAAGGTGGGCACAATGTACCACTAATAAAAACAAAGTTTGGAATAAGAAAATTAACTCCAATAGAATGTTTTTATGCTCAGGGGTATCCTAAATATTATGAGTTACCTACAGATATGAGTGACGCTAGGTTATATAAACAAGCAGGAAATAGTGTTGTTGTTCCGGTTATAAATAGGATTGCTGAAAATATTATGAAGGCATTGAACTAGAATTTAGTAAAAACTAGATTCTAGTTATTTTTTTTTTGCAAAATTTTAACTTTTTATTAATTCAACGGCATGTACTTATTAGAGAGATAAATGTTTTTATATATTTAGAGTAACAAAATAGTAATAAAAATTTTTTGCTCTCAATAAAATTTACAAAAGGCTTTAAGAATTTGTAATGACTAAAGCCAAACAAATTCTAAAAAATAGAAAATTTGAAAAGGAAAATAGGCAATGAAAGAAAATGAGAAGATAGTAAAATATCTATCATCAGAGAAAAATCCGTACCAAATAAATGTAGAAAATATAGTTGTAAGAATGGAATATGCTAAAACAAATAAAACATTTAATGAGTGCATGGTAAATATTTTAAAACAAAAGTTAAAATAGGAATGCAAAATTATTGCATAATTTTGCATACTGAAACTGTAGAAAATAAATTTTAACAGTTTCAGCAAAATGGGCTGACAAATTAAAGCGAGCACGCTAAAATTAAAGCAAATAGAAAAATTTGAAATCATTTATAAGATTAAAAGAAATGAGGGCTGAAAATTAATGGCAAGAAAGTCAAAATATTTTTCTAATGAAAACGTAGTAAATAAAAAAATATGGTCTGTTGCATTATATATAAGACTTTCACAAGAGGATAGCGACAATGGGACAGAAAAGCAAGAAAGTAATAGTGTAACAAGCCAAAAGACACTATTAAACGAATTCATAGAAGAACATGATGATTTGATAGTTTATGATACTTATATAGATGATGGATTTACAGGAACAGATTTTAATAGACCTTCATTTCAAAGATTACTAGAAGATATGAGAAATGGAAATATTAATTGTGTAATTGTAAAGGACTTATCAAGACTTGGAAGGAACTATATAGAAGTAGGAAATTATATAGAGCAAGTTTTTCCGTTATTTAATATAAGATTTATTGCCATTAATGATTTAGTAGATAGTTTTAAAAATCCATCAAGTACAAATACAATTTTAGTGCCATTTAAAAACTTAATAAATGATGAGTATGCACGAGATACATCAACTAAAATAAGAACATCATTGAATGGAAAAAAGAAAAAAGGAGAGTTTATAGGAGCTTTTCCATCTTATGGTTATATTAAAGATCCGAAAGATAAACATAAGTTAATAATAGACGAGGTAGCAGCAGATATAGTGAGAAAGATTTTCAATTGGAATGTCAATGAAGGGTTAGGAAAGATAGCGATTTGCCATAAGCTAAATGATTTAGGTATTTTAAATCCTACAGGACATAAGAAATTAGAATTAGGACAAAATTATAACAACTATGGAATAAAAGATAATACATATACTTGGACACCTTCTACAGTACGAAATATTTTAAATAATGAAGTGTACATAGGCAATACTGTTCAAGGGAAAAGAAGAACAAAAAGCTACAAAGTGCATAAAGTTGAGGTGGTTCCAAAAGAAGAATGGGTAAGAGTAGAAAATACACATGAACCAATTATTGATAAAGAAACTTTCACAAAAGCACAAGAATTATCTAGAAGAGATACAAAGGTATCTCAAAAAACAAATGAATTATCAATATGGGCAGGTTTCTTAAAATGTGCAGACTGTAGGAGAGCAATGAATAAGAAAAGTAGTACAAATAAGAGTGGAAGTAAGTATGAATATTATATTTGTAGTACATATAGAAAAAAATCTAATAAGTTATGTACAAAACATACAATAAAAGAAGAATTGTTAGAAAAGGCTGTGGTTCAAGCAATTAATTTACATATTGATTTATTAATTAATACAGAAGAAATAATAAAACAAATCAATGAAAGTAGTTTCCAAAATTTAAAAAATGAAAATATTGATAATATGATAATTGCAAAACAAAATGAGATTGCTAAAATATCAAATTTCAAAAGAACTCTTTATGAAGATTGGAAAAATGCAGATATAACAAGAGAAGAATATTTGGAATATAAGCAAAAATATGAAAATGATATTGAAAGACTAAAACTAAATATAGAAAGACTGCAAAATGAAAAACAAAAATATGAAAACCAGAAGCAAAGTAGTAATAAATGGATAGAGAAATTTAAAAAGCAAAAAGGAATTACTGAATTATCAAGAGAGATAATGATGGAATTAATAGATTGTATTTATGTGCATGATAATGGAAATATAACGATAAGATTTAAGTTTGAAGATGAGTTTAAGAGATGTCAAGATTACATAGAAAATAACAGAAATGTGCTAGAGCTAAAAGCAAAAGCAGTTTAAAAAATTGTGTTGTTATAATCACCCAAGGAGGTGGTGTGGCAGCACCTGTTGGAGGAAAAGTATTTTCAGAAATATTGCCATATTTAGAGGTAAATCAAGGAAATAAAGATGAAATTCAAGAAATGGAAAAAGTGGAAACACCAGATATAATGGGAAAGACAGTGAGAGAAGCAGAAAAAGTTTTGAAAGAAAGAAACTTAAATATGTCAATGGAAACAGAAGAAGTTGATAAGGAAGTTGCGATTATAAAAGAACAAGTACCTCAGGCAGGAATAACTGTTAATAGTGGAAGTTTGGTATATGTAAAAATAGAATAAATATTTATTTGTAAGTAATTTTGACTGTATTAAAGTGAATATATTAAAATTGATTGGTAGAAGAAATTTTGAATGAAAAATTAATAAAAAATTGATTATTTTTGTTTTTTGAGGATTAAGATTTTAATTTGGGATAAAATAAATAAAAATAATTAATATAGTGAGGTTATTTATATGGGAATTTTTGAAAATGAAAATTATAAAGTAATAAGTGATTTTATAGAAAGTAAATCTCATATATTAGGTGAGAATAGGGAATTTAATAGAGTTTATATATTATTATCAAGAAAGATCGAAGAACTAAGTAAATTGCTAAAAGAAGAAGATAAAGAAAAATTTAATGAAATATTAGAATTATTTCATAAAATGGAAGATTATTACTATGTGTTTAGCTATTCTTTGGGAGTAAAGTATGGAGAAGAACTGAAAAAACTGTGATTTTATTGATTTTATGTTAAAAATAATATATAATATTTACCAATATAGCTAAATAGCTTATTAACTAATTACCAAAAAATCAAAAGAAAGGAAGAATTTTATGAACGAACACAAAATGGATTTTGATATGAAACCAGGAGAACGGTTGGAAGTATGTGAAAGGTATGTGGCGGTTAGAGAAAAAAATGACAAAGTAAGAATTTATAACTTAGAAGGAAAATTTTTAGGACGGGTAGATTTAAGTGACAATATTGGAATTAATAGAAGTGTACTTATTGATTTACCACATAGTATATTATTTAAAGAAGGTGAGTACTGGAAGTTTATTAATTATGAAGGCGAGAGTTTATGTTATCGATTGATTGATAAAGCTGAAGTAATTTATCTTGAAGGAAAATATTATGTAGTAATTTATAACAATTCTTTAGGATTCAAAAATGCAACAGTATATACTGAAAAGGGAGCTTGTCTTATACCATTTGAAGATTACGAAGAAGTTAAGTTTTATGAATCTCATATAATATTAAAGCAGAAAGAACAATTTAAGTTGTATAGTCTTGAGCATAAGCAATTTATAGGAGAAAAATATGACGATGTGTATTACATGAATGAATTTCTTTTTTTACAAAAAGGAAATAAATACTATTTCTATTCAACTGAGTTGGCTAGAATAGAATTTGATTTTGATGCATTTTTTATTAAAATATATAAAAAAAATACATTGATACAAATTTACAAAGATGGCAAGTCAGGCTTATTGATTACTGGAAGGCGTGGAGTTAAATATGAAAGGCGTGCAAATTTTATATTTCCAATCAAATATAAAAAAATAAAAATTGTAGAAGATAAAGTATATGTATTTGATGGAAAAAATGAAAAAACTTATGAGTTGAATGAAATTATAAAGAAAGTTTTGAAAAAAGAGAAATATGGACGTGGTAAACATCAAAAAAGAGTACCTAATACAGAAATTTTTTTCAAAGGAAAAGTGAGTGTAAAATATTCTCATGTAGTATGGATGCGGGAAAATTATTTTATATGTTCAAGAAAAATCGGTTCTAATCAAAGACGTGCAAGAAAAAAAGAAAAAACAATATATGAATGTTATGATTTAGACGGAAACTATATTAATGTTATAGGAACTGTAAGAGATGAAGATGATTATTTTTGTGCTTTTATGTATAAAGAAACTCCTAATATGATAGCACTTGGGAGCAATGATTCTTATCCATTTTTTAGTAATAATGTATGGACCGTGTATGATAAAAATTGGAAACCTATTTTTATGGAAAAATTTGAACAAATAAGTGATTCTCGTAGTGATAAATTTATATATTTTACAAGAGGATATAAAGAAGATAACAAAGGTTTGATTGCTTTTTTCTCAAAGGAAGGTGAACTGCTTTTTACAATTAGAGGCTTAAAAGAAGTTATGTGTATAGAAGATTACTACATTAAAATAGAGGGATTTGATGAAAAAGTTTGGTTTTTTGATTTTTATGGAAATCTTATTTTTCAGAAGAAATTTAATTATGAGGATACTAAATATAATGAAAATTTAGTTATAGAGAAAACTGAAAATGGTTATAGAGTATGGGATTTAAAGAATAGAAAATATACCGTACTTGAGGCAGAAGAAATAATCAGTAAAGGTAGCTATAAAAAATTTTTATTAGATGTGGTAAAAGATGGCAAAGTCATGTTATATACATATACAGATGATGTGGGATTTGAAAAATTGATTCCTGGAGAATTTGTAAGTACAGAAATTGTTTATTCGGATAAGATAAGAGTTGAAACAGAGGAATATGAGAGTATTTATGATTTTAATGGTAATTTAATAGCAACAACTAAATAGTTTGTAAAAAGTCAGTAGATTTTGTGATTTCAAAATTTACTGACTTTTAATATTATAGGAAGTTCTTCGAACTTTCTATAATACTAAAAATAACAATGTACAGAAAATTTATTTCATAAATTTTCGCGCACGAACAAAGACGCGGACTTAAAAATCTTCTAGTAAGTGCCAATGTTATTAATGTCCGCTTTTGTTCCCAAAAATGGAATTAAAAAACGTAAAAAAATGTAAAAAACTCTATACAAAAAACAAAAATAGATATATAATATACTAAAATTGTAGGTAAAAATTTATCAACAAAACATAATAAAATGAAGGGATGATTCTAAATGGAATTAAAGAAAATGTTAGTAGGCCTAGAAGGACTAAAAGTAAGAGGAGATTTAAGTAAAGATATAAAAGGAATAGAAAAAAATTCAAAGGAAGTAAAAGAAGGATATTTATTTGTTGCCATTAAAGGTTTTTCTGTAGATGGACATAAATTTATAGAAAATGCAATAGAAAATGGTGCAACAGCAATAATGATAGAAGAAGGATGTAACTTAAAAGGAGTGAAATTGCCAGAAGATGTAGCAATTATTATGGCGAAAAATACAAGAGAAGCTCTAGCAATAAGTGCTGCGAATTTTTATGGAAATCCATCAGCAAAATTAAAATTAATAGGTGTTACAGGTACTAAGGGTAAGACAACAACAACATATATGATAAAAGAAATATTAGAAAAAGCAGGAAAAAAAGTAGGTTTAATAGGAACAATAGCAACATATATAAATGGAAAGAAAATAAAAGATAGTGATAGAACAACACCAGAAAGTTTGGAATTACAACAATTGTTTAGCCAAATGGTAGAACAAGGAGTAGAAGTTGTAGTAATGGAGGTGTCTTCACAAAGTTTAAAATTACATAGAGTCGATGGATGTAAATTCGATATAGTATTATTTACAAATTTTTCAGAAGATCATATTAGTCCAAATGAACATCCAGATATGGAAGATTATTTTCAATCAAAATTGAAATTGTTTAAAATGTGTAAAACAGGAATAGTTAATGTAGATGATTTGCATGGAACTAAAATACCTGGTTTATTTCCAGAAAGTAATATAACAACTTATGGAATTGATAATTTTGCAAATGTATTGGCAAAAGATATAACAATAACAAATGCTTATGTGGATTTTAAAGTAAAAATAACAGATAGAAATGAAAGGGTAAAAACAGGAATACCAGGTAGATTTAGTGTATATAATTCATTAGCAGCAATATGTGTGGCACAAAAATTTGGAATTTCACCAGAAATAATAAAAGAGGCATTATTAGAAGTAAGGGTACCTGGAAGATCAGAATTAGTAAATAATAAAAAAGAATTGACAATAATGATAGATTATGCACATTCACCAGAAAGTTTACAAAATATATTGCAAGCAGCAAAAAGTTATACCAGAGGAAGAGTAATATCTGTATTTGGATGTGGTGGAGATAGAGATAGTGGAAAAAGACCAATAATGGGTGAAATATCAGGAAAAATAGCAGATTATACAATAATAACATCAGATAATCCAAGAACAGAAGAGCCACAAAAAATAGTTGAACAAATAGAAGAAGGAATAAAGAAGACAAAGGGAAAATATGAAGTAATAGTGGATAGAACAGAGGCAATTGAAAAAGCAATAAAAATGGCTAATAAAAAAGATATAATAATATTAGCTGGAAAAGGACATGAGCCATATCAAGAAATAAGTGGAGTAAAACATCCATTTGATGAGAGAATAATAGTAAATGAAATTATAGAGAAATTAGAAAAAAATGAAAAATAGTTATAATAATGGTACAAACATAAATAAATAATAAAATCATAGAATAAAATATACAAAGAAATCAAATACGAAAGGTTTTGATAAAAGTGAGTTTTGAAATAGAAGTATTGCTAGTGTCATTTGCAATATCAATCATATTAGGAATCATAACAATACCAATATTAAGAAAGTTAAAAGTAGGGCAAATAGAAAGAGATGATGGTCCAGCATCTCACCTGAAAAAACAAGGAACACCGACAATGGGTGGAATAGTAATAATAATTACAATGATAATAGGAACAGTTGCAACAGCTGTATATTTGTTTGCAACAGGAGAAGCAGAATTGGCAGCAAAGCTAATGCCAATTCTGTTGCTAACAATAGGATTTGGAGCAATAGGTTTTATAGATGATTATAAAAAATTAGTTTTAAAAAATACAGAAGGTTTAAAACCAAGTTATAAAATGTTAGGATTATTAGTAATATCAGTAGCATATGTGTTATATCTAATAGAAGGTTTAAAATTAGGAACAGACACATATATACCAATATTAAAGCAATATATAACATTGCCTTTATATATTTATGTACCGGCAGCTATATGTGTAATTTTGGCGACAACAAATGCAATAAATTTAACAGATGGAATAGATGGATTGTCTTCTAGTGTGTCAACAATAATAATAACATGTCTAACAGTAATAGGAATGTTAAGAGGGGTAACAGAAGTTTCTGTATTTGGAAGTATAGTAATAGGGTCAGTTTTAGGATTTTTAATGTTTAATTTACATCCTGCAAAAGTGTTTATGGGTGATACTGGTTCTTTGCTATTAGGGGGAGTTATATCAGGTATAGCGTTATATTTAAAAATGCCATTAATATTGTTAGTAATAGCATTAGTACCAGTATTGGAAACATTATCTGTAATAATACAGGTAGTATACTTTAAAAAAACAGGAAAAAGAATATTCAAGATGGCACCTTTGCATCATCATTTTGAATTATCAGGATGGAAAGAAAATAAGGTTGTAATAGTTTTTAGTATAACAACTTTAATTGTGTGTATGATTGGATTAAAAATAATATAAGGAAGGGGTAAGGTTGAAAAATAATTATATTTTGTTTTAATTTTTTTCCAACCTTATACTATTTTATGGAAAAAATATGAAAGGAATGAGTTAAAAATTGGCAAAGAAAAAAACAGGGAAATTTTCAAGCTTTTTGAATAATCCAATTGATTTTACATTGTTAATTACAATAATATTGCTAATAGGTATAGGGTTAGTTATGGTGTTGTCTGCAAGTTCACCGTCGGCGTTAGCAATATCAGGTGATAGTTATAAATACTTTAATAAGCAATTGCTGTTTGCCGTATTGGGTGTAATTGCAATGATGGCAATTTCAAAAATAGATTATAGATTTTATCAGAAGTTTTATAAACATGCTTGGTGGTTGTCTGCTGCTTTGTTGGTAGCAGTAAAATTAATAGGAAAGAATGTAAATGGTGCTCAAAGATGGATTTATATTACAGAAACTTTATCTTTTCAACCATCAGAAATAGTGAAATTTTTAGTAATAGTATTTTATGCTGGTATATTAGTAAAAAATAGAGATGATTTACCTTATTTTTGGAAAGGTTTAGTAAAACATATTTGTATGGTTGCACCTTTAATAGCATTATTGATATTGGAACCACATTTTAGTGCTTCAATTGTTATAGTTGGTATAGTATGTATAATGATGATTGTTGCAGGTTGCAAATTTTCACAATTTGTTGCTGTTGGTGGAGGTGTTGGTATTCCGGCAATTGTGCTATTGATAGTTAAATCTCCATATAGATTAAAAAGAGTTGTTTCTTTTTTGGATCCTTGGAAGGATGCTACAGATACAGGTTGGCAAGTTATTCAGAGTTTGTATGCTATAGGTTCTGGTGGTCTTTTTGGTGTTGGACTTGGTGATAGTAAACAAAAATATTTGTATATACCTGAACCTCATAATGATTTCATTTTTTCTATTATTGGTGAGGAATTGGGCTTTGTTGGTTGTACAGTTATTATTGTTTTGTTTGCTATTTTTATTTGGAGGGGCATTTTGATTGCTATGAGAGCTCCTGATATGTTTGGTAGCTTGGTTGCTGTTGGTATTACCGCTTTGGTTGGTATTCAGGTTATTATTAATATTGCGGTTGTTACTTCTTCTATGCCTGCTACTGGTATGCCTTTACCTTTCTTTAGTTATGGGGGAACGGCGTTGTTTATTTTGTTATGTCAGATGGGAGTTCTTCTTAATATTTCGCGTGCTAGCACTAAGAGTTGAGAAATAATTACATTTTGTTTATACGAAAGGAAGTAGAGTATGAGAGTTATAATTGCTGCTGCTGGGACAGCAGGTCATATAAATCCAGGGTTAGCTATAGCTAATAAAATAAAAAAAGAAGAAAAAGATTCAAAAATTGTTTTTATTGGTACTACAAGAGGTTTGGAAAATGATTTAGTACCAAGGGCGGGGTATGAGCTAAAGACAATAGATGCTTATGGATTGAGTAAAAAATTAACACTAGAAAATTTTAAAAAAATGTGTAAAACTTTGAAAGGTTTTAAAGAGGCTAAAAAAATTATACAAGATTTTAATCCAGATATAGTAATAGGTACTGGTGGATATATTTGTGGTGCTACAATATGGGAAGCAAATAAATTGAAAATACCTACAATGTTACATGAGAGTAATGCGTTTCCTGGAAAAGCAGTTAAAATGTTAGCAAAAAAAACTAATACAATAATGGTCTCTTTTGAGGATGCTATACCTAGAATAGATAGCAAAAATAAAATAGTTTGTACAGGTACTCCAGTTAAAAATCAAAAAAGAGATTATACTATAGAAGAAAAAAATGAGATAATAAAAAAAGCAGGTTTGAAAAGTGGAAAGCCTATAGTATTGATATTTGGAGGAAGTCAAGGTGCACAAAAAATAAATGAGGCAATTGTAGAAATAATAAAGCAAAAAGAAAATAAAGAGTATCAAATAATGTGGGCAACAGGTCCTAAACAGTATGATATTGTAAAAGAAAAGTTGGAGGAAAATAGAATTTCTATAAATAATGTTAAAAATGCAAAAATTGTGCCATATATATATAATATGGAAGAGATGATTAATATATCGGGTTTAATAGTGGCAAGAAGTGGTGCGATGACAATAACAGAGATATCTAATTTGGGAAAGCCATCTATATTAATTCCATTACCAAATGTAAGTCATAATCATCAATTATACAATGCACAAGTTTTAGAAAAAGTTAATGCAGCAAAAATTATACTTGATAATGAAATAAAAGGTGAAAATTTGAATAATACAATAGAACAAATTGTGTTAAACAAAAAGACAATGGATAAAATGGGACAAAATGCATTAAAGGTATCAACAACTAATGCAGAAGACAAAATATATAATGAAATAAAAAAGATTATAAAATAGGAGTAAAAAATGGCTAAAAATATACAATTTAAAATTGTGCTTATATTTTTTATAATTGGTATAACAATTATAAGTGGATTAGGAATATTTTATATTAATTCTTTAAATACAATTCAAGCACAAATTGGAGAAGTCACAGTTAATGAAATACAACAAATAATTAATAATACAAGAACAAATATAAATACAGTATTAATAATTTCAGGAATTGTTTTTACTATTATAACAATTTTTATTGCAATGTTTCTTTCAAAATTTGTTATTTATCCTGTTAATAAATTGATACAAAGCGCAGAAAAAATAAAAGAAGAAGATAAAAATATTGTAACAAAAGGAAAGAAGAAAAAAGATGTTGGAAATTTAGAAAATGTATTTGATATGATGACAACAGAACTAACAGAAAAACTAAGTGAGGTCTCAACACAAAAAAATCAAATAGAAACAATATTACTTCATATGACAGATGGAATTATAGCATTTAATATGAAGGGAGAAATTATATTAATTAACCCAGCAGCTAAAAATTTCTTAAG
>OGWV01002246.1_pt1 | contig 11949 bp, 6 predicted proteins | sample 1576081 | NCBI WGS metagenome assembly OGWV01 (sample SAMEA3541541, study PRJEB24748) | human gut metagenome | biome: human gut; feature: human-associated habitat; material: faeces | place: China | collected 2012 | reverse complement strand
ATGAACCTCCTTAGCACCATTGTTATAGAGGAATTCTGTTGTCTCACGAAGCTGGGTACCTCTTACGATAGAGTCGTCAATCATAAGGAGGCTTTTATCTTTGATCAGTTTATGTACTGGGATCAGCTTCATTCTGGCGATAAGATTTCGCTGGCTCTGCTGGGTCGGCATAAAAGATCTTGGCCATGTGGGCGTATATTTAATAAACGGACGGGCAAACGGCACACCAGAGCGGTTAGCATAGCCGATGGCATGTGCAATACCGGAATCCGGTACTCCTGCAACCAGATCCGGATTCACTTCTCCGGCATCTCTTCCTGCCAGAATATCGCCGCATTTGTAACGCATTTCCTCTACATTTACCCCCTCATAAGTGGAGGTTGGATATCCATAATATACCCAGAGGAAAGAACAGATTCGCATCTCTTCCCCTGGTTTCTGCAGGGTTTCCACACCGTCCGGAGTCACTGCAACAATTTCTCCGGGGCCCAGTTCTTTCAGGTCTTCATATCCAAGATTCAGATATGCAAAGCTCTCAAAAGATACACAACAGGCATCTTCTTTCTTTCCCACGATCAGTGGAGTCCTTCCCAGACGGTCACGTGCTGCCAGAATCCCCTTTGGTGTCAGGATCAGCATGGTCATGGAACCTTCTATCACTTCCTGCGCATAACGGATTCCCTCAATCATGTTGTCTTTCTGATTGATCAGTGCAGCTACCATTTCTGTGGGATTTACGCTTCCTCCACTCATTTCCAGAAAATGAGTGCATCCGTTTTTAAAACAGTTGGCAATCAGTTCATCCATGTTATTGATCTTTCCAACTGTGGTAATTGCAAAGTTGCCAAGATGAGAGCGCACCAGAAGAGGCTGAGGTTCATTATCTGAAATACATCCGATTCCCAGATTTCCCTCCATCTCACCAATGTCACCATCAAATTTGGTCCTGAACGGCGCATTTTCAATGTTATGAATCACGCGGTCAAAACCACGTTTCTTATCATACACTGCCATTCCGCCTCTGCGTGTTCCCAGATGGGAATGATAATCAATTCCGAAGAAAAGGTCCAGAATGCAACTGGACTTTGATGCTACTCCAAAAATTCCACCCATTATCGTATTCTCCTTTTGTTCATCATCTTCAGGCAACTTTTATCATAATCCTCTTCGATAATCCATTTAAAAAGATTACTATAGCCCGTTTCATAACGTTTTCCTTCACTATAACAGTTCTTATCCTGCCAAATTGCTGTAAAAACAGTTATATCACACAACACTCCCATTATATAGAATGAAAATTTAGAAGTAAAGAGTTTTAATCTTATTTCTTTTCCTTGATGATACCTGTTCTGTATGCATCCAGCAGCTGGATCAATTCCTGTATTCTCTCTTTCAGCGCATGACCTGTATCTGTATCACCCACAAGCTGGCGTCTGGACATGTAGCTGACTGCCACGCGGTTCGATACAATATCAGTCTCTCTTGCCACAGCATCTGCTTTGGACGTAAACGGTTCATGAGCAGTAAGATTCAGTCCATAGGAATTATAGATCAGCGTATATCCGGCAATTCCCGTTACTTTCTGATATGGCTTGGAAAAACCACCGTCAATCACGATAACCTTTCCATCACATTTTACAGGACTTTCTCCTTCACTCTGGTGTACCGGAACATGGCCATTGATGATATGCCCTTTTTCCGGATCCAGACCAAATTCACGAAGCATATTATCTACCACTTCTTCATTCTCCCAGAGGCGGTAATAAGCATTCTTCTTCTCTTCATGTGTAGAAGAATCCTCTATGAAATATCTTTCAAAAGTACTCATCTTGCTCTTGCCAAACAATGGTGAATTCGGAGCTGCCCAGATATACCACATAATATCTCTGCCCTTCTTCTGTTCTTCTTTTCCTACAGAATAGAATGCTCTGCGCACATAGGTTTCCAGTACATCATACAGTTCTTTTCCCTTGTAGCTTTTTCCATAAATCTGTACTTCCCGGAATGTTCCGTCTTCATTCAGAGGAATGCTTCCATGAAACAGAAGATTTCCGTTATATACTGTATAAAGCCCGCCTTTGTCAAGTAGGAGACGGATGTGGTTTTGCAGTTTTTCACAGTTTCTGAATGCAGAGGACAGTTTGTCCATAACTTCTTTTTCTCCGGCTGTAAGTTCGTATGGATGTTTCCAGTCAATAGTCGGAAAATTATTGTCGCGAAGCGGATATTCTTTTCCGTCAGGCAGTGTGATCGTCCCTTTTTCCGGATTGATCCGATGAAGAAGTGCTCTGTCTTCCATCTGGAATTCTTTATGTCTGCGCACCAGTTTACCTTCTAATTTAAACTGGATCACAGCAATAGCCTTGTGCATTTTTTTGCCCAGTTCTTCCTCAAGAACATTATAATTGGAAGCACCTTTCCTAGCAAAAATCTCGCAGGGATCATCCTTATACGCCTCCATCACAAAGGTCGCCAGAGGAAGCATATTGATTCCGTATCCATCCTCAAGAATATCCAGATTTCCGTAACGGATACTGTTTCTTACCACTGTTGCAATACAGGCTTTCTGTCCTGCTGCCGCACCCATCCAGACAACATCATGGTTTCCCCACTGAATATCCAGGGAGTGATACTGCATCAGGCGATCCATAATGAAATGTGGAGCAGGACCTCTGTCATAAATATCCCCCAGAATATGTAAATGATCCACGACCAGACGCTGGATCAGTTCTGCAAGCGCAATGATAAAATTCTCCGCACTGCCGATCTCAATGATCGTATTTACAATGGAATCATAATATGCCTCTTTGTCAAGAACCTCCGCTTTCTCTGTGATCAGTTCTTCAATCACATAGGCATAATCTGCGGGAAGAGCTTTTCGTACTTTGGATCTGGTATATTTGGAGGCTGTTGTCTTACAGATTTCAATAAGACGGTAGAGAGTGATCTTATACCAGTTTTCCATATCTTCTTCTGTATCTTTGACAAGATCCATCTTCTCTTTCGGATAATAGATCAGAGTTGCCAGAGAACGCTTATCATTGTTACTTAATGTATGTCCAAACACATCATCAATCTTCTTCCTCACTGCACCGGAACCATTTCTGAGCACATGTGAAAACGCCTGATACTCCCCATGAAGGTCTGACATAAAGTGTTCCGTTCCCTTCGGCAGATTCAGGATTGACTGAAGATTGATAATCTCCGTAGATGCCTTTCCGATTGTAGGATAAATTTCTGCAAGTCTCTGTAAATATCTAAGTTCGTCTTTCTTCATATCCATCTCCTGTTATCATATATTATGATGTCAGGGCATTTTATGTTGCTGTCTGCACCATGCCCTGCAACACACTTTGCGGTCACAGAATTTATGCTCATCCTGTAAAGTCAAATAATGACATCTGGTTCGACTGCGGGATATCTCCGAATAATTTCAGATCATCCATCAGATCAATAACCGTTTTGCTGACCTTTGTTCTGTCGCGGAAGTCGTCTTTTGACAAGAATTTTCCCTGTTTTGCAGCATCAACCACTGCATCTGCCGCCTTATCTCCCAGTCCGTCAATAGTTGCAAGTGACGGCATCAGTTTCCCATCCACGATCTGAAATCTCTGTGCTCTGGCAGTATAAAGATCAATCGGTACAAATTCAAATCCACGTGCGTACATTTCCTGTACAATACGCATATCCTTCAGGGTATCCAGTTCTTTTTTAGATGCTGAATCACCTTTTTTGCGAATTTCTGCCATATAATACTCCAGGCGTTCCTTTCCCATACACATCAGCTCATAGGAGAACGCTGTGGCGCGGATACTGAAATATGCCGCATAGTATGCCAGTGGCTGAAACACCTTATACCACGCAATTCTGTACGCCATCATAACGTATGCTGCTGCATGAGCCTTCGGGAACATATACTTGATCAGCTTACAGGACCAGATATACCAATCCGGAACTCCATGCTCTTTCATGGTCTCGATCCACTCATCACGAAGACCTTTTCCCTTACGGACGCTCTCCATGATCGTAAACGCAAGGCCACTTTCCACTCCTTTTCCGATAAGGTAGATCATAATATCGTCTCGGGTACAGATAGCTGTGGAAATGGTTGCCTTACCCTCCTGGATCAGCACCTGGGCATTACCCAGCCATACATCCGTACCATGAGAAAGCCCTGCAATACGGATCAGGTCAGAGAAGTATTTCGGCTTGGTGTCAATAAGCATCTGCATGGCGAAATCTGTACCAAATTCCGGGATTCCCAGACATCCGAGCTTACATCCGCCAATATCTTCCGGTTCAATTTTCAAAGCCTTTGTACTTGCAAACAATGACATGACATCCCTCTGATCCAGGGGGACATCCCTGGCACTGATTCCCGTTAAATCCTCCAGCATTCGGATCATAGTGGGATCATCGTGTCCAAGTATATCAAGCTTCAGCAGGTTTCCGTCAATAGAATGGTAATCAAAATGTGTGGTGATAATGTCACTGTTCACATCATTCGCAGGGTGCTGGACAGGAGTAAATTTCTCAATCTCCTCACCTACAGGAAGTACGATAATGCCTCCCGGATGCTGTCCTGTTGTACGCCGCACGCCTGTACATCCCTGTACGATGCGGTTGATCTCACAGTAACGTTTATGCACACCACGCTCTTCAAAATAATTCTTCACATAACCAAATGCAGTTTTCTCCGCAAGCGTACCGATAGTCCCTGCCTTGAATGTCTGCCCCTTACCAAAAATAACCTCTGTATATCTGTGTGCATTAGCCTGATACTCTCCTGAAAAGTTAAGGTCAATATCCGGTTCCTTATCTCCCTTGAATCCAAGGAATGTCTCAAAAGGAATGTCAAACCCTTCTTTTTTCATCCTGGTTCCACATTTCGGACAGATCTTATCCGGCATATCACATCCCGCCATACCTGCATACTGCTTTACTTCCGGTGAATCAAAATCACTGTATTTGCAGTCCGGATTAGGACAGAGATAATGCGGCGGCAGAGGATTTACCTCTGTGATACCGGACATGGTAGCTGCCAGAGAAGATCCTACAGAACCTCGCGAACCTACCAGATAACCATCTTCATTTGACTTCCATACAAGCTTCTGTGCAATGATATACATTACGGCATACCCATTGGAAATGATTGAATTCAGTTCCCTGTCAAGCCTGCTTTCCACAATCTCCGGCAATGGATCTCCATACATTTCATGCGCTTTTGTAAAACAGATATTCTTCAGATCCTGGTCGGAATTCTCAATGACCGGCGGGAATTTGTCCGGATGAATAGGTGATATCTTCTCAATCATATCTGCGATCTTATTTGTATTTGTAATGACAACTTCTTCTGCTTTCTCGCTTCCCAGATAGGCAAATTCTTCCAGCATTTCCTCTGTGGTACGTAAATACAACGGTGCCTGCTCATCTGCATCTGAGAATCCGTTTCCGGCCATAATGATCCTTCTGTAAATCTCATCCTGTGGATCCATGAAATGCACATCACAGGTTGCAACTACCGGTTTCTTAAACTGCTCTCCAAGCTTAACGATCTTCCTGTTTATCTCCTTCAGGTCTTCTTCGGAACTGATCATATCATGCTTATCATCTGCTATCATAAATCTGTTATTTCCAACAGGCTGGATCTCCAGATAATCATAGAAATTTACCAGTCTGGCTATCTCAGTATCCGGTGCATTTCTCAGAATTGCCTGATACAGTTCCCCTGCTTCACAGGCACTTCCCACCAGAAGTCCGTCTCTGTACTGCTCCAGCACACTTTTGGGAACACGTGGACGTCTGTGATAATACTTCAGGTGCGACTGACTCACTAATTTATACAGATTAATGCGCCCTGTCTCATTTCTGGCAAAAATGATCACATGGTAGGTCGGCAGTTTCCTGATAGTATTTACAGAAACAGCTCCCTGCTCATTCAGCATATCCACATCCCGGATATCACGCTCTTCCAGCATCTTTACAAACTTCACAAAAATCTCTGCAGTACATGCGGCATCATCTACTGCCCGGTGATGATTTTCCAGTGAAACCCCAACTGCTTTTGCTACCGTATCCAGCTTAAATCTGTTCAATGCAGGAAGCAGGAAACGGGCCATACCGACCGTATCTACATAAGTAAAATCATGTGCGATTCCCAGTCTGTCACAGTTTTTCATAATAAATCCCATATCAAAGTCCGCATTGTGTGCAACCATAACCGCATCCTTGCTGAATTCAAGGAATTTCGGAAGCACTTCTTCGATAGTCGGGGCATCCATGACCATACTGTCATTGATACTGGTCAGCTGTTCAATGCGAAAAGGAATCGGTACCTTTGGATTTACAAATGTGGAAAAACGGTCCGTAATCTCACCATTTTCTACCAGTACGGCGCCAATCTCTATGATCTGACAGGTCAGCGAAGAAAAACCTGTTGTCTCAATATCAAAGACCACAAATCTACCGTTCAGCTTCTGACCTTTTCCATTGGTCACCATACCTTTTAAATCATCTACCAGATAGCCTTCCATTCCATAAAGAACCTTAAAATCAGAATCCTTCGGCACACATCCGCCCCAGGCATCGAAACAGTGATTTGCCTCCGGAAACGCCTGTACAACCCCATGGTCTGTAATGGCAATGGCAGGATGTCCCCACTCATAAGCACGTTTCACCAGAGATTTGGCATCCGTAACCCCATCCATATCGCTCATCTTTGTATGACAGTGAAGCTCTACTCTTTTCTGTGGGCTGGTATCTACTCTGGCAGTTGTAAAATTGGCAATTTTCTTAATCCCGGCTATGGATGCAATAGTCAGTTCACTGTCAAAACGGTCTACTGTTGTCACACCGCGAAACTTCAGAAAAGCCCCCTTCTTTACATGTTCTGTCACTTCCGGCACCTGTTCATTGCGCAAAAACATCTTCACAACAATACTGTCCGTAAAGTCTGTGATCGGGAAGATAAGAATTGTTTTTTCATTACGGATTTCTCTGGCTTCAACCTCCATAACCTGTCCGCGGACGATCACCTCACCCATCTCACCGGTAATCGTCTCAAGTGCAACAGGCTCTCCTTCGAAATCTCTTCCATAGATAACATCCGGATTGCTGTCCCTTCTGAATCCACCCCGGAAATCTCCCTTCCTGTTGTCTTTGCGGTCTGCAAATGCAGCTTTTTTGTCCTTCTTTTCCTGCTGTCCCTTATCAGTCTTTTTCTCTGCTTTCTTCTCTGCTGTTCCTGCTTCTTCAGACTGAGCCGGCTCTTCATTCTTACTGTTTAATTTCGCATGACGGATTACATTTTCCACTTCCTGAGCGATCTGCACTGCTGCATTCTTACGGTACTTACTTTCCTGTGTCTCCCTGAACTCAAGTTCCACCTTTAAGTCCATTCCGCATCTTTCGCAGAAAACCTTCTGCAGATATTCGATCAGGATCCCGCTCTTTTCTCTGGCTATTACAGAATCAGGAAGGATCATATGAAGATCATTTTCTCCGGGAAAAGAAATCTGCGCCTGTCTGAACATATTGTATTCCAGCATATTGTAGCTGCGCAGTTCCAGTTCCATGCTGGATCTGTAAGTTTCCAGAAAGTTCTGAGGATTGTACTGACCGGAAAGGCGGAATTTCTCAATAACTGTAACTGTTACATTCAGTCCTGCAAAAATCTGTCTCTCTATCTGTTCTTCCAGTTCAAAGATATGCTTCTTATGAATCCAGCGTTCACTTTTTATATACACCCATATATGAGTTCTGGAAGGATTGCAGGACACTCTGGTCACAAAAACCATGTCCAGCAGTTCTTCCAGTTCTTTCTTCACTTTTAAGCTGGGAAATACGTCAAAAAAGTCTTTTTCCAAAATAAAATCTCCTCGTTGATCTGACAGGAAGTCTTCGTTCCAAATGTTACTTCCAGTTCAGAAGTTCTTCCCGCAACGTATCCAAAAGCTGATCTTCCGGAACTTTCTTTATGATCTCACCATGTTTGATCAGAAGTCCCACACCAACTCCGCCTGCAATTCCGATATCTGCCTCTTTTGCTTCTCCGGGTCCGTTTACCACACAGCCCATAACTGCTACTTTAATATCAAGCGGGATATCCTGCACCATGGTTTCTACCTTATTTGCAAGACCGATCAGATCGATCTGTGTGCGTCCACAGGTTGGACATGACACAACTTCTATGCCACCTTTGCGAAGCCCCAGAGTTTTCAGGATACGTTTTGCGGATTTAATCTCTTCTAAAGGTGCTCCTGTAAGAGAGACACGAATGGTATCACCGATTCCCTGATTCAGGATGATCCCCAGTCCGATAGCAGATTTAATGTTTCCGGAATAAAGAGTTCCGGCTTCTGTGATTCCTACATGAAGTGGATAATTCGTCTTCTCCGCGATCAGTTCATGAGCCTTTGCACACATAAGGACATCCGAAGATTTGATGCTGATCACCAGATTGTCATATCCCAGGTCTTCGATGATATGAACTTTATCCAGCGCACTCTCCACCAGTCCCTCTGCAGTGACTCCATGATATTTCTCCACAAGTTCTTTCTCAAGAGAACCGCTGTTTACACCAACACGAATGGGTATTCCTCGCTCCTTTGCCACATCAACCACTGCTTTGATTCGCTCTGTACTGCCGATATTTCCGGGATTGATCCGAATCTTATCTGCACCGTTTTCCATGGCTGCAATAGCAAGACGATAATCAAAATGGATATCTGCCACAAGTGGTATATGGATCTGTTTTTTGATTTCCTTCAGTGCTTTTGCAGCTTCCATAGTCGGTACTGCACAACGGATAATATCACAGCCAGCCTGCTCCAGTGCCAGGATCTGAGCTACTGTCTGTTCTACATCTTCAGTTTTTGTATTTGTCATGGACTGGATTAAAATCGGGTTGCCGCCGCCAATCTTTCTGTCTCCGATCTGAATCACTTTTGTATGATCTCTGTACATAATTTTCCTCTTCTCTCATTTATAGCAATTCCATAAATTACTGCTGAACAGTTATCTGATTTCCAGAAGTTTTCTCTTCAGTTCTTCTTCCATGCGGTGCATTTCCATCTCTGCTGCCTGTCTCTTCTGACGGCCTTCCATCTGGATCCGCATCACATCATCCAGAGTCTGGATCAAATCTGCATTTGTCTTCTGGAGTGTTTCAAGGTCAACTATTCCACGCTCTGATTCTTTCGCTGTCTCAACCGTTGCCATATGAAGTGTCTCTGCATTCTTTCTGAGAAGTTCATTGGTAATATCTGTTACCTGTCTCTGTGCCTGTGCCGCTTCTGCAGAGTGAGCAATTCCCAGAGCAAGCACCATCTGACTTTTCCATAATGGAATTGTGTTTACGATCGTTGTCTGTATTTTCTCAACCATTACCGTATCATTATTCTGTATCAGCCGGATCTGAGGCGCTGTCTGCATGGCAATCGTACGGGTAAGTTCCAGATCATGCAGTTTCTTTTCAAATCTGCTGCATTTCTCATCCAGGTCTCTGGCTGCCTGCGCGTCTTCGGGAAGCCCGCTCAGAGCTGCCTTATTTTTCATTTCTGCAAGCTTTCCGTTTCTGGTTTCTTCCAGTTTCTTTTTTCCGGCAAGGATATACATGGTAAGTTCTTTAAAATAATTCAGGTTCTGTTCATACATCTTGTCCAGCATGGCAGAATCTTTCATAAGGCGCACCTGATGTTGCTGAAGAGAATCTGTGATCTTCTCCACATTGGCTTGTGCTTTGTCATATTTGTTTTTCAGATTTTCAATCTTAGAAGTCTGCTTTCTGAAAAATCCAAAGAATTTTCCCTCCTCCTGTACATCGAAATCTTTCAGTTCTCCCACAACATTACTGATCAGTTCTCCAATCTCACCGAGATCCTGTGTCTTTACATTCTCAAGAGCTGTATCAGAAAAGTCCGCCATTTTTTTCTGAGTTCCTGCACCATACTGAAGAATCTGATTAGTATTCTCAATATCAATCTTTGCAGCAAAATCATTTACCATTTTCTGTTCTTCCGGTGTCAGTACAGGCACTTCTTCCTTCTGTAGCTGCTTTTTGGGGATCACTTCTTCTTTCTTTTCAAACTCTCCAAGATCCGGCTCCAGTGTTAATGATGGTGTTTCCATTTCAAAATCTTTAAATTCGTTTCCCATGTCCTTTGCCGCTCCTTTTTATCCTTTTTTATTTTCAGTTCTTTTTCATTTTTGCAAAGTCATCATCTGTCAGACCTTCCTGTGCAAGCAGCGTATGAAGCACTGAAATATCACTTGAAACATCCCACGCAGTATCCTGAAAGACAGAATCCAGAAGTTTTTCAAATGCCTGATTCAGTGTATCCAGTGTATCCTCTATCTCCTTTTTGGATGCCTGGATATTCTCTCCCTGCACAGGCTGCTGATCCATTTCTTCATATGCATCCAGCAGCTTTACTGTCATGGGCAGATAATAATTCATCAGTTTCTTCAGATCCGGAATAATCTCCGGATGCTTCTGCGCCCGTTCAAAAATCTTCTCCACAATCAGTTCCATTCTGGATATTTTTGCAGAAATCTCCATTCCAGGAATCGCATCGTTGCTCCTGTGGATCTTATCCAGAAATTCATTTCCTTTATTCAGCACTTCCTGTACTTCGGGCGGTGTGTTCTTTCTGTTTCTCTCCTGTTCAGCCTGATGTTTTTCTTCTTCCTGTTTCTTCTGCTCAAGTGCCTTCTGCGTCTGCGTATATTGCAGATAAGTCTCATTACTGGTGATCAGACAGGTTTCCTGCTCATCAATATGTCCCTGACGGAACCATCTGTCATCAATCATCTTTTTAATATCTTTTTTAACGAATTTCACCGGCTTATTTACTGCTGCAGATAATTGTTCAAAATTACAGTATGTGTGATTTCCCAGTGTGTCAATATACTTCTGAAAACGTTCCAGTTTACCCAGTTTTTTAATGCCGCCTGCGAGAAGTCCCACTCCTGTCAAAGCTCCGACTGCCATAAAACAGGTTCCACCGGTCACAAGGGAACTCATATGCCCCACCGCTCCAAAGATGCTGAGGACCAGAGTTCCCAGTCCCATTCCACTGGCAAGGATTCCACCTGAAACAGCAATCATCATACCTTTCATTCTTCCCCCGGTGTTCCTTTCATAAAGAGTCAGCATCTTCTCTTTTGCTTTCTCCTTCTCAATTCTCTGACGTTCCTGCTCCTGTTCACGTTCCCGCCTGCGCTTTTCTTCAAATTCTTTTGTTTTATTGCGGTATACCCCGGAATCACCGGACTGACTGTTTCCGGTTCCAAATACATTATTCAGACCATTTTTGATTGCCTCGCTTCCGGAATCTACAGCAGAATTTACTGCGCTGTTAACAGTCTGTCCCACCGTCTGCTTAATATCCTCAGTCATCTGGCGGTAATCTTTAGTAGAAACTGCTGTGTCTATGATCTTTTTTATTTTGTCTCCAAGTTCTCCTAATTCATCAAAATTCTCGCTCATATTTTCCTCCATTTTCTATTCCATATTATAGCGAAATCCTCTATAAAAAACAAGACTGGCGGATTTTTTGTTACTGTATGTGAACAGTAACACGATTTTTCAATTTTTCATTAAAATTGGAAATTTCCCATTGAACTTAGCAGACAAAAGTTTTACAATGGTAAAGAGATAAACAGTAATCACACTTGTAAATACTGTAAATATGTGTGAACGGAGGAAAGATTCATTATGGAAAAAAAGAATATCGACTGGAGCAGCTTAGGCTTCGGTTACGTACAGACCGATTATCGTTATGTATCTAAATTCAAAGACGGCGCATGGGATGCCGGAGAACTGACAACAGATCCTAATGTAACACTGAACGAATGTGCAGGTGTTTTCCAGTATGCGCAGACAGTTTTCGAAGCACTTTTGACTTTTTTTAATGCGTTTTTGCCCAAACTGTAACAAATGAAAATCCT
>OGWV01002237.1_pt1 | contig 11959 bp, 11 predicted proteins | sample 1576081 | NCBI WGS metagenome assembly OGWV01 (sample SAMEA3541541, study PRJEB24748) | human gut metagenome | biome: human gut; feature: human-associated habitat; material: faeces | place: China | collected 2012 | reverse complement strand
GAATTTCTCCGCAGTCAGGAAGTCCGTAATTAGCGCCTTGCAGTGGCCAATGTGCTGACCGTAACCACGGAGCCATGCTAGGCAAATACCGCCAGACAGTAGAAGAACAATTCTATCCTTACATCCGCCCGCAGGAAACCGGAACCAAAACGGATATCCGCTGGTGGAAACAGACCAACAAGGGAGGTAATGGACTTATGTTTATTTCGGAAGCTCCGTTCTCAGCTTCTGCCTTGAATTATTCGATCGAATCACTTGACGATGGAGTACGGAAAGACCAAAGACATTCCGAACTTGTACCACAAGTAAACTACACCAATATGTGTATTGACAAGGTACAAATGGGATTGGGTTGCGTCAACAGCTGGGGAGCGCTTCCACTGGAACAATACCGTATCCATTACGGAGATTATGAATTCTCATTCATCATGAAACCGATTCAATCTAATTTATAAACAGCAATAATGAAGAAACCTGTCCCTGCATTTCTATTTAAGAAGCGGGGACAAGTTTCTCTTTTTACAAAAATTGGTAAAAAAGCATAATCACTATGCATATTTCGTTAAATAGCTGGTGCAAACTTTTATTTTATGTAGAAAAAGACTACTTTTATTGCCGATTTTTAAATCTAATTCAAGACTAATTGTAAAATCGTTTACCATAGAAACAAATGGCTACTAACAACAATTCTAATCGCTATCCTTCCGAAAAAAAAAGGAGATTTTTCAAAGGAAAAACCTTCATTCTTTTGGTCGGGTTACTTCTCGGTGCAGGCATCATGGTTGCCGTATACAAAACATCTGTTTACTTCTCCTCCGATGAATCCTGTATGATGTGCCATGTTCATCCGCATGTAGAAGACAGCTGGAAACTCTCCAAACACGTAAATAACGGGAGCGGCGTTAAAACACATTGTGTGGCTTGTCACCTTCCGCCCCAAAGCGACACATGGAATCATTATACGGCTAAAGCCAAATTGGGATTGAAAGACGTATGGTCCTTCATGACAAAAGACAGTGCGGATTTCGACTGGAACACCAAGTCGGAACTGGAACATGCCGTTAAATATATTCCGAACGAATCCTGTAAAGAATGTCATCAGAACCTGTTTCCGGAAGGGATTAACCAGGATGGAATCACTGCTCACCTTTATTATGACGAAAACGAAAAGAAATTGGATTTGCAGTGTATCAGTTGTCACCTCGACGCCGGACACTATAATCCGAACTATACGCATGGCAAACTGGCCGGTATCCCCGGAGCAAATACAACTGCAGCAATAGACACCAGCTTGTACTTCAAAACAGCAACACCTGTTACCTCTTTCACCGATTACACTGAACAAATTCCCGGAACTCCGGTATCCTTCAATATGATTGCCATACCGGGCGGAACGTTCAAAATGGGTAGTACGAGCAAAGAAGCATTCCATAAGGAAGACGAAGCACCGGTACGCAATGTAACGGTTAACCCGTTCTTCATGGCAGAAGTGGAAGTTACCTGGGATCAGTATTGGGCTTTCTACGGACAGACAATGAGTGAAGGGCGTATGCTGCCGGAAACAGTTTATGCAAACAATAGCAGTGATCCGGAAGTAGATGCGATCTCCGGTCCGACTCCTCCGTTCGGATTCCCGGACCAAGGCTGGGGAACCGGCGATCGTCCGGCTATCACAATGACACATTATGCGGCCGAAACATTCTGTCAGTGGTTGTCAAAGAAAACAGGAAAGAAATATCGCCTGCCGACAGAAGCAGAATGGGAATATGCTGCTCGCGGAGGAACGGAAACACCTTACTTCTTTACCGGTAATCCGAAGGACTTCTCCGATCAGGGATTCTGGCGTAAGTTCTTCGATGCAAAAACAGACAGCATCAGTTCATTTGTAATATATGCGAAGAATAGCAAGAACCGGACACAGGAGCCAAGCGAGGTACAAGCAAATCCGTTCGGTTTGAAAAATATGTTAGGAAATGTAATGGAATATTGCGCAGACAAATATGATCCGCAGGCTTATGCCAAAAGCGGTGAAAGCGTTACAAACCCATTGGTTACGGAAGGCGAAGAGTGGGTGGTACGTGGAGGTAATTACACCTCGGATGCGGCAGATGTACGTACTGCAGCACGCGACTACACCAAACATGATGCATGGTTGAAGACAGACCCGCAACAGCCGAAAAGTATCTGGTGGTATTCAGATATCCGAGGTATCGGTTTCCGCGTAGTTTGTGAACCGGATCCGGCAATAGGAGCGAATTAAGTATAATATATTAATACCTAAAATTACTATATCATGAAGAAAGAAAACAGTATTAGCAGAAGATCTTTTTTGAAAAGTACGGCTATGGCCGGTGCACTGGGTGCAATCGGTACAGGTAGTGCAAGTGTATTAACATCATGTGCAGGTGGTGGAGCAGAAGGCTCTGCAGCCAACAAACCGCTGAAAGAACCCGGAACATACTATATTCCCGAATTGCCAGACCTGGCTACAGACGGCAAAGAACTGAAAGCTGGTGTTATCGGTTGCGGTGGACGTGGTTCAGGTGCAGCTTTCAACTTCCTGAATGCAGCTAATGGCGTTACGATCGTAGCTCTGGGAGATACATTCCAGGAACGTGTAGATTCATTAGCAGACAAATTGAAATCAGAGAAAAACATTGATATACCGGCAGACAAACGTTTCGTTGGCCTGGATGCTTATCAGAAAGTCATCGATAGCGGTGTAGATGTTGTCATCATTGCAACTCCTCCTGTATTCCGTCCGCTTCATTTCCAATATGCAACAGAAAAAGGCAAACATTCATTCCTGGAAAAACCGATTTGTGTTGACCCTGTTGGTTATCGTACCATTATGGCTACCGCAAAACAGGCACAAGCTAAGAACTTATGTGTATTAACAGGTACACAGCGCCATCACCAGCGTAACTACGTTGAATCTTACAAAAAGATCATGGAAGGCGCTATCGGTGAAATCACAGGTGGTGTAGTTTATTGGAATGGCGGTAAGCTATGGCATCGTGACCGTCAACCGGGTTGGAACGATTGTGAAGCGATGATTAAAGACTGGGTGAACTGGAAATGGTTATCAGGCGACCATATCGTAGAACAGCACGTACATAATATTGATGTATTTACATGGTTCAGCGGATTGAAACCGGTTAGCGCAGTAGGTTTCGGTTCTCGTCAGCGTCGCGTTACCGGCGATCAATATGATAATTTCAGTATTGACTTTACGATGGATAATGGCATCCACCTGCATAGCATGTGTCGCCAGATCGACGGTTGTGTAAACAACGTAAGTGAATTTATCCAGGGTTCTAAAGGCTCATGGTCTACAGCTAACGGCGAAACAGTAATCAAAGATAACGCTGGCAATGTTATCTGGAAATTCGACAAAGAAGCAGAAAAAGCAGCACATTCACAGACTGACCCGTACACATTGGAACATGTAAACTGGATCAACTGTATTCGTGGCGGCAAACCGCTGGAACAGGCTTCGGAAACTGCTATTGCCAATATGGCAGCAATCATGGGACGTGAATCAGCTTACACCGGTCTGGAAACGACATGGGACGCTATGACAGCATCTCCAATGGATTATACTCCGAAAGACCTGAATCTGGGTAAGATGGATATGAGCGGCTTCACTGTTGCTATCCCAGGAAAAGCCTACGAACCCAAGAAGAAATAATATATGGCACTGAACAGAAGAAACTTTTTAAGAACGACTCTGGCAGGTGCGGCTGTTGCAGCCAGTAGTTCAGCCTTTGCTGCTTGTGGCGGCAAGGCTGCTTCTGCAGAAGGTTGCCCGGCTGAAAAGGGATCATGCCCCAACAGCAAAGCCGAGTTGAAGATATCTTTCCAGGAAGGAACCGCTCCGGGGGCCAACCTCAACGAAAAGTTTGACTACATGGAAAAACTGGGCGTTGTCGGTTTCGAACCGGGTGGCCGTAACCTGAAAGACCGCGTAAAAGAGATCAAGGATGCCTTGAACGGACGCAACATAAAAGTGAGTGCTATCTGTGCTGGTTTCCAAGGATTCATTCTCTCTACTGATCCGGCTATCCGCAAGCAGTGCATGGATACAATGAAAGAGATCATTGCTCCGGCCGGTGAACTGGGTTCTACGGGCGTGATTATCGTTCCGGCATTCAATGCACAGAAACCGGTAATGCCACATACGCAGGAAACACGTGACTTCTTGTGCGAACAGTTTAACGAAATGGGTAACTTCGCAAAAGAGCACGGAACTACTGTTATCTTTGAGCCGCTTAACAGAAAAGAAGCATTTTACCTTCGTCAGGTAGCGGATGCAGCTTCTATCTGCCGCGACATCAACAATCCGGGAGTTCGTTGCATGGGTGACTTCTGGCACATGACATGGGAAGAAACGTCCGACATGGGAGCTTTCCTTTCTGCAGGCGAATATCTGCAACATGTTCACGTAGCCAGCCGTAAACGCCGCAGCATGCCGGGTGAAGACGGAGAAGCCGATAACTATGTAAACGGTTTCAAAGGCCTGAAGATGCTCGGTTATGATAAATATGTAAGTTTCGAATGCGGATGCCAGGGAGACCGGAATGTCTTGGTTCCTGCCGCAGTTGAATTATTACGCAAACAATGGGAAGAAGCATAAAATATGCCATTAGTATATCCTAATATGCAAATGAGTGAGGTGGTGGAAGAACACCCCTCACTCATTCCTGTTATCAACCGGTTTGGAATACGCCTGGGATTGGGCGACAAATCGGTCAAAACCATTTGTGAAGAATATAAGCTGGATACAGATTTCCTGCTAACAGTGATCAATACGTTTCTCAATGAGGAGTATTTTCCTGAAAAGAAGTTACAGACTTTCCATACTTCGCAGATTATCGATTACCTGACTAAGACCAACCAATACTACCAGCGTTACCAGATTCCAAATATAGAAAGACATCTCGGCTCATTTATTTCCATGAGTACACCGGGGAATAATACGCTTAACCTGATCGGTAAATTCTTTTCTTCTTTCAAAGAAGAGTTGACTTCGCGTATAGAGAAAGATGATCAGATCTGGTTCCCTTACTGCCTGTCGTTAAGCGAAAAACTGAAAGACTATCAATCGGCCGGACAAATAGAGGCTCTCCATCTGGGCTCCGAACAACGACTGGAAGACCCGATAGAAGCCCTGTTAGCAGATTTGAAAAGCATCATGATCAAGCATCTTTCCGGCGACTATAACGAGAATTTATGTTATGCCGTTATATTTGCGATCAGCAGTCTGGAAAAAGATATCAAACAACACAACCGCATCCGTTACCGGATATTGACACCTATGGTTTCGGCTATGGAAAAGTTGTGTATTTAATTATAACCGGATGCATCGTAACAAGCAAATAGCGATTATATTACCCGACACGTTACAGAGCATCGGTTTGCAAAGTATGCTGACCGACTATTTCCCGCCGGTAGTAATCAGTCATTATCCGACATTCGAGGCATTATCGACTTCCGGCAACGATACGTTCGATTACTATTTTACAAATGCCGCATTATTTGTACTTTATGCAGACTTTTTCCTTCCCCGCCGCAGTAAAACAATGGTTCTGATCGACGGGGCCGAAGGAGAAGGAGGGCTATCGGCAACCAACCATATCACGATAAAAGCCTCACAAGAAATCATCATCGAACAGTTGGAACAACTCTTTGCGGGAGACGGCAGTAGTACCTCCTATGAAAACAACAAAGAACTGTCCACCCGTGAAACGGATGTCCTCCAACTAATCGTCAAAGGCAGTACCAATAAAGAAATTGCAGACAAGTTGAACATCAGCCTTAACACTGTCCTCAGCCACCGCAAGAACATCACCGCCAAGCTCGGTATTAAAACCGTTTCGGGACTTACCTTCTATGCCATTATGAACGGCATTATTTCAGGCGACGACATCGAGCTTTAAAATCACTACATATAGTGATTGACTCCCATTCATCTTTACCGTTTCTTTGCAATCGTAAAATACTAATAGTTTACAATTAATACGATGAATCAACGCTATCCGTACGTCCTTGTTGCAGGATTGCTTATATGCCTGCATTCTGTTAAAGCCGAAAGAGTGAATGAAAATGTGAACGACACGATCAGGACCTATAATATAGGCGAGGTGATCGTCACTTCTTCCACAAAGGAAACGAACGACCTTCGTATGCTTCCGGGAGCCGTTTCCATCCTCTCGCCCCAAGCGATAGCAGCCAGGCAGATAGACGCCCTCAAGGATATCAGCGCATTCGTCCCCAACCTGTATATGCCGGACTACGGTTCAAAGATGACTTCCGCCATTTATATACGTGGAATCGGGGCACGTAGCAGCGGGCAATCCATCGGACTCTATGTCGATAACGTCCCCTACCTGGATAAAAGCGCTTTCGATTTCGAGCTGAACGACATCCAGCGCATCGAGGTTTTGCGAGGCCCGCAGGGAACCCTCTACGGACGTAATGCGATGGGAGGCATCGTCAACATCTACACCCTCTCCCCCTTCAATTACCAGGGGACCAAAATCACGATGTCGATGGGGAATTACGGGGCGGCAAAGGCCAAAGTGTCCCAATACAGCAAGATCGGAGAAAACGTCGGGATCTCTCTAAGCGGGTATTACGACCGGAACGACGGCTTTTTCATCAACGAATATAACGGCACAAAGGCAGATAAGGAGGAATCGGCAGGCGGTCGTTTCAAGCTGGACTGGCATATCACGGACCATTTGAAAGCGCAATACGCATTCAACTATGACTATGTTACCCAAAAAGCCTTCCCTTACGGCAGGTACGACCCGCAAACCGGAACCGTAGAGCCGATCCGCATCAACGATCCGAGTTCCTACTGGCGCCGTACGCTGAACAACAGCTTGTACCTGGAATGGAAAACGGATCGCTTCATCCTTTCCTCCACTACGGCTTACCAGTATTTGAAAGACGATATGAAGATGGACCAGGACTACACGGAACTGTCTGTTTTCACCCTCCACCAAAAGCAGAAACAATATGCCTGGAGCGAAGAACTGGCGATCAAATCCAACACGAAAAGCAATTACCAATGGAGCTTCGGCGCTTACGGTTTCTATAACAGCCTGAATACGGACGGTCCCGTGATCTTCAAGAAAGACGGTCTGACAGGCATTTTGCAGAAAGCGTTCGACGACATACTGGCAAATAACCCGAAAGCGCCGAAACTGACCGTCCAGGGAGACGAGCTTAACCAGATCTATTTCCCCGGAAACTTCGACACGCCGACTCACGGCTTTGCCGCTTTCCATCAATCGACCTACAATAACCTTTTTGTCGAGGGCCTTTCCATCACCGCCGGCATCCGTCTGGACTACGAGAAGGCCAGCCTGGACTATCACTCGGCTGTAGACAGCATGAAGATAGGCGCACAGATGGGACCGATGAAGATGACGCTCCCGGTCACGACGACTATGGACGGCAAGATCTCACAAGATTTCCTGCAGGTCTTGCCGAAGGTTTCGCTCCGTTACCAGTGCACACCCGAAACATTCACATATGTCTCGGTCGCCAAAGGGTACAAGACAGGAGGATATAACGTGCAGATGTTCGGCGACCTCGTCCAGGCGCAGGCAAAATACGAATTAATGTCGAAATTCGCACCCGACAAAGCCGAGCAGCCGGAAGAGGTAAAAAACGTCGCTTCCTACAAACCGGAACACAGTTGGAATTACGAAGCCGGCATCCGCAGCGAATTGATCCAAGGCAGGCTGAGCGCGGAACTGACACTCTTCTACATGGACATCCGCGACATCCAGTTGACCAGCTTTGCCGAAAACGGCAGCGGGCGCCTGATCACCAACGGAGGAAAGGCGAATAGCTACGGCGTGGAACTGAGCCTGCGCGGCCGGATCATGGACGGACTTACGGCTGACCTCAACTACGGGTTTACCCGCGCCACTTTCCGCGATTACATCTTCACGGACAAAGACGAGAACAGCCAGATCGTGGAAACGGACTGCAAGGATAATTTCATTCCTTACACGCCTCGCCACACCGTCAGCTTAGGATTGCAGTACACGAAGCTGTTCCATCGGAAAATGATCGACCAGTTTATCGCATCCGCCCAGTTCACCGGGGCCGGCAAGATTTTCTGGACGGAGAAGAACGACATCAGCCAGCCGTTCTACGGCCTGCTCAATGCCAAAGTGGGCGTCCGTAAGGGGATCGTCAACATGAACCTGTGGAGCCGCAACATAACGAACACAAACTATCAGGCGTTCTATTTCGAATCGTTCAACCAGTCATTCATCCAGAAAGGCAAACCTTTCCAGATCGGAGGCGAAATCACCGTTACATTTTAATACATGAGACCATTATATTACCTCCCGATACTACTCTGCCTGACATACACGGCAAGAGGGGAAGAGATCGAAAAAGACACGTCGAAGATCCGCAACGTCGAACTGAACGAAGTGGTCGTGCAGTCGTTCAAGCAACAGCGGGACCTCCGGCTGGAACCCCTGTCGGCCTCAGCCGTGACAGGAACGGCGATCCAGAACCGGAATATCACGGGGATCAAAGAATTCAGCTCCTTTATTCCGAACCTTTTCATGCCGGATTACGGATCGAAGCTGACCTCTCCGGTTTATATCCGCGGGATCGGGTCGAAAATCAATTCACCCTCGGTCGGGCTGTATGTGGACGGCATCCCCTATTTTGAAAAATCGGCTTTCGATTTTGACTTCAACGAGGTGGACAGGATCGAGGTTTTGCGCGGTCCGCAGGGAACGCTCTACGGCCGTAACACGATGGGCGGCATCATCAATGTTTATACGAAATCGCCTCTGAAATATGAAGGGACGAACATCCGGCTCTCCAACGGCAACTACGGCAACCGCAACTATGCCCTCTCCCACTATAAAAAGATCGGCGAAAAGTTCGGATATGCCATCTCCGGCGACTTCCAGAACAGCGACGGCTATTTCACCAATCTGTTTACGGATAAGAAAGCGGACGATATGAAGTCAGGCTCCGCCCGCATCCGCCTGGAGTGGAAACCGGGAAAGAACCTTTCCCTCGGACTGATGAGTTCGTTCGACCGTTCGAACCAGGGCGGCTATCCCTATGCCGTCTGCGATTCGGCCACGCACAAGCCGGGCGAGGTCAACTACAACGACTACAGTTTCTATAAACGGACGCTTTCGACGACCGGATTCTCCGCCGACTACCAGGGGAATGGCTACAGCATCAACAGCCGGACCGCCTTCCAATATATTTCGGACCATCAAGGGATCGATCAGGACTTCTCCCCCCAAAGCATCTACTTTGCCCGCCAGGATATGAAGCAGAGGATGTTTTCCGAAGAAGTGAACATCAAATCGACTACCTCCGGACGCTACAAATGGCTGTTCGGCGCTTTCGGTTTCTGGCAGGGGGTCGACAATACCGTCATCCTCGATTATCTTGCGAAAGCCTACACGACGCGCAAACTGTACGCGCTCAGCACCGCGCTGTTCAGCTTGCGCAGGAAGGCCACTGCCTCCAGGTTTTCCCGGCCGCCGTTGATATTCGGGCGCCATTCGCCCTCCTGCCGGCCATAATCCAGATACAGCATACTGGCCACAGCGTCCACTCTTATGCCGTCTATGTGATATGTATGCGCCCAGAAGTTCGCGCTGGAGGTGAGGAAGCTCTGCACCTCGGTGCGTCCGAAATCAAAGACCCGGGTGCCCCAGTCCTTGTGCTCCCACTTGGCGGGGTCGCTGTATTCGTAGCAGCACGCGCCATCGTATTCGTACAGGCCAAACTCATCCTTGGGGAAATGCGCCGGTACCCAATCCATGATGACACCGATGCCGGCCTCATGCAGGGCATCCACCAATGCCATAAAGTCGTGCGGGGTGCCGTAGCGGCTGCTGGGGGCGTAGTAGCCTGTCACCTGGTAGCCCCAGGAGCCATCATAGGGGTGCTCGGTGGGGGGCAGCAGCTCCACATGGGTATAGCCCATTTCGGTCAGGTAGGTGGGCAGCTCCTCCGCCAATTGCAGATAGGAGTAATAGTTCCCATCGGCATTGCGCCGCCAGGAACCGATATGCAGCTCGTAGATATTCACCGGCAGGCTGCGGGCATCCTGTGCGGCCCGCTCCGTCATCCATTCGGCATCGTGCCAGCGGTAACCCGCCAGCCGGTAGATCTTGCTGGCGTTCTCTGGCGGAGTCTGGGTATGGAAAGCAAATGGGTCCGCTTTATACAGCGTGCGCCCATTCGCCGTGGTAATCTGGTATTTGTAGCAATCATAGTCATGGGTCAGCTCTACCGTGGCGCCCCACAGGCCCTGCTCATTCAGGCGGGTCATGGGGTTGGCAGCCGCGTCCCAGCCATTAAAATCCCCCACCACACTGATGGCCGCCGCATGTGGCGCCCAGGTGCAGAAGTTGGTTTTTCCATTTAGCTGCCGGTGGGCCCCCAGCAGCTCCCACGCGTGTGCGTTGGTACCCTGGTGGAACAGATAAACCGGCATTTCCTTCGATTTTGTGATCCTGTTCATGGTCTTTGCATCCTCTCCTTTGTGCAAGGGATAACAGCCATCGGGCGGAGGAAAATCCCCCTTTTTACCCAGCTTTTATTATAGCATTTCCCCCTAAAGCGGGCAAGTGATTTACACCCGGTTTGTACGATTTTACAGATAGCATACATTTTGCCGGTGTTTTGGTACAAAATGATGAACCCCTGCCAAAAGATGCCCACGGCTTGCCTTTTTGCGCCCCAAATGGTACACTGTTGGAAACCCATTACCGCGAAGGAGAATCCGACCATGTTTGTCGATCTGCATATTCACAGTTATTTTTCCGATGGCGCCCAGACCCCGGAGCAGGCCGCGCTGGCCTGCCGGGATAGCGGCGTAGGCCTGGCCGCCCTGTGCGACCACAACAGTTGGCTGGGCTGCGAGCGCTTTGCGGCCGCCTGTGAGGACCTGGGGGTACAGTCCATCCGCGGGGCGGAATTCGACTGCCGCTGGCAGGGGTATCACCTGCATATCCTGGGGTATGACTTTACCCCCACGCCGCAGCTGGCCGCCATTGCCCACCGCAGCCGGGAGCTGCTGCTGCAAATGAGCGTGGACCTCATCGAAAAAATGGCCCCGGAATACCCGCAGCTGAGTGTGGAGGAGTACCGGGATTACCACTACGACCCGCAAAAAGGCGGCTGGGCCGGGCTGCACTATCTACAGGAAAAAGGTGTGACCCAGACCCTGAGCGAGGGAATGCCCCTGTATGCCCGCTATGGCCTGGATTACACCGCCTACCCCTTTCCGCAGGCCGCCGAGGTCATCACTGCCATCCGGGAGGCCGGCGGTGCCGCTGTGCTGGCCCATCCGGGCAATTATTTTTCCGGGATGGAACTAGCCAGTTTATACACCACTTTTAATGAGCTGTGCGCGCTGGGACTGGGCGGCATCGAGGCCTATTATCCCACGCATAGCAAAATTTTTGCCACGCAGACGGCGCTCTTTTGCGAAAAAAAAGGACTGCTCATCACCAGCGGAAGCGATGATCATGGGCTTTTTGCCCATACAGACGGTTGGCAGCAGTACCACATCGGCTGCCAGATGATGGAACCGCACCGGCTGCGGCTGGGCAATTTGGCGCCGGAAGAATGAGCGAAAATTTACACCAATTCTACACCACTTTCGAAAAAAATTCTCCGGGCGCTCACCGCTCGGAGGATATTTTTTCCTGTCCTTCTGCCTCGTAAAAGATGAAATCATCCACATCGCCAGCCACAGAAAACCAGCTTTCTCCATAATCATATGCGTTTGTGTTATTATCTGGCATGATAATGCTCCTTTATGCAAAGATTAACTTCCTTATTCTATGCTATCTCACGCAAAAAGATGCTTGAAAAACATTGTGATAGTAGGAGGAAATCACAATGAAAAAAGTACTCGCACTGGTACTGGCTGTCATCATGG
>OGWV01002233.1_pt1 | contig 11972 bp, 9 predicted proteins | sample 1576081 | NCBI WGS metagenome assembly OGWV01 (sample SAMEA3541541, study PRJEB24748) | human gut metagenome | biome: human gut; feature: human-associated habitat; material: faeces | place: China | collected 2012 | reverse complement strand
GGGCACAATCAGAAACAAGCCGAAGAATTCCTCCATGCCCAGTCCGAAGCTGACCAGAAGAAACTCCGTCTGATCCAGGCCGACATGTCCTCCTATGATCAGATGATGAACTTTGTCACCCGGATCAAAAAAGAAACCGACCACGTAGACTGGCTGGTAAATAACGTGGGCATCAGCACCTATGCCAAATACGAAGACTACACCTTCGAAGAATGGAGCAAAATCGTAAACACCAACCTGTCCGTCCCTGTATTTCTGGTAAAAGAACTCCGCCCCATCATAAGAGAAGGCGGCAGTATCCTGTTCACAGGCTCCTACGCCGGACAGCAGGCTTACTCCTCCTCTCTGGTCTACGGAGTAACCAAATCCGCCATCCATTTTCTTACCAAATCCCTGGTCAAAGATTTTTTATTTTTCTCTTATCTTTTTCTCCTGTTAAGAAAACAACGCTGGCGTTTGCCCATTCATGCATTCTTTTATGTATTTTTATGTGTTCTTTATATCTGCACTTACATCCTTTTCCTTTTGTTTATTTCTCCTTTAATCTCTTCCATTTTCTCTTGCCTATTTTTTTACTTATCTTTCATTGACCTAAACTATAACGGGAGTTTTTGATAAGAGTGTGAAAAAATGTGAGGAGTTTAAAATTTCAAACACGTTAAAAAGGAACAGGACTGATTCAAATAAATCAGCCCTGCTCCTTTGGTTTTAAATAATTTCAAAGGATTTCTTCCCCAGATCTCCATGCAGCTCAATCCTGCTGTTTCCGTTTTTCCACCCAAGGATCAATTGCTCCTTCTCACATGGAAGCATATAAAACTCACCATCAAATGCAGGATGCGTATTTCTGAGTTTCATAAGTTCCAACAATTGCTTTACTACCGGGCGTTCAACTTCCCGTCCTATCTCTTCTTCCGTATAATAATGACGATTGATATTTCGTCCTTCCTTCGTCTCCTCCAAAAGAGAAATTATCCGGATACGCACCGACTGCCGCATAACCGTTTCCATCCAGAAGCGTCTCGACAAACCCTTCTTTGTCGATTCCCATTGCAATTGCTTTCCGCACTGCCTCATCCTGGATGATCGGGCTTTCAAAGTTCATATGGGCAAAGAACGCACGGCTTGTGGCACAGCTCGAAAATGTGTAATCATCATTCTCAAACAGCGGGTAGCTTGCATACGGCATTCCATAGGCGCCATCAATCTCTCCGGACTGAAGTGCCATGGTAAGTGTGTCGCCGTCCGAGATGGTGCGAACCGTAATCTGATCAAATCCCGGTTCCCCATCCCAGTAGGTTTCATTTTTTTTAAGCTCCAGTTTTTCCCCGGATGTAAGAGATACGACTTGATACGGTCCGGTTCCTGTTACGATGCCATCCTCTGTAATGCCCGCCTGCATATCAATGATACATCCATACGGGTCGGAAAGATAGTTCAAAAGCGTCGGTTTTGGAACCTGCGTTTTGATTGTGACCGTCTGACCTTCTGCCGTAATGGAGTCAATCATCAGATCTCCTCTGGCACGCTCATGAACCTCGATCAGATGTTCCAGACATTCTTTTACTGCTTCTCCATCCATTTTTCGTCCGCTGGAAAACGAAACATCGTCCCGCAGCGTGATGATCCAGGTCAGATCATCCGGATTTTCATATTCGGTTGCCAGCCATGGCTCAATTTCCATGGCATCGGAATAATGAAACAGCGTTTCCCCAATTCCATATCGGATACAGGCCCAGCCGGCATAGGTATTATGCGGATTGACATCGGCTTCCTCATTTTCCGGATTAAAAGTGGTATCACCAAATACAAATGTTTTTTCACTGTTTTCTGTCTGCGTACTGTCCGCACTTTTCTGACTTTGGCATCCGGCAAGCAGACTGCCGCTTAAACAGACTGCCGCTAAAAATAATATCGTTTTTTTCCAGTATTTTGTTTTCATGTTCCTCTCTCCCTTTCTTTATTGTTTCCGCCCATTGTGTGGATCCAGATAATCGCGCATGGCATCACCAAGCAGGTTAAAAATAACAACCGCTGTAAAAATAGCAAGTCCCGGGCCAATTACAACCCATGGATACGTCTGCAGCATACTTCTTCCGCCGCTCATCATATTTCCAAGCTCCGCCGTAGGTGGCTGCGCGCCAAGTCCCAGGAATGACAGTCCGGCAAGCTCCATCATCATCGTTCCGATATCGAGCATCGATGTTACCAGAATCGGTCCGGCAATATTCGGCAGGATATGGCGCCAGATCATCTGCGCCGCAGTACATCCGGCAAGCTGGCTGGCCGCCATATAGTTTGTATTTTTCACCGTCAGCGTCTGGCTTCTTGCAATTCTGGCATACTTCGGCCAGCTGATTAACGCCAGCGCCAGAACTGCATTACTGATTCCTCCATTTAAAAGAGCTGCGATTGCCATTGCAAAAACCAGTCCGGGAAACGCAAGACAAATATCGGAAATCCGCATAATAACGGTGTCTGCAATTCCGCCGAAATATCCGCAGATCAGCCCCAGGATACTTCCCGTCACGGTAACGGCAACCACCAGAATCAGTGTAGAAGTAACACTGGTTTTTAAACCCACCAGAATTCTGGACAGCATATCCCGCCCGAACCGATCTGTTCCGGCAAGATGTCCCGCTCCCGGCGGCAGTAACGCAGCCCCTGTATCCTGTGCATTGGGATCATAGGGACAGATCTGCTCTGCAAAAACAACCGTCAGCAAAAGCAATGCCGTCAGAAACAGAAAAAAACACAAACGTTTTTTGGTCCGGTCCGGCTGAATTTTCTGTCTGCGCACGGTAATGGTCTTTTCTTTTTTCATCCTTCCATTCCTCCCAGGCGAATTCTCGGATCCAGAAAACGATACGCCAAATCCGTAAGCAGGTTAACCCCGACATAAATGATCGCCATCCACATCACATATGCCTGGATCATCGGATAATCACGCATACTGATAGCATCCACCGCAAGTTTTCCAACTCCGTCCCACAGAAAAATCGATTCTACAATCGCGGTTCCGCCAAGAAGGCTTCCGATGGACAGCGTAAGCAGTGTAAGAATCGTCACAAGAGAAGCGCGAAGCACGCTCTTTACCAGCGTGGTCGAAAAGGGAATGCCTCTCGCTTTTGCTCCGCTTACATAAGGCTTCCCCAGCTCATCCAGAACGGTTGCCCTTACCTGCCGCAGATACTTGGCAGACATGGCGATCGCAAGGGTCAGTGCAGGCAGTGCCACGCCTGACAGACTGACTCCATCCGAAATAACCGGAAACCACTTCAGGCGGATCGCAAAGAACAGCATCAAAAGCAGTGCCACGAAAAAATTGGGCATGCTGTTTCCCAGAAAGCTGCAGAACCGAATCAGGTAGTCGATCATCCGATTCTGTTTTACCGCCGCAAGCACGCCAAGCGGGATGGAAATGACAATCGTCAGTCCAATCGAAACGACGGTCAGAAGCAGGGTCGCCGGAAGTTTTGCCAGAAAGGTATCAAAAATATCTTCTCCTGAGATATAGCTTACGCCCATGTCCCCATGCAGCAGATTTTTCAGCCATACAACGTACTGCACCAGAAACGGCTTGTCCAGTCCAAGCTCCTTTTGTGCCTGTTCGATCACATCCTGTGACATAACCATGCCGGTATTTTCCATCTTCTGAAGTACCGCATCGCTTCCTGCCAGCCGCATCATTCCAAAAGACAAAAAGGTAATCACAAAGAGAATCGGTATCAGCTGAAGAAGCCTTTTCATCACATAGTTACGCATCTTTTTTTTACTCCTTCAACCAGGAACATCGGGGTGGAAGCATTGTTGATCCGTTCTTCTTTTGTCCAGACCGCTTTCCAGATTTCGGGATCGGCTTTGGCTTCCATGCCCGCCACCCGCAATACGGTAAGATCCCATTCCGGTCTCTGTTTTTCTGACAGCAGTGTCTGCCGTGCAATTGCCTCCATTGCTGCCACATCGGTTCTTCCGGTCCAGTAATGAATATTTTCTTCCTCAAAGTTTTGAAACTGTTTCATATCCTTTTCCTCCGCAAATCATTTCTTTCCGGTATGAAAACCTTCATTTTTTTACTGCACAGATCGAAAACATCGGCGCAGGATTGTAAAATTCATCTTTTTCCAGATAAATCCGTTTTCCAAGATCCGGATCAATGTGAATTTCCCCTCTGGTATTCTCACACAGCACGGCCACATCATATGCCGGCCGGTTTTTCCGGCTGATCGGAAGCTGTGCTTTGATCCGTTCGCACTCTTCAAGCATTTCATTTCCAACTTTAAAATGGGCGTGCTGTTCCGGCAGATCTTTCGTGTCAGAAGCATCGTCTTTTCCGTAATTGGCGTCGAAGTTCAGCAGGATACCGCCCGTTTTCAGCACACGCATCCATTCGCTGTAGGCATGCTCCGCATTCGGCAGCGTCCATGTCAGATTTCGGGAAATGACAACGTCAAACGTTTCATCCGCAAATATCGGTTTTTCCGCGTCCATAACCTGGAACCGGCAGTCGGCGTTTTCCTCCTCGGCAAGCTGGATGGCATTCTCAATCATCTCCGGTGTCAGGTCGATGCCGAAGACCTCATGGCCCGCTTTTGCCAGCAGAATTGAGAAAAATCCGGCTCCGCAGCCGACATCAAGGATTTTTAACCGTCTCTTTTCCGGAATCTGTTTTTCGATCTCTTTCATCCAGCGCTTCGCAATCGGGTTGGCAAGCTCCGCGCGTCTCTGCTCCAAAAAGCTCTCACTCCGCTTTTCCCAGTAATGGACAATCTGTTCTTTGCGGTCGTCATATTCCGGCTCGCGCACGATCCGTCCGTAGGCAACAACAGATCCTCCCTCGATTACCTGCAGGCTGCCCGTCTGGTACAGCACAACACCGGTGTATTCGGCGCGGCATGTCTCCCGGAGTTTTCCATTATAATCACGGATGGTTCCAAGCAGTGCACCCTCCGCAACCATGTCTCCCGGTTTCGCCGCCGGATACCACAGGCCGCTTTCCGAAGCCGCCTGATAGCGGACATCCGTCACTTCCATCGGCACGTAGTTCCGCACATCGCGGCGGATCTGATACATCCCGAGGCTGCTTAGGATATTGCGCACATCGCGCTTGTCCGAATTGACTTCCTCGGATGTCCATGCGCCCATGCCGCCGCGCTCCAGGAGAATACTTGCAATTCCTCTGGACGCCGCATAGTTGTAAGCTCCGCCCGATGATACCATGGAGCGCACCATGTACGGTACATCCACCTGCTCCGCCATTTTCCGCGAAGTCTCCATCACTTCCTGCGCCGCTTTTCCGGCGTAATAGACGTACGGCGTCAGATCCTCAAAATCGTCGCCGCTGTGGAGGTCGATATAGTAATCTACTTTCGGGAAAACTTCCTTTGTCATCGCCCACGCCAGACGCTCCATCTCGGTTCCGTTTGGGTTGCCCGGGAATACGCGGTTCAGGTTTTTGCCATCGGAAAGTCCGAGACTGCCCGCACGGTTTTCAAAAGCAGGACGGTTTAAGACCTTTAAAATCACGATCGTTCCAACCGTTTTTTCCGGCTGAAGCTCCGCTCCCAGTTCCACACACGCCTGAATGCCGACGTATTCCCCGGAATGAACGCCGCCGGTGATCAGCATTGTTTTTCCCGGAAGTTTTCCACAGATAATCGTTCCCGGAAGCACGATATCCCCATTCGCAAAGGAGATATCCCCCTGATATTTTTCGCCGCGGCGGACGGTCACATCACCAAGCTGGAAGGGCTGCTCTGCGCTTTTTTCCGCGCGCACCAGAAACATCGGTGTCGATGCATAGTTCAGTCTCTCTTCCTCGCTCCAGACGCGCTTCCAGATTTCGGAATCGGTCTGGATGGAACAGACGCCGAGGGATTCGAGCAACTTCGTATCCCACGCCGGCCGTTCCATCGCAGAGAGCGGCACCTGGCGCGCAATGTTTTCCATGCGGTCAATGTCCGTGCACAGATAATGGTCGTCGAGCTGCTGCTCTTCCACTTTCTTCCGGTCTGCCTCGTACGCTTCTTTTTTCTCCTCGTCATAGAGATAACCGTACCAGTTCGCATCAAAATTGAGCAACACGCCGCCCGGTTTCAGGACACGCATCCACTCTTGGTATGCCTGCTCCGGCTTTTCCAGATTCCAGGTCAGATTTCTGGAAATGACAACATCAAAGGTCTCATCCGCAAACTCCAGATTCTGTGCATCCATCCGCTGCAGCGTCACGCGCTCCAGACCGTATTTCGTATATTTTCCCAGATTCTCTTTCGCCTTTTCCAGCATCTCCTCCGTGTAGTCAACAGCCGCCACCGTATAACCTGCCTCCGACAAAATCATCGGGAAGAATCCCGGGCCGGTTCCGATATCGAGAATCTTCATCTCTTCTTTCTTTTTCTCTGGAAACTGCTCCTCTAATACATGCAGCCACGCTTCTCTCTGGCTTCCCGCCAGTTCTTTTTCATTGACCTCAGAATACCCCTCCGCACGGGTTCCCCAGTAGGAGGCAATTTCCTGTAATAATTCCTGTTCCATATCTTCCGCTTCTTTCTTCTTTTTCTTAACTTTCCCGGCGCGGTCGTTCTCCAACCGCTCAAATATCCCTTTACTCTACCAAAAATCGGCCTTTTTCACAAGCCCCCACGGGGGATATTCTTAACGCCGGCGCAGGGTATTCAGGTGATCGGCGGCGCGGATCTGATTATCTGCGGACGTCAGACAACCGACGGCGATACCGCGCAGGTCGGCCCTTTGATTGCGAAACATCTGACGATCCCGCATGCCGCCTGGGTCGCAGAGGTTACCGATGTCACGGATCATTCCATCACCGTCCGTCAGGATCTTGTGAGTGTTTCCCAGGTTTCCGAACTCCCTTATTCGTGCCTGATTACCATCGAGTTTCTCGAGCGCGAGCTGATCGACATTTTGTTTCCGGATATTTTTAAAGGAGAACCGTCATTCACTCGGTTCTCCTTTATATTGCCAGAATACCATCAGCTTTCTTGTCGCCGTATCCTCACTGTATGTATATTTTACGGACCCGAGTCCGTAATAGCTGCAAAGATAGCCGGAAGCCTTATCGAGAAGCTCCGGTCGGGCTTCCATGACCTGCGCCATCAGATCATCGGTGGCAAATTTAAATTCGGAATACTCTTTTGTCTCTTCAATATCCGTCTCCATTTCCCACAGAATCTGCGTCGCATCAAATGTATCCATGTACCGGCCGATCTGGCGGTAATACTCGAGGTCATCTGCATTGCACGCCGGGAGCGGCAGATTCGCATCCGCCTGATGCGTGTCCGAAAATTCCGCATCGGAAACGCAGAGAAAATCGTAGTAGATCAGGTCGTCCGGCAGATTGTACTCGCCGCTCTCGCCCTCTGCGAATACCGGATCGCCCCAGGTTACATCGACGTTGTAATAATTGTCTCCACACTTTACGATATTCCAGCCGTGCGCCTCGCCGGTGTCTGTCGTTCCCGTCACATAAATGACCGGGATGTCCAGGCGGTTCATCAGATACTGGAACGTTCTGGCATAGCCTGCGCAGACCGTCTGTCTGTTCACAAGTCCGCTGTAGAGTGTCTGATTCTCCGGCGCATCTTTCACATAATCAATCTGCCGGATACATTTTTCAAAGACAGCCTTGATCTTCCCATAGTCATCCATCGAACGGTCGATATCACTTAAGAAATCGTTTCCCGCCCCTTTGATCTGGGTCTGGCGGCCTGTGATCTCCTCCGCAGGAATCGTGTATTCCGGAACTACCTCGCAGTAGTTCTTCGGCTCGCCGTATCCCGTGACATGTGATGCTCCGTTGATCCAGCAGTACTCCGGGTAATCCATATAGACCCATCCATAAACCTCCGCCGTCACATCGGGATCGCCGCCTTTTGTGATGATGGTTTCCTGGTGTTCCGCGATTCCCTGCACCAGTTCGCGGTAAATCATCTGTCTGTTTTCATCGAGCTGGCTGTAATAATACCGCTTCGCCAGCTCCTCCTCATCTGTATTTTCCGCCTGAAACTGTGTTGCGCCATTTTCTGACAGACCATTGTTTTCGTCTGCCGTCTGTGAAGCAGTGCTGCTGTCCGCTCCGTTTCCGTTCTGCGCGGGATCGCTCTCATCAAATTCTCCGAATACCAGATAAGCCGCCAGCAGGGCAAGCATAAGCGGAAGCAGCGCCCGCAGCGGTCTCTTCCGTCTTCGTCTGTGTCTTCTCTTTGCCATTCTTCTTTTCTCCCAGATACGTTAAAACGCCGTCACACAGTGCATCCGCCACCTTTTTCTGGTACTCCTTTGTGTTCAGGAGCGCTTCCTCCTCCGGATTTGAGAGGAATCCGCACTCGCAGATCACCAGCACTGCGTCTGTCTTCTTCAGCATGTAATACGTTTTGTTTCCCTTGGCTTTCCTGTGATTCGCCGGATCGAGCCCCGCGACCAGTGCAGCCTGCATGCAGAGCGCCAGTTTTTCGCCTTCTTTTGAATCCGTATAATAAAACACCTGCGCCCCTTTGACCGCCGCATCCGGGTAGCTGTTCTGGTGAATGCTGATCACACAGTCCGGCTTTTTTTTATGAATCAGCTGCACGCGCCGCTGCAGATCCTGCACTTTCGCATTCACGGCTCCCGGATCGGAGAGATCATCCTCCCCTTCCCGCGTCATCACCACAAGGATTCCCTGCTTTTCCAGCTTCTTTTTCAGCAGACGGGCAATCGCAAGGTTGATGTCCTTTTCTTTGACACCGTTTGCCCCGATTTTGCCGGGATCGTCGCCGCCGTGGCCGCTGTCCAGCACCACTACTTTTGTGGCTGCCTTCTGTGCTGCCACCAGCCGTGCGCCCTCGCGGGACAGAACATACGCCGCTGAAAGCAGAATCACCGCCATCAGCCATTCCAGTTTTTTCCCTTTTTCCAAATGAAAAGCCCCCTGCTGCAAATTTCCTTTCTTGGTCATTTTATGCAGCAGCGGGGCAGGTTACAACTCTTATTGCTTCCGGTTACTCTTCCTCATCTTCTTCATCATGCGCGCGATTCGGGATTTCATCCTCTTCTTCGTCGTTGTCATCATCGAGATAATCCGGCTCATTTTCGAAATCGATGACTGCGGAATTTTCGACGATTTCGTCTTCTTCCTCTGCTTCTTCTGCGGTATCTTCACGGTCTGGCTCTGCGGCTGTTTCTTTTGCCTCTCCGGGAAAGATACTTTTTACCGGATCTTTCATGAAGGTTTCCACTTCCGATGCAGAACGTTTCATCTCCTCACGCATTTTTTCGATGCCGGCAAAGGTCTCCTCAAAAATTCTGCGGTTCTTCTCGAGTACACTTGTCATGGTTTCCATCTCGGCGTAAATCTTCTGGTATCTGGTGTTGGCTTTCTGCAGTTCCGCGTCCATATGGCTCTGGATTTCTTCTGCTTCGGCCTGCAGTTTTTCTTCATAAACAGCAGCCAGTTCCTCGCCCTTCTGACGTGCGCTCTCTACCATGTATTCGCACTGTTCCTTCGTCTCGCGGCGCTGCTTTGCACAGGATTCCTTTGTCTCTTCCCGCTGTTTCCGGCAGGACTCGTTTGTCTCCTCTCTCTTTTTGCAGCACGCCTCATCCGTTTCCTCCGTTTTCTCGCGGCAGGACTCGTCCGTTTCTTCGTTTTTCCGGCGGCAGGCTTCCTCGGTCTCTTCTTTTAGCTTTCTGCAGCTCTCCTCTGTTTCCTGTGTCAGTTTTTTCGCTTTCACCTGTGCCTCAAACACAAGGCCGCTGATGCTGTCATAATTGTCGATATAGCTCTGGTATTTCTCATGAATGTTTTTTTCGAGCTCCTCGATTTTATCCTCACGCTCGCGGATCTTGCGGTTCAGCTTCTCGATTTCCTGCTCTTTTTCCTCGATCTTCGCTTCCAGTTTCTTCTGAGCGGCATACGCCTGATCTTTCAGGTTCTGCACTTTCGTCATAACATCGTCCTTATCGAAACCGCCCATCAGCGTTGTTTTAAATAATTCTTCGTGATTGTTTTCTGACATGTATACTCCTCCTTCGTGCCCGGGCTTTTATCATTCCCCTTATCCTTCCCGGACTCCTCGTCAACTGTTTGTTTCAATATATTCTGAAATCAGACTCCAGACGTCTGCGCACTCGAATCCGAGCTTCCACTCTGCCACTCCGGCGAGATCAGCGCTTTGGATCACTTTCAGTTTTTCCTCCATGGACTGCTCATCCTCCATCCAGATCGTGTATCTGGCATCGGAAGTTTCTACCGTTGCCACATTCTGGCCAAGGGATGCATCCCAGGTTTCTGTCATCTGATTCTCTTTGGCATAGTTTTTGGCGCCATCCATGCCCAGCACCTCGCTGGTAATGGCGCTCTGTCCGAACTTTTCCGTCCAGACACGGGTATAAAACGGGATTCCGCAGATCACCTGATCGGCAGGCATCACCCGCGTCATCTCCTCCACGGCCTGCTGTACGAACGGGAGGGATGAAACAGAGCCTGCCTCCTCGCTTCCCGCGAAATGCTCGTCATAGGCCATGACAATCATATAGTCCACAAATCTTGCCTGCTCGCCGCGCTGATAATACATCGTGTAAGCCTGCGGTACCGGCGTATCGACCGACACCACAAGATTCTGTGCATGCGCCGCGCTCGTCAGTTCCCGCAGAAACTGCAGGTAATGCGGGATTCCGGCCTCTTTCAGATTCTCGAAATCCACGTTGATGCCGTCCATGCCGCACGATGCTGCCTCGGCGAGCAGCTGCTCAATGATTCTACTGCGCACGGATGCGTAGGCAAGATCGGTTGTTTCGTCAAATGCTTCATTAAAGTTATCAATCAATCCCCAGACTTCCCGTCCCGCTTCATGCGCCAGTTTCACGTAATCGGCGCTCGCAAGGCTGGAAATCGTACCGGTTTCGTCTGTCACGGAAAACCAGGTCGGTGAAATCACGTTCACGCCGGTCATTTCTGCTGTCATCTCTGCCATCGCGTCGTTCGACTCGGTCGATGTGCTCTGATGCCAGACCAGATTGATTTTGTGATCCCGTGTAATTCTTTCATAGGAATCTTTCTTTGCCGTCCGCGCTTCGATGGCCTCCGGCTCGGAGATATCCTCTGTCTGGATGTAGCCGGTATAGCCGTCCGCCGTCATGACTTTGCACCAGTTGTCCAGATTTTCCAGATACAGCAGGGTGTCACCCTTCTGTACATCCGCAAGAATCAGACTCTTGATGCCGCCTTTCTGGCGCACCTGCGCGGTGTCTGACTGTACCGTCGCCTGCTCCACTCCGTCCCATTCATTCCGGATTACAACACGGTTGGGATCGCTGTAATATGCATAGTCGAGATCTGTGTATTCTTTTACGACATCCAGCGAAATGTAAACCGTTCCGTCGCTCTCCTGCTGTACGGCAGGCTGTCCGCCCGGTGTTTTGGCAACGGCCGCATCGCCCGGAAGCAGTGTCTGCACGCCGCCGCTCGTTGTAAGCAGGATTCCTTTTGTTTCTTCATCCCAGTAGAAGCAGCTGTTCAGCTGGGATTCTACATATGTGTACGCCGCATACGGCTCTCCTCCGATAAGGACGGCCTGCTCTTCCAGAAGTTCTCCGTTCTGGATCAGCGCAACGCTGTTTTCGTCTGTCAGGTTAAAATATTCGTTCCCGGCCATGTATTCGGTTCCGGGTTTATATCGGTTTATCAAAAATGAAACAACGCCTGCTGCACCGACTAGCACGATCAGAATCAGTACGACCAGTACCGGCGCTGCTTTTTTCTTCTGTTGCTCCTTCATGTGTTCTTTTCCCCTTTTCTTCGCTCTGAAGATCTCCCCACTTGCGCCCATTATAACAAAAAAAATACCCAATAGCAACCGTTATGCGCAAGGGAACCGCATGCGAGTCAGAAAGTATCGTTACAGTTCACTGGTTCCCAGCGAACTGTAACATTCGCAGCCCTCATTTAAAGTTTTGCTTCGCAAAAGGAGGGC
>OGWV01002230.1_pt1 | contig 11984 bp, 8 predicted proteins | sample 1576081 | NCBI WGS metagenome assembly OGWV01 (sample SAMEA3541541, study PRJEB24748) | human gut metagenome | biome: human gut; feature: human-associated habitat; material: faeces | place: China | collected 2012 | reverse complement strand
ATCTTCGCTCAGAACGACGAGATGGGCCTCGGTGCCGCTCAGGCTGTTGACGCCGCCGGCCTCAAGGGCAAGGTCAAGATCATCACCATCGACGGTACCAAGAACGCTCTGCAGGCTCTTGTTGATGGTGACCTCTCCTACGTGATCGAGTACAACCCGATTTTCGGCAAGGAAACCGCTCAGGCCGTCAAGGACTACCTGGATGGCAAGACCGTTGAGAAGGACATCGAGATCGAGTCCAAGACCTTCGACGCCGCCTCCGCCAAGGAAGCTCTGGACAACAACACCCGCGCCTACTGATAAGTCTGCTGCGACTCATTGATAACTGAACCAAATAATTGATGTGATGGTGTGAGAAGGATGTTCCTTCCACACCATCACTCATGTGTGGCTCAAATATCACAAAACGATAACACTTCATTCTCGTTTAAGGCAAAGACATGACAGATAAAAACCCCATCGTCGTAATGAAAGGCATTACGATTGAATTCCCGGGCGTCAAGGCCTTGGATGGTGTTGATTTGACTCTCTACCCGGGCGAAGTTCACGCCCTGATGGGTGAGAAAGCCGGGAAGACCACGGTCTTTAACCTCCTCACCAGCGTCTATCAGCCCACCCGGGGCAGCATCCTCATCAATGGGATGCCAACGGCGGGCAAGTCCACCCATCAGGTCAGCCGCATGGGCATCGCCCGTACCTTCCAGAATATCCGGCTGTACAACGATATGAGCGTCATCGACAATGTGAAGGTGGGGATGCACAATAGCGTCCGGGAGAACCTGCTGGCCGCCGTGACCCACGGCTTCGGCTACCGCAAGGCGGAGCGTCAGGCGGAGGCCACGGCGCTGGAGATGTTGGACTTCTTCGGCATGGCGGATCTGGCTCATGCACAGGCGGGGAGCCTGCCCTACGGCGCACAGCGCCGTCTGGAGATCGTCCGGGCGCTGGCCTCCGGGCCATTGCTGCTGCTGTTGGACGAGCCGGCGGCGGGCATGAACCCTTCCGAGACGGCGGAGCTGATGGAGAACATCCGCCGCATCCGGGATACCTTCCAGATCGCCATTCTGCTCATCGAGCACGACATGAATCTGGTCATGGGTATCTGCGAGGGCATCTGCGTGCTGAACTACGGCAAGGTCATCGCCAAGGGCAGCCCTGCCGACATCAAAGCCAATCCCACCGTCATCGAGGCGTATCTGGGGAAGAAAGGAGCCAAGGACGATGCTGAAGGTTAAGGATATCAACGTCTACTACGGCAAGATCCATGCACTGAAGAACGTCTCCTTCGAGGTGCGCCCCGGCGAGGTGGTGGCCCTGATCGGCGCCAACGGCGCCGGAAAATCCACCACCCTGAAAACCGTCTCCGGCATGATGCACTCCCGTACCGGCAGCATCGAGTTTCTGGGGGAGGACATCACCCACACCCCCAGCCACAATCTGGTATATAAGGGGCTGGCCCACGTGCCGGAGGGCCGCCGTATCTTCCAGCAGATGACGGTGCTGGAGAACCTGGAGATGGGGGCCTACCTTCACAAAAAGCCCACCCGTGAGGAGCTGAAGGATATCTTCACCCGCTTCCCCCGCCTGCAAGAGCGGCGGGATCAGGTGGCGGGGACGCTCTCCGGCGGCGAGCAGCAGATGCTGGCTATGGGCCGGGCGCTGATCAGCCACCCCAAGCTGCTGATGCTGGACGAGCCCTCTATGGGCCTTGCCCCCATTCTGGTGGGACAGATCTTCGCTATCATCCGGGAGCTGCACCAGTCCGGCACCACCATCCTGCTGGTGGAACAGAACGCCGAAATGGCCTTGCAGGTGGCGGACCGGGCCTATGTGCTGGAATCCGGAAAGATCGCACTCTCCGGCACCGGCCATGAGCTGGCGGAGTCCGACTCCATCAAGAAGGCATATCTGGGCGGCTGAGCCGCCGCCCCCGCCGATGGGGCGCTGAATTTGCTACTCTTTCCTTCTTCCTTTATTTACCATCAACGCCGCATCCCGGTTCGGGATGCGGCGTTGATGGCGTTTGAGGGCCTTGGGGAGATGCGGTGAAGGAGAGCGTTTGTGCAAAAAGCCGACCCGGCGGTACGATTCATTCCGAACGTTCCGCCGGAAAAACGGGGCTGGGGGATACCGTGAAAGCGCCGGAGGGAGCTTTTGATACGGCTTCTTGATACCGACCGCAGGCGGAAGGGGGAAAAGCTTCCAAATTTGCGGAGAAAATCCCCGGCGGCCTTGTGAGAGTGAACAAAAAGACGATTTGTGCTGTTTGCCCTCTGCAAGGCGGGGAAGGTCTATGGTATAATATGTGCAAACAAATGTCCACGAGACAGAAAGGGGCGATGGGTCATGCAGACCAAAGAAATCCAAAAGGTGCTGGTGGCCAACCGTGGCGAAATTGCCATCCGCATTTTCCGTGCCTGCCACGATCTGGGCATCCACACGGTGGCCATCTACTCCAATGAGGACACCTATTCGCTGTTCCGTACCAAGGCGGACGAGGCGTATCTGGTGGGGGAGAAAAAATCCCCGCTGGGGGCGTATCTGGATATTCCCGGCATCATCGGACTGGCCAAGCGCCGTGGTGTTACCGCCATCCATCCCGGCTACGGCTTCCTGTCGGAGAATGCCGACTTTGCCAGAGCCTGTGAGGAAAACGGTATCCTGTTCATCGGGCCATCCTCCAAGGTGCTGGGGCAGATGGGCGACAAGCTCAGCGCCAAGGAGATCGCTATCTCCTGCGGCGTTCCCATCATCCCCGGCTGCACGGAGCCTCTGCGGGACGCAGAGGACGCTGTGGAGAAGGCGGTGTCCTTCGGCTTCCCGGTGATTTTGAAGGCGGCGGCCGGCGGCGGCGGTCGTGGCATGCGCCGCTGCGACAGCCCGGAGGAGGTCCGCACCGCCTATGAGCTGGTCCACAGCGAGGCGGAGAAGGCCTTCGGCTGCGGCGATATCTTCATGGAGAAGTATCTGGTGGAGCCCAAGCACATCGAGGTGCAGATTCTGGCGGATCAGCACGGCAACGTCTATCATCTGGGCGAGCGGGACTGCTCCCTCCAGCGGCGGTATCAGAAGGTGGTGGAGTTTGCCCCGGCATGGTCCGTCCCGCAGGAGACGGTGGAGGCGCTGCGCCGGGATGCCGTGAAAATTGCCCGCTCGGTGGGGTACGTCAGCGCCGGTACGGTGGAGTTTCTGGTGGATAAAAACGGCGGCTACTACTTCATCGAGATGAACCCCCGCATTCAGGTGGAGCATACGGTGACGGAGATGGTCACCGGCGTGGATATCGTCCGCAGTCAGATCCTCATTGCCGCAGGGTATCCCCTGAGTCACCCGGAGATCGGCCTGAGCCGGCAGGAGGATGTCCACGTCGACGGCTACGCCATCCAGTGCCGTGTGACCACCGAGGACCCCGCCAACAACTTTGCCCCGGACAACGGCAAGATCACGGCCTACGCCTCCTCCGGCGGATTCGGTGTCCGTCTGGACGGCGGCAATGCCGACGTGGGTACCGTTATCTCCCCCTACTATGACTCGCTGCTGGTGAAGGTCACCAGCTGGGATCATAATTTCCCCGCCGCCTGCCGCAAGGCAGCCCGTGCCATCAACGAGGTACGGGTGCGGGGCGTCAAGACCAATATCCCCTTTGTCACCAACATTCTGGCCCATCCGGATTTCGTGGCGGGCAGCTGCCATACCAAGTTCATCGACGAGACGCCGGAGCTGTTTGACATTGTGGACTCCCGTGACCGGGCCACCCGTGTCCTGCGGTACATCGCGGAGATCCAGGTGGCCAATCCCAATGCCGAGCGCCATCAGTACGACACCCCCCGCTTCCCCCAGCCCCAGGCCCCGCTGGGCCCCGGCCTGAAGCAGCTGCTGGATGAAAAGGGCCCCAAGGCCGTGAGCCAGTGGGTGCTGGAGCAGAAGAAGCTGCTGCTCACCGACACCACCATGCGGGACGCCCATCAGAGCCTGCTGGCCACCCGGATGCGTACCCGTGACATGGTGAAGGGCGCCGACGGTGTGGCGGATATCCTGCGGGACTGCTTCTCACTGGAGATGTGGGGCGGCGCCACCTTCGACGTGGCCTACCGCTTCCTCCATGAGTCCCCGTGGGAGCGGCTGCGGCTGCTGCGGGAGAAGATCCCCAACATCCCTTTCCAGATGCTGCTGCGTGGCTCCAATCTGGTGGGCTATGCCAACTATCCCGACAATCTGGTCCGCAGCTTCATCAAGGAGGCGGCGGAGCGGGGCATCGACGTGTTCCGTGTGTTCGACTCTCTGAACTGGGTCCCCAGCATGGAGGTGGCCATGGACGAGGTGCTGAACCAGAATAAGCTGCTGGAGGCCACCATGTGCTATACCGGCGACATTCTGGACCCCGCCAAGGATAAGTACACCCTGAAATACTATGTGGACCTTGCCAAGGAGCTGGAGCACCGTGGCGCCCATATGCTGGCCATTAAGGATATGTCCGGCCTGCTGAAGCCCTACGCCGCCAAGAAGCTGGTGTCCACCCTGAAGCAGGAGATCGGCATCCCCATCCATCTGCATACCCACGACACCACCGGCAATCAGGTGGCGGCCCTGCTGATGGCCGCCGAGGCCGGTGTGGATGTGGTGGATGCCGCCTGCGCCCCGCTGGCGGGTCTCACCAGCCAGCCTTCGTTGGATGCGCTGGTGGCCGCCCTGCAGGGAACGGAGCGGGACACCGGGCTGGACCTGCGGCGGGTGCAGGAGCTGTCCAACTACTGGGCAGATGTGCGCCTGCGGTATGAGAGCTTCGACCACGGCCTGAAAACCTCTACCACCGACATCTACCGCTATGAGATCCCCGGCGGTCAGTACACCAACCTGCGGCCCCAAGTGGAGTCGCTGGGTCTGGGCGACCGATTCGAGGAGGTCAAGGAGATGTACAAGACCGTCAACGATATGCTGGGCGACCCGGTGAAGGTGACGCCCTCCTCCAAGGTGGTGGGCGATCTGGCCATCTTCATGGTGCAGAACGACCTGACCCCGGAGAATATCGTGGAGCGGGGCAAGGCGCTGGCTTTCCCGGATTCCGTGGTGTCCTACTTCAAGGGCATGATGGGCCAGCCCGCATGGGGCTTCCCGGAGGACCTGCAGAAGGTGGTCCTGAAGGGCGAGGAGCCCATCACCTGCCGTCCCGGCAAGCTGCTGCCGCCGGTGGACTTTGACCAGCTGGAGCAGGAGGTGCGGAAGTTCCGGAACGACCCGGAACGCAAGGACCTGATCTCCTACGCCATGTACCCCAAGGTATATGAGGACTTCTGCCGCCACCGCAAGGAGTACGGCTATATCACCCGTATGGGCAGCCATGTGTTCTTCAATGGCATGGCGCTGGGCGAGACCAACAAGATCAACATCGAGGACGGCAAGACACTGGTCATCAAGTATCTGGGGCTGGGTGACCACAACGATGACGGCACCATCAACGTTCAGTTCGAGCTGAACGGAATGCGCCGTGAGGTGGCGGTCCGTGATCCCAACGCTTCGGAAAAGACCCGCCAGGTAGTGCAGGCCGACGAGAGCGATCCCCGTCAGGTGGGGGCCTCCATCCCCGGCATGGTGTCCAAGCTCCACGTGCAGCCCGGCGACACCGTGGAGGAGAATCAGGTACTCATGACCATCGAGGCTATGAAGATGGAGACGGCCGTTACCGCCCGCACCGCCGGCAAGGTCCGGGAGATCCGGGTGAAGGAGGGGCAGGCCGTCAAGGCCAAGGAGCTGCTGATGCTGCTGGACTGATTCCCTCACCCTGCAAATCATACGCCTAACAGAAAACCATCCCCTCAACCAAACAAGGACTGCGGACAATGTCCGCAGTCCTTGTTTCTTGGTATATGGGGCTTGGCACTTAATTCTTGCCGTGCCGACGTTTCCACTCCGCCGGCAGGCGGAACAGGGTGGACACCAGCAGGATCCCCACCGCCAGACACCCGGCGATGCCCGCCGTTTCCAGGCCCTTGGCCAGCGCCGCATGGAAGTCTCCCGCCAGTCCAAGGCTCATGGTATAGTAAATGCCTGCCCCCGGCAGCAGCGGGAAGGTGGACACCACCAGATACGACGTCACCGGATACTTCCGGATGCGGGCCATGGTCTCGGCATAGAGGGCCGCTACCAGTGTGGCAAAGAAGTTCATGCTGTAAACGCCGTAGCCCAGCTGCTGCGCCAGCAGGTATACCATCCACGTGGCCACGCCGCCCAGCGTACACAGCCACATTCCGCCGCCGTGTACGTTGAAGAGGATGGCGAAGCCCACGCAGCCCACCAGCACCGCCAGACCCTGCACCCAGAAGGGATGCACCACACCGGTGCTTACCGGCAGGCCGTACAGCCCGGAGGTGATACGCCACGCCGCCGCCGTACCCAGTGCAATGGCGAAGGCCGACAGCAGCACCTGCACGATGCGGTTGATGCCGGAGTTGGTATCGCCGTAGATGATATCCCGCATGGAGTTGGTGATGAGCAGCCCCGGCACCAGGATCATCAGTGCGCCGATGATAGAAGAGTCCACAGAATCCATCCACCCCAGACTGGCCGCCAGATATGCCGGAGCCGCCATGAAGAAGGAGGCGGCGATGGTGCGAAAGAAGGGGTTCACCTCCAGCCGGTTCAAAAACCCGTTGACAAGACCGATGATCAGCCCCAACAGACCCGCCCACAGGCTGTCCCGCAGGGTGCCGCCAAAGACAAAGCAGAAGCCGAAGGCCCCCAGATAGTGGCCCAGATAGTATACTGGCAGCGAATATTTCCGACAGGCGGCCTGCGTCTCCTCCAGCCACTGCACCGCTACCTCCACCTCCGGGGTCTCCCGGCAGATGCGGCGGCTCAGGGCATTGAACTGCTCCACCGCATCCAGATCGTTGCCGTGGAAGCCGATGCGCTTCATGATGGTCAGGGGCTTGCCGTTGGCGGCCTCAAAGCTGATGGTCAGGCAGTTGGGGATGGCGAATACCTCGCACTCGATGCCGTAGGCACGAAGAATACGCCGTATGGTATCCTCCACCCGAAAGGTCTCTGCGCCGCTGATGGCGAGACCGTGTCCCACCTGTGCAGCCAGATCCGTCAGCAGATAATAATCCATACGGCGTATTCCCTCCTAATTGGGGATAGCTCGCCTTACACCACTGCGAAGAACTTCACAATGAACAGGGCGGCGATGACATAGGTCAGGACGGACACGTCCTTGGCCTTGCCGGAGAACACCTTGATGATGGTGTAGGAGATCATGGCCAGACCGATGCCGTGGCCGATAGAGCCGGAGATGGGCATGGCGATGAGCATGATGAACACGGGGACGATCTGATCCAGATCGTTGAAGTCCACATTCTTCAGGCCCTGCAGCATCAGGATGCCCACATAGATCAGAGCGGAGGAGGTGGCCGCAGCGGGGATGATGGCGGCGATGGGGGCGATGAAGATGCAGGCCAGGAACATCACGGCGGTGGTGAGAGCCGTCAGACCGGTGCGGCCGCCGGCCTCCACGCCGGAGGCGGACTCCACAAAAGTAGTGACGGTGGAGGTACCGCAGCAGGCGCCGGCCACGGTGCCGATGGCGTCAGAGGTCAGGGCCTCCTTCATGTTGGGCATATTGCCGTCCTTGTCGGTCATACCGGCACGGGAGGCGGTACCCACCAGCGTGCCGATGGTGTCGAACATATCGATCATGCAGAAGGTGATGACCAGAGTGATGGCGGTAAACCAGCCGATGCGGAAGAAGTCGGTGAAGTCGAACTTAAACAGAGTGGTGGCAGCCATGTCGTGGAAGGGAGGCACAAAGGAGGCGCCCTGCAGGGAGGCGAAGGGGTTCACGTGCAGGAAGATGGCCTCACCGGCCCAGTAGATCACGGAGGAAGCCAGCATACCCACCAGCACGGCGGCCTTGATGCCCTTCTTGGCCAGCAGGATGATGACGAACAGACCCACAAACATGGTGACAACAGTCAGGACCATGGTGCTGTACTCGGCGCCCATGTGATCCTTGATGACGCTGGGGGTCATGGCGCCGAAGAAGTCACGCATGACATAGAAGGGATCGGTGTAGCCGTTGCCCTCGGCATAAACGCCTACGTTGGAGCCAACGCCGATGTTCATCAGCATCAGGCCGATGGCGGGGCCGATGCCCAGCCGCACGCCCAGAGGGATGGCGTGAACGATCTTATCACGGATGTTGAACACGCTCAGCAGCAGGAACACGATGCCCTCCACCAGAATGATGCACAGTACCGCCTGGAAGGCGCTGGTGTAGTCGGTGTTCAGCAGGGCGGCCACGTTGCCCGCCACCACGGCGAAGAAGCTGTTCAGGCCCATGCCGGGGGCCATGACAAAGGGCTTGTTGGCCAGGAAGGCCATGCACACCGTGCCAATGGCGGAGGCGATGCAGGTGGCGAGAAATACGCCGTTCCACAGGGGCGTCCCGGTCTGGAAGCCGGTGAGCAGATTGGGGTTCAGGGCGATGATGTAGGCCATCGTCATGAACGTGGTGAGACCGGCCAGAATTTCTGTTTTCACAGTTGTGCCGTTCTCCTTCAGGTGGAAGATACGTTCCATTGTTTTCTCTCCTCTTTTATTATTTTGTCCGGCCAATTCCCGGACATTCTCCATGATACAGCATCCGCAAAAAGTCTGCAAGGGGGTAGACGTGATTTTTTTCACATATGAGATATAAATCCTGCTTTTTCGTCGAGCTTCCCCGCCTGCTGTCCCGACGCCCTCCACCGGGTAAGATTTTACATGGATTTTACAAAACTCCGCTTTTGGATTTTATCTGCCGCCGGTAAAGTACTGATTAGATAGAGTATTTGGGAAAAACTGTGTAAAAAAAGGTGCCGCCCGGTGGCGGCGGAGAGGAAAACGCTTATGAGTATTTTTGATGTATTGACCATGCTGGGAGGGCTGTGTCTGTTCCTGTTCGGCATGACGCTGATGGGACAGGCGCTGGAGCGCCGGGCCGGGGGCCGCCTGCGTTCCCTGCTGGGCAAGATGACCACCGGCCGTCTGGCGGGCTTTTTCACGGGCCTTGGCGTCACGGCGGTGATCCAGAGCTCCTCGGCCACCACGGTGATGGTGGTGGGCTTCGTCAACTCCGGTCTCATGACCCTGCGGCAGGCCATCAACGTCATCATGGGGGCCAACGTCGGCACCACGGTGACGGCATGGCTGCTGAGTCTGGGCGGCATCAGCGGCGACAGCATATGGGTGCGGCTCCTGAAGCCCTCCTCCTTTACGCCGGTGCTGGCGCTGGTGGGTATCATCTTCTTCATGTTCTGCAAGGACAATAAGAAAAAAGACACCGGCACGGTGCTGCTGGGCTTTGCCACGCTGATGTTCGGCATGGAGACCATGTCCTCCGCCGTGGGAGGTTTGGCGGATGTACCGGCCTTCCGGCAGCTGTTCATCACCTTCCAAAATCCGGCGCTGGGCCTGCTGGCCGGTGCGGTGCTGACGGCCATCATCCAGTCCAGCTCCGCCTCCGTTGGGATTCTGCAGGCGCTGGCCGTCACCGGTCAGGTGAGCTACGGCGCCGCCATTCCCATCATTATGGGCCAGAACATCGGCACCTGCGTCACGGCGCTGCTGTCCTCTGTGGGGGCCAATAAGAACGCCAAGCGTGCCGCCTTTGTCCACCTGTCCTTCAATGTCATCGGTTCTGTGGTGCTGCTGACGGCCTATTCCATCGTCCGGGCCATCTTTGCCCCGGCCATTCTGGGAGAGGCGGCCACTCTGCCGGGCATCGCCGTGATCCACACCGCCTTTAACCTGTTGTGCGTGGCCATTCTCATGCCCATGGCCCCGCTGCTGGAGAAGCTGGCTCTGCGGGTCATCCACGACGCCCCGGCTCCGGAGCACGAGACGGAACTGGATGAGCGCCTGCTGGCCTCCCCGGCTCTGGCGCTGGGCCAGTGCCGTGAGGTGACCATGAAGATGGCGGACTGCGCCGTGCAGGCCCTGCGCGGCAGTCTGCTGTCGGTGACGGACTATACCCCGGCGCTGGCGGAGCAGGTGCGGGCCGACGAGGAGGCCACGGATCACTATGAGGACATTCTGGGGACCTATCTGGTGAAGCTCAGCAGCCAGACCCTGACGGCGGCGGACAGTGAGAACGCCACGGAGCTGCTGAAGGTCATTGGGGACTTCGAGCGCATTGCCGACCACGCTGTGAACATCGTGGAATCTGCCGAGGAGCTGCAAAGCAAGGGACTGACTCTCAGCGAGGCCGCTCAGGCGGACCTGAAGGTGTTGGACGCCGCCGTGGCGGAGATCCTGGACCGTTCGGCGGATGCCTTCCGCCGGGGGGATGCACAGGCGGCGGCCGCTGTAGAGCCGCTGGAGCAGGTGGTGGATCTGCTGAAGGAGCAGCTGCGTACCCGTCACATCCTGCGGATGCGGGAGGGCAAGTGCAGCATCGAGGCGGGCTTTGTGTGGGCAGACCTGCTGACCTTTTGCACGATCTTCCTCAGAAAGTGTGCTGATCTTGTAATAAGCTCCTCTTAATTTGTATGCACCTGTGTACTGCATATTTTCCGGTTTCAAATAGACCTTCCCCCCGGTCTGGCTACTGAGATACTCACTGTAGATAAGCTTTGTCGGACGTGTCACACGTTTTACGATCTCGCTTGCTTCTTCAAATTTTTCCAATGTCAGCATATTATTATTCTTCTCCTTCTTCCTTCTTTTCTTCTGTTGTAAATAATGCCTGTACAAATTCGTCGGAATCGAATTTCTGCAGATCATCGATTGTCTCACCGACACCTATATATTTAACAGGAATTCCAAGCTCTGCCTGAATTGCAACTGCAATTCCACCTTTGGCCGTTCCATCCATCTTAGTCAGGATAATTCCTGTAATATCCGCAACATCACTGAATTCCTTTGCCTGTGAAAGTGCATTCTGTCCGGTCGTTGCATCCAGAACGACCAAAGTTTCCCTGTATGCTTCCGGATATTCTCTTTCCAGCACACGGTTAATCTTCTTCAGTTCCTCCATCAGGTTCTTTTTATTGTGAAGTCTTCCAGCTGTATCCACCAGAAGGATATCTGCCTTTCTCGCTTTTGCAGCCGCTACCGCATCATAAACGATGGCTGCCGGATCTGCACCTTCCTGTCCGCCGATCAGATCTGCATCCGAACGATGTGCCCATTCCTTTAATTGATCGCCCGCAGCTGCACGGAAAGTATCTGCTGCAGCAAGCACAACTTTCTTGCCCTGACCTCTCATCTTACCGGCAAGTTTTCCGATAGTAGTCGTCTTTCCGACTCCATTTACTCCGATCACCAGAACAACAGAAGTCTGGTTTTCAAATTCATAAGCTGTCTCGCCTACATCCATCTGCTCTTTGATACTGTCGATCAGGAGCTGTCTGCACTCAATCGGCTCTTTAATATGCTGTTCTTTTACTTTTTTACGAAGATCATCAAGAATCGCGTAAGTTGCTTTTACCCCCAGATCTCCCATGATCAGAACCTCTTCCAGTTCCTCATAAAAGTCCTCATCTATCTTTGAAAATCCATGAAAAATACTGTCCATTCCAGACACGATATTATCGCGCGTCTTGTTAAGTCCTGCTACCAGACGTTTAAAAAATCCCAATTTTTCTTCTGCCATCATATCCTCCTATCCACTACTTTGTAAGCTCATCTTCCAAAAGATCCACAGATACCAGCGTTGATACCCCTTTTTCCTGCATAGTGATCCCATACAGCCGGTCTGCCGCTGTCATCGTACCGCGACGGTGTGTAATGACGATAAACTGTGTATTTTTCGTCAGCTTGTGCAAATACTGTGCAAATCGCGTGACATTAGAATCATCCAGTGCCGCCTCGATTTCATCCAGCAGACAAAACGGGGAAGGTTTCAGATTCTGGATTGCAAACAGCAGCGAAATCGCCGTCAACGCCTTTTCTCCACCGGAAAGCTGTAAATCTGATCCCCATCAACCCAGTGGACGGCAGTCCGTACT
>OGWV01002222.1_pt1 | contig 12000 bp, 14 predicted proteins | sample 1576081 | NCBI WGS metagenome assembly OGWV01 (sample SAMEA3541541, study PRJEB24748) | human gut metagenome | biome: human gut; feature: human-associated habitat; material: faeces | place: China | collected 2012 | reverse complement strand
GAGACGGTCAAAGACCGCTTCGCACCGCCGGACTATGAAAAGGCTATTTCGCTTTTACAAGCTACAAATGCCAGTGTTAACAAAGAAATAGTTGCCTTGAACAACATCGTGGTTATATGTCTCGTTATTTTCATTGATATAGTGATCTGTTATTAATTTAATTGTCCAGAAATCATTTTCTGCATTATCTTCAAAAATTCCGTCTATACGAGAGGATTGCGCAAATCCTTTTTCAACCTCAACTACAATTATTTGAACCTCAGGCGAGATATAATGCATCCTTTAAAAATCCGCCGTCAATGCCGATTTCACCAAATTCATTCTCAATCAGGACAACCTGTTGCCCCTTTAATGCTTCGCTAAGAAGCTTCTTAATCAGTGTTGTCTTTCCTGCTCCAAGGAAACCGGAAATAATATCGATCTTTGCCATAAGGCATGCCTCCTTCTTCATCTATCAATCATCTTCTGTCAACGTCAAAAACATACAGGATTCTGTCCTGCTGACAAGACATCTTATCCCGCATCTTCCTATTTTAAAGCGTCCCTTTTATAAAATCAATACCATTGCGCTAAAGTTTATGAAATTTTTTGATTTTTCTTCTCATTTCAGCTATAATGGTCTATATTGCAGCTATCGAATTTCAACATATCTATTGAAGGGAGAAGGTTTTTATGCCTCTTACACATATCAATGACCAGGGACGTGCCCGAATGGTGGATGTCTCCGAGAAAGCCATCACGCATCGAATCGCTGTGGCCGCCGGCAGTATTTATATGCATCTTGGAAAAGCGGCCGCCCACCTGAAAAATACCGTCCTTCCAGATGCGGCGGACGGGGATCACATCCTGCACCTTGCGGGGTACGGTGTACCGCTCCTTGTCCTGTTTCAGCAGGTTTTTCAGCGTTTTGATCATGATTTTCCTTCCTCCAATTTGTCTTTGAGTGCTTCATAGTAGAGGTTCGATGCCTCAAAGCGAAGCTCTTTTGGCTCTAACAGCTCCGAGCGCAGCCACGCCCAGAGGAATTGTTCAGCGGTCATACCGTGGTAAGTGATAAAGCCCAGCGCCGCAAAGGGTGCGGCGCCGAGAATACACTGCTGATGGGGCAGTTGGCCCAGAAAACAGCGTAGTGGTCACGGCGCTCACGGTATTCGGTCTTATGATAGACAGCGCTGCCCTCCACCTCGACTTCACCGGTGGAGAAATTGCGCTGGAAGTTGGAGCTGTCGTCCACAGCGTCCCACAGGCAGAACTCCACATAGCTGAACACATCCAGCTCTTTTTCCGTGCCGCTGTCGTTGCGCAGGGTCAGGCGGTCCAGCTCACAGGCATCGCCTTTGGGCACAAACATTGTCGGTCCCAGCGGCAGAATCTGCCAATACTGCTGTCCTGCCAGCTTCAAAAAATCCACCCATTCATATGCTTCCTTGGAAAAGCAGCCGATCCCGTGCGGAGACGGAAGACTGAATACCGGAAGCAGCACGCCGCTTGCTCTCATACCTGTTCCCTCTTATCTTCCTAATATTGTAATAGACACCGGTTCTGCCCATACAGAACCTTCCAGTTCTTTCATCTGCTCTAACTGTGTGTCTCCTTTTATTTTAAACCGTGTTCCATCTGTAAGCAACTGCCACTTGCCCTCCAGGGCAAAATAATTTTCAGAAGGCTCCTGTTCCGGATCAGAACATTTTCCGCCCGGAAGTCGAAATTCCACAGCTTCCTTCTTCGCGTTGTAAATGATAAACAGCTCCTGCCAGGGCGCAGCGTTGTCTATGCTGACGCTTTCTGCTGCAGCCTCCGTCCGGATGGTAAAGGCTACGCAGCCTTCCGGTGCGTCCACAAAGGAGATCTGATCAAGGACCTCCAGGCTTCTCTGCCTCCATGCCGGAAAACTTTTTCGCAACAGGATCAGACCGCGGTAAAACTCCGCCAGATCCCGATATTCCTGCATCCGGGTCCAGTCTAACTGATTCACTTTCGCAGCGGAGCGATAGCTGTTGTCGTCACCGTATTTCGTACGCGCCGCTTCCTCTCCCGCCTGCAAAAACGGAATTCCCAGGCAGGTAAAATAAATACCCGCGGCAAGACGGTTCTGTGCCAGAGCTGCTTCATTGTATGCGCCAAAATCCGGCTCCATGCTGTCCGTCAGCGTATGCACCAGCTTGTCCCACAGCGTATAATTGTCATGGGCTGAGACATAGGAAACGGACTGCTGTGCAGACGATGGCTGATAACCGCCTGCTCCGTCGCAGAAGCCAAGCACACTGGAACGAATCTGAGTCTCCAGTCCCTTTGCTCCGTTGACAAAGCCAGTCTCCTTGACTTCAAAAACACTGCCCTTAATGCTGTCCCGAATATCATCATTGAAAAATCCGATTCGGTCAGACAAAAGGGCTGCGTTGCATTTCAGCGCCTGCTCATAGCCTGGCTGGATCGCAGTCTTGCCTGCTGCCCAGGGTTCGCCATACATCAGAATTTCTTTTCCACCCGGCAGGCGATCCAGTGCCGCACGGATCTCATTCATTGTCTCCGTATCATGCAGTCCCATCAGATCGAACCGGAATCCATCCACATGATATTCCTTTGCCCAGTAGCAAATACAGTCGATCATATATCTGCGATACATCCTTCTCTCACTTGCAGTATCGTTGCCGCATGCGGAGCCGTCTGAAAAGCTGCCGTCCGCCTCCTGTCTGTAAAAATAATACGGAACAGTTTTCTGGAAAACAGAGTCTATGCTGAATGTATGGTTATACACCACATCCATGATCACCCGGATTCCCGCGCGATGCAATGCCTGGATCATTTCACGGCATTCCCGCACCCGTACTTCTCCATGATACGGATCGGTCGCATAGGAGCCTTCCGGTACAAAATAGTTCATCGGATCGTACCCCCAGTTATACTGGAGCTTCTTTCCGGTTTCATCTACCGAACCATAATCATACATCGGTAATATCTGGACATGAGTGATACCCAGCCATTTCAGCCAGCTCATGCACGTCGGGTTTCCTGTATTTCCATCCAGACAGGTATCCTTTTCTGAGAACGCTTTATATTTCCCTCGATTTTCTTCCGAAACACCGCTTTGAGGATCGTGGGAAAAATCGCCTACATGCACTTCCCAGACAACGGGTGCCGGAGCCTTTGGCAGCTTCTCCTGATCCTTGTCCCAGCCCTCCGGCTCAGCTTTTTTCAGATTGATCACCATACTGCGCTGTCCATTTACTCCGGCGGCCTTTGCGTAAGGATCTGCAGTTTCCTGTGTTTGACCGTCCGCCGTTACAAGCCAGGTATAATAAACGCCTGAAAGATCTCCGCTTTTATGCACACGGAAAACGCCTTTTTCTGTGCGTACCGCTTCTGTCCGGTCAAAGGGCTCTGCTGCACCCTCCTCTGCGCTTCCTGCCCGATACAGCAAAAGCTCTGCCCGCTCTGCCGTCGGGGCCCAGAGTGCAAAGTCTGTCCCCTGTGTCTGATAAACCGCCCCAAGGTCATCGCCCTCATATTCATAGGCTTCTTCAAATTCCTGCGAAGAAAGCAGCTCTCGCCATTCCCCCGGCGTCCGTTTCTGCGTTACATCTCCCATTTTCCTGTTCCTCCTGATCAAAAGTCCTTCTCTAAAAGCGCGGATAAAATAACCCGTCTATCCTTTTTATTGTAACAAAAGAAATGGAAGAACTGCAACTGCCCCGGCATGTTGAAATTCTCCCATTTTATATCAATTTTTTATGGTTTTTTGCAAAATCAATCTTTTTCTGTCGTTTTTCCGAAAAAATCTCCTTTAGATCACCTTCGACAGAAACTCCTGCAGTCTCGCGTTTTTCGGATGATCGAAAAATTCTTCCGGCGTGTTTTCCTCTTTGATCCTGCCTTCATCCACAAACAGCACTCTCGTGCCGACTTCCCGGGCAAAGCCCATCTCGTGGGTAACGACCACCATTGTCATACCCTCGTGGGCCAGATCCCGCATTACACTTAAAACCTCGCCAACCATCTCCGGATCAAGCGCGCTGGTAGGCTCATCAAACAGCATAACATCCGGATGCATGCACAGCGAGCGAACGATGGCGATTCGCTGTTTCTGACCGCCGGACAGCTGTGCCGGATAAGCGTTTGCTTTTTCTGCAAGGCCGACACGTGCCAGCAGCTCCATCGCTTCTTTTTCCGCTTCCGCCTTGGACTTTTTTAACACCTTGATCGGTGCCAGCGTCATGTTTTCCAGAATCGTCTTATTTGCGAACAGATTAAAATGCTGGAACACCATTCCGATTTTCTGACGATATTGATTTAAATTGCTTTTCGGATCGGTAATCTCTTTTCCTTCAAATAAAATCTCGCCCGAGGTCGGCATTTCCAGAAGGTTTAAGGAACGCAGAAAGGTCGATTTACCGGAGCCGGAGGGACCTACAATAACGACTACCTCACCCTGGCGGATCGTCGCATCAATATGATCCAGCACCTTCGTCGGTCCAAAGGACTTGCAGAGCTGTTTGATTTCAAACAGAACCTGTTTTTCCTGTCCGTTATCGCTCATTGACACGCATCCTCCTTTCCAGTCTGCTGATCAGAGCTGAAAGTACACTCACACTGACCAGATAAATCAGAGCCGCCGCAAACAACGGCATATAAGGCTCATAGGTCTGACTTCTGACGGTATTCGCACCGTGCGTAACATCCGTCAATGCAATGTAACCGCAGATAGACGTCTCCTTTAACAGGGTAATGAATTCGTTGCCCAGGGCAGGCAGGACATTTTTAAATGCCTGAGGGATAATAATATACCACATCGTCTGCACATAGGTCAGTCCCAGGCTTCTGCCTGCTTCAAACTGCCCCTGATCCACGGACATGATACCGGAACGGATGATCTCCGCTACGTATGCGCCGGAGTTGATTCCGAAGGTCAGAATCGCAACCAGCCGCTTGCTGACATCCACAGAACCGAACACGATGTAATACATGATCAGCAGCTGGATCATTGCAGGGGTTCCGCGGATAACCGTCAGATACAGCTTACAGATCACATTCAGAATTTTAACCACCAGTGGAGGACGGTCCAGCTTATCTGCAGACGACCGCACCACTGCGATCAGCACGCCGATGACAACGCCCAGAATAACAGCGAAAAAGGAAACAACATAAGTTGTTCCCAATCCGTTGGTGAAATATTTCCACCGATTATCGGTTATAAAGTTTGCAATAAATTTGAGTTTAAAATCTTCCATATTATAATTGCTTTCCGATTATCTCTTGTAATTACTTTGTTACAATGATCACCTGGCTTGCTGTTGCATAGGTATCTGTGAAGTCTACGCTCAGCTTACGCTCATCTGTTACCGTCATGCCTGCTGCACCGAAATCAGCCTTGCCGGAAACAACTGCATTGACGATTGCATCAAATTCCATATCCTCGATCTTTAAGTCATAACCAAGCACGTCACAGACAGCCTGCGCGATATCAGGATCGATGCCGACAACCTTCTGATCCTCATAATACTCATAAGGCTCAAATGTCGCATTGGTTGCCATAACCAGTGTGCCGTTGGAACGGTCTACACCTTCCGGAGAGGTATAAGGATGCTGTCCTGCCTCATCACCGATGTAGTTGGAAACGATAGCATCCAGCGTACCGTCTTCCTTTAACTGAGTAAGCGCTTCGTTAATCTTTGCAGTCAGCTCGCTGTTGTCTTTGTTGACACACATTGCATATTCTTCAGAAGAAAGCTCTTCGTCCAGAATCTGTAAATCATCATTCTTTTCCACAAAAGCCTTTGCGGGATTGTAGTCGATCACTACGCAATCGATCTTGCCCTGCTTTAATGCCTGAATTGCATCTGCGCCCTTGTTGAAACGTTCTACAGTAGAACCGTCGTTCTGTTCATATTCCGTTGCCAGCTGATCACCTGTTGTACCGAGCTGAACACCGATCTTCTTGCCAGCCAGATCAAAAGCAGCGGTATCTGTGCTTTCTGCTTCTGTGGAGGCTGCTTCATCGGTCTCTGCAGCTGCTGTCTCTGCCGCAGTGCTTTCTGCTGCAGTCTCTGTTGCCTGTACTGTTGTCTCTGTGGATGCAGAAGAACCACATGCTGCCAGAGAAGCAACCATGGCTACTGCCAATACGCTTGTCAGTAATTTTTTCATTTTCATTTTTCTTCTCCTCATTTCTGCGCACGTTTTTTGCGCATGCCGAGTTTGTGTCAAGTGCGCGCAGACACAAATCTCGCGATTGAAAAATCTTATTTTTCAATCTTCTCCTCTGATGTCTCCTTATTCTTTTATCTTTAGATTTATTTTTAAAGACATCTTTAAACGGGATTTCCTTTTCCGTTGTAAATCCGTTTCATGACATCTATACTATCACACTTCCTTTAAAAATCAAGTATAAATTTTCACAAAATATTCACTTTTTTACCTCTTTCTTGTATAAATATTCACCTGTATGTATATTATTCGTCGATATACATTCTATATGTATATTTATGTATATTACACCTCGAAGCGCTCCACAGGCATCCGGGTCGGGGCTTTTGACTCCGACATCCTTTTACACAACCTTTACCCATTCCTAACCGGATCGTGATATCTTGCATTGCTCAAATGACTTATCATAAGTCTCGCAATGAGGCAGACAGCATATGGCTTCAGGCATTCACTATATTTCATTCATCAGCCCGGAACAGAATACTTCCGGCATCAAGGAGGAGAAACATTATGAAAAACAAACTGATCGCACTTCTTACAATGAGCGCACTGGCAGTTGGCACTCTGGCAGGCTGCGGCAATACTGCTGCAACAGATACTGCAGCAAGTGCAGCTGACACAGCAGCTGAACCCACCGTCGAGGCTGTCAGCACAGCAGCTGACGAGGCTGCTGACACAAGCGCAGACAGCGCAGACAAATATGCAGACCTTTCCGGTTCCGTCAGCATGTCCGGTTCCACTTCCATGGAAAAGCTGGCAAACGCAGTTGCAGAAAGCTTCATGGAAAAATATCCCAACGTGACCGTAACTGCTGAGTTCACCGGTTCTTCCGCAGGTATTGAAAGCGTCCTGGCAGGCAGCGTTGACATCGGTAACTCTTCCAGAAACTTAAAGGACGATGAAAAGAGCGCAGGTGCAGTGGAAAACATCGTCGCAATTGACGGTATCGCAGTAGTTGCAGATCCTGCAAACAAGGTAGAAGACCTCACAAAGGATCAGCTGGTTTCCATCTACACCGGTGAAACAAAGAACTGGAGTGAGGTTGGCGGAGACGATCAGGCGATCGTTGTTGTTGGTCGTGAGGCAGGCTCCGGTACGAGAGGTGCGTTTGAAGAGCTGCTGGACATCGCAGATGCCTGCGTTTACGCAAACGAACTGGATTCCACCGGTGCCGTTATGGCAAAGGTTGCTTCCACCCCCGGTGCGATCGGTTATGTTTCTCTTGATGTTGTAGATGATTCCGTAAAAGCTTTGAAGCTCGATGGCGTAGACGCAACAGAAGAAAATATTAAGGCCGGTAACTACGCACTGTCCAGACCCTTCGTAATGGCAACTAAAGGTGAAATCTCCGAGCAGAAGACCGAAGTACAGGCACTGTTTGATTACCTCAGCTCCGATGAGGGCAAGGCTCTGATCAAATCCGTTGGCCTGATCACAGTTGACTGACAACATTTCTTTTCCAAAACACTCCCTGCTGGATGCAGGCCCGGCAATGTCGGACCTGCATTTTCCGGTATTGTGTGCATAACCGCATGGGAGATAACCTTTGATGAAAGGCAGTCTTCTGCAGGCTGCCTGCGGAATGGAGATTTTTATGAATTCTATTATCGGCAATAAAAAAGCAAGATCCGCGGTAGAACAAACTGCTGAGATCATTTTTACCATCTGTGCATTTTTCGCCGTTCTTGCAGTCATTTCCATTACAGTTTATATGTTTTTAAACGGTACTCCCGCCCTTACAAAGGTGGGACTTACAGAGATCCTGTTTGGCACAATATGGAAGCCAACCGCTGCAAATCCCAGTTACGGCATTTTATACGTCATTCTGACCTCCATCGTCGGCACAACCCTTGCGATCCTGCTGGGCGTTCCCATCGGCGTCCTGACTGCTGTTTTTCTTGCAGAAACAGCTCCGGAGCCCCTCTCTAAAATCGTCCGCCCTGCCATTGAGCTGCTGGCCGGTATCCCTTCCGTTATCTACGGTCTCCTCGGTATCCTGTTGCTGTGCCCTGCAATGTATAAACTCGAGCAGAAAATTTTTGCCGGTTCTGCGACCCATCAGTTTACCGGCGGTGCAAACCTCATTTCTGCCGTGCTTGTCCTTGCGATCATGATCTTGCCTACTGTTATCAATATCAGCGAATCCGCCCTCCGCAGCGTTCCTGCCAGCTTAAAGGCGGCCTCCCTGGGTCTGGGTGCTTCCAGGATCCAGACAATTTTCCGTGTAACAATCCCGGCAGCCAAATCCGGTATCGCAACCGCCATCGTCCTCGGTGTCGGACGTGCGATCGGTGAAGCAATGGCAATCAGCCTTGTATCCGGAAGCAGCGTCAACGCCCCTCTGCCCTTTCACTCTGTCCGCTTCCTGACAACCGCCATCGTTGCTGAAATGGGCTATGCAGCAGATTTACACCGTCAGGTACTATTCACCATCGGCCTTGTCCTCTTCGTATTCATTATGATCATTAACATGACCCTGAACAAAATTCTGAAAGGAGAAAAAGAGTAATGAGCACAGAGCTTACGGCTCCCGGTTCCTCCAGTATTTTAAACAAAAAGATCCGGCCTTCCGATCTCATTCTCACCGTTCTGATCGATTTGGCTGCGGCATTTTCCATCCTTTTACTGATCGCGATTATGGGCTATGTCTTTTTCAGAGGCCTGCCCCAGATCAGCCTTTCCTTCCTGACCTCTGTTCCCAGCACCATCAAGGGAACCTTTGGTATCGCCGGAAATATCGTCAATACACTTTACATCGTTATCCTTACCCTGCTGATCGCAACTCCCATCGGTGTCGGCAGCGCGATCTACTTAAACGAATACGCAAAGCCCGGAAAAATCGTCCGGCTGATCGAATTTACGACAGAAACCCTTTCCGGTATTCCTTCTATCATTTTCGGTCTGTTTGGTATGGTATTTTTCGGAACCACCCTGGGACTTGGCTATTCCATCCTGACCGGTGCCCTGACCCTGACCCTGATGGTTCTTCCCCTGATCACGCGAAACACACAGGAAGCCTTAAAAACAGTTCCCGCGACCTACCGCAGCGGCGCACTCGGCATCGGTGCAACCAAATGGTACATGATCCGCACGATCCTGCTCCCCTCCGCAATGCCCGGAATTATCACCGGTATCATTCTTGCGATCGGACGTATCGTTGGAGAATCCGCTGCCCTTTTATTCACCGCCGGAAGCGGCTATCTTCTGCCCAAAACCTTTGCAGGATTTTTCAAAAAAATCTTCGAATCCGGCGGAACCCTTACGATTCAGCTGTATTTGAGCATGTCCAAGGCACAATATGACGCAGCCTTCGGAATTGCCGCTGTCCTGCTGATCATCGTCCTTTTTATCAACCTTCTGACCAAAATACTCGCAAAGAAATTCGATGTTTCCAAACTCGATTAACCGGAGGATAACGCAGACGCAGCAGCGCCTGCAGAATGGAGAATTCATGAGCAATATCAAAATCAGCACGAAGAACCTCGATCTGTATTACGGCGAAAATCACGCCCTTAAAAACATCAATATGAATATCAAGGCCGGAGCGATCACCGCCTTTATCGGTCCCTCCGGCTGCGGTAAATCCACTTTTTTAAAAACCTTAAATCGTATGAATGATCTCGTGGACAATGTAAAGATCACCGGTGAGGTCAAAATTGACGGCGAGGACATCTACGATCCCCACGTAGATGTCACTCTGCTGCGTAAAAAAGCCGGTATGGTATTCCAGCAGCCCAATCCTTTTCCCATGAGCATTTACGACAATATCGCTTACGGCCCCAGGATCCACGGTATCAAAAACAAGGCTCAGCTGGACGAAATCGTTGAAACCAGTCTGAAAAATGCTGCGATCTTCGATGAAGTCAAGGATCGCCTGAAGAAATCTGCCCTCGGTCTTTCCGGCGGTCAGCAGCAGCGTCTCTGTATCGCCCGTGCCCTTGCTGTTTCACCGGAAATCCTGTTGATGGATGAACCCACCTCCGCCCTTGATCCGATCTCTACAATGAAAATCGAGGACCTGATGGCAGACCTGCGGGAAAAATACACGGTTGTCATTGTCACTCACAATATGCAGCAGGCTGCCCGTATTTCTGACGATCTCGCTTTTTTCCTTGTAGGCGAAATGGTGGAATTCGGCGATACGAAGCAGATCTTTTCCCATCCGCAGGATAAGCGCACAGAGGATTATATCAGCGGACGGTTCGGCTGATCCTGACAGACCCTACCCGTTTTTTCTCTTTCCCAGCATAGGAAACAGGCATTACATTGCGATTTTTCATTTTAAATGGAGCATTCCTGTTAAGTAACAAATAACCGGTTTGCAAAAAATGAGTGCCACCTATAGAATAATGATTGTTAACTGGCCGGTTGACAAATCATCGTTCAAAGGAGACACCCACAAATGAATTATAAGCAGAATGAAAAAATCAATCAAGTAAAAGAATCAACTTTGGTAGTTGGAATTGATATCGGAAGCACGAAACAGTACGCCAGGGCATTTGACTGGAGAGGCATTGAACTCGGAAAAGTCTTTACGTTCAGCAACAGCAGAGAAGGTTTTGAAGCCTTTAAAGCATGGATGCAGTATTTGCAGGACAAGTACAGAAAGTCAGATGTAATCGTAGGTATCGAGCCGACAGGTCATTACTGGTTTGACCTTGGCGCTTATCTTGAGGATGAGGGCATCCTCCTGGTTATGGTTAACCCTTATGCGGTAAAGCAGACCAAGGAACTGGATGACAACAGCCAAAGCAAGAATGACAGGAAGGATCCGAAGGTGATCGCAAAGCTGGTTACCGAGGGCCGGTATTCTGCACCGTATACACCGGATGGTGTGTATGCTGATTTAAGAATTATGGTGACCAATCGTAAGAGACTCATCAGGGAGATGACCCAGATCAAAAACAGATTTGCCAGATGGTTCGCCATATATTTCCCCGAGTACACAGATGTGTTTGGGGACTATGAAGCACAGAGCAGTATGCTGCTTCTAAAGAAAGTCTGTACTCCGGAAGCAATCGTGGAACTGGGAGCCGAGAAAATCAATAAAATCTGGCGTGATGCAAAGCTTAGGGCTGTAGGAATGAAAAGGGCAACGACCCTGTGTGAGACAGCAAAACGCAGCATCGGCTTAAAGAAAGGCTCTTCGGCAGCCCGGTATGAAATGAAACTGTTGCTCGAGGATTACGAATACAAAAAGGCACAGCTTGACGCCATTATGGAGGAGATAGAAAAGCTGTGCAGGAAGATACCCGAAAGCGGGCAGATGCTTGCCATCAAAGGTATAGGAGTGATCACGGTAGCCGGATTTCTGGCAGAAGTGGGTGATGTGAGGCGTTTCGAATCACCCAGACAGATACAAAAGCTGGCAGGACTCTCATTACGGGAGAACAGCTCTGGAAAGCACAAAGGACAGACGACCATAAGTAAAAGAGGACGGAGTAATCTGCGGGCAGTACTGTTCAATGCAGCGATACCGCTGATAGCTACGAACCCGGAGTTTCAGTCATTGCATGAGTATTATACGACAAGAGCGAATAATCCACTCAAGAAGAAACAATCCGTGATTGTAATCAGCTGTAAGCTGATACGGGTCTTTTATGCCATCCTTGCAAATGGAGTGACCTATGATGCGCAGAAGATGCTTTCTGACATTCATAGGCAGCCGCAGGCAGCATAAGAAGATCGTCTGTGAGATTCAGGAGACGTCCGCCGCAAGGTGCTGAAAGGAACAGAAGAATTTCATAAACATAGAGAGCCAAGTCAGATTTCTTACCATCAGAGCAGAGACTCAGC
>OGWV01002221.1_pt1 | contig 12001 bp, 9 predicted proteins | sample 1576081 | NCBI WGS metagenome assembly OGWV01 (sample SAMEA3541541, study PRJEB24748) | human gut metagenome | biome: human gut; feature: human-associated habitat; material: faeces | place: China | collected 2012 | reverse complement strand
GTTTCTGCCCCTTTTTTCTCCGGGTCACGAAAAACCTCATAAGTCGGAAGAATCATACGGAACTTGCTTCATGATGTCCGTCTGCCACAATTCCAAATCCTCCGTACCAGGTATTCGCAACTACAAATTCTACATCTCTGTTCAGATTTTCACAAGACTTATGATACAATTCTATGATATCACATTCCGGCGGAAGCATATTGTCTTTTAATATCTCATATACATCTTCGGCCCTTTTGATTGCAAATACAACATTCAAATCCCCAAGAAAACTAATTACCGGAGCATCTTTTTTGGAAAAATTTTTTCCGTTCAATGCATGTGAATCTGTAAGCTCTGTTTTTACCCACGGATAGATCTTATCGCAGATATTTTCATATTTATAATTTTCTTCTTCATATTTTTTCATATTAAATATTCCTCTCTCACTTAGACATTCTCATTATTTATTTTATACACAAATCTCCTCTGTGTAAACCTTTTCCGGATTTGTTTATATAAAGTTTTAAATACCTTTAATCTGTCGAAAGAAACAAAAAACTTCTGTCTCTTCTTATGTTTCCGGTCAAAAATTTGCTTTATCTTATGTTTTGTAGTATAATAGATACGCATTCGCGAAAAGGGAAAGGATATGTTTATGATAAGTATGAAAAAGAAACGAGCATTACGATCGGCTTTGGCAATTACCATCTGTACCGTAACAATTGCTTCTGTTAATACTCCAGTATATTCGGCACCTTCCACAGATGAATTGGAAAGTACCACCTCTGGTTTAAAAGGTGAGTTAAATGATTTGAACAGCCAGTTATCTTCCTTAAGTAAGGAACTGGACAATACTTCAAGCCAGATTGAGGATTTATCTGCTAAGGTTGAAAAATCCAAGCTGGATCTCGCTTCTGCGCAGCTTGATGAAGAAGCGCAGTATGATTCGATGAAAGACCGAATCAAATTCATGTATGAAGGCGGCGGCGCATCTCTGGTTCAGATTCTTCTTACTTCAGAAAGTATGGGAGATTTCCTGAACAAGGCTGAATATGTTGCCACTATTAGTCAGTATGATCGAAAGATGCTGGAAGAATTACAGCAGGTTCGCAGTAATGTAGAACAGAAACAGAATGACCTGGAACAGCAGCAAAGCAAGCTTTCCGGCCTTCAGGAGACATTAACCAGCAAGCGTGATGAATTAAATTCAAAAATTTCATCTACTTCCGGGGAACTGGCAGATTATCAGGCACAATTAGACCGTGCCAAAGCTGCTGAGGAAGCATTAAAGCTTGCACAGAACGATGAAGTCTCAGGATCTGTAAAGGCAGATGACACAAAAAATACTGAGACAAGCAACACTAATACCAATACGAATAACGCGAATAAAAATAATCAGACAGCATCAACAAATACAAATAACACAAATAAGAACAACACTACCAACACTAATTCTCCAACTATTAATAATGGTAATTCAACTCCGGCTTCAACCACAGATGTTGCCCTGTTAGCGGCAATTCTCCAGTGTGAAGCAGGCGGTTATGATGGAATGTTAGCCGTTGCAACTGTTATAATGAACCGTGTGGCAAGTCCGGCATATCCGAACAATCTGCGCGCAGTCATTTACCAGTCCGGTCAGTTTGCCCCAACCTGGAACGGTTCATTGAACCGTGTTCTCAGCAAAGGTGCTTCCTCAACTGCTTATTCTGTTGCCCAGGCAGCACTTGGCGGCGCAAGACATTCTGCAGTTATAAATTGTTTACAGTTCCGCTCAGCATCTACCGGCGTATCTGGTATAAATGTTGGTGGAAATGTATTTTTCTGATTTTTAGCAGTTGATTTTGTCTCTTATGTATATTATGAAATATAAAAATAAGCCTCGTTCGGAGGCTTATTTTTTGTACGATTTATTCATACTCCATAACATCGATCCATTTCATCAGAAAATCTTTTTCCATCCGGATATCTTTCTCAAGTTCTGCGGCAGCAACAATTGGAAGCCATTGTTCTACATACTGTCTTGCGGTATCGCTTTTCTTACAGAATAACTTAAGATAAAGATCTGCACTCTCCTGATCGTGTAATGCAAACAGCAAATATGTCATTGCCGCATCTGCGCTTGCATTTCCCTGTGAAGCATGTGCCCAGTCAATCACAGTCATCTTTCCGTTCTTTTCAACAATTACGTTACTTGGATTAAAATCACCATGACACAATTTTGTATGTCTCGGCATAGATTCCAATCTAGTCAAAAGTTCATAACGCTCTGTTGCATCCAAAACTTTCAGATTTCTTATCTTATTTGCGAGTTTATCTTTTAATTTCGGTAATGTTTCTGCCGTTTTACTCTGTACTTTCAGCTGAAGATCTACAAAATCTGACATATATTTTTCAAGATTGGCACGGTCAATTTTCATCATTTCTTCCAAAGTTTTTCCTTCCCGGTTCTCAATGACCAGCGCCCATTCCCCATTAATCTGAGTTACCTCTTTTAGTTTCGGAATATCCAATCCTGTTTCTTCAACTTTCACAGTGTTCAATGCTTCATTAAATACTGCTGACTTTGGATGATCTGTTACAAATATTTTAACAACACCTTCCTCGGTCTTATAAACTGATTTGTAAGGTCTCTCTACGATCAAATTCTTCTTTTCGAGCTTCATACAGATTCCTCCTTTTTATTGAATCTTTGGCCCTTTTCCTTCTTGTTATCTGTATTATATACCTTATTGTCAGATTTTTAAATAGTTTTTTGATATTTTTTTCACTATTTTTTATCCTGCATATTTATTGTTATTTTTTTATCAATATTTTGACATAAGAAAAAGTGCAACGTCAAACGCTGCACTTTTCCTATGCTCAATACATTATCCAATCTACAAACAAAAACTCATGGATATTATATTTACGCCTTTTTTATTTTCCATAATAGCATTTCAGGTAGATTTCTTTCATCTCACTCATAAGAGGATATCTTGGGTTAGCTCCTGTACACTGGTCGTTGAATGCCTGCTCTGTCATATCATCCAATGTATCCAGGAAGTATTTCTCATCTACACCGTAATCTTTGATTGTCTTCTTAATGCCAATCTTCTCTTTGAGTTCTTCCAGTTTAGCGATGAAGTTCTCAAATACTTCTTCATCTGTCTTACCTTTGCATCCTGCAAAACGTCCTAATTCTGCGTATCTTGCAAGTGCATGTGGATACTGATACTGAGAGAATGTTCCCATTCTTGTAGGTACTTCTGCAGCATTGTAACGCATTACATCTGTCAGGATTACAGCGTTAGCAATACCGTGTGGCAGGTGATGGAATGCACCAAGTTTGTGAGCCATAGAGTGGTTCAGTCCAAGGAATGCATTTGCGAATGCCATACCAGCCATGCATGAAGCGTTAGCCATCTTCTCTCTTGCGATTGGATCATTAGCACCATTCTCATATGCAGATGGTAAGTAATCAAATACTGCTTTTACTGCCTTCATAGCAAGACCATCTGTAAAGTCTGTAGCCATGATAGATACATATGCTTCGATTGCATGTGTCATTACGTCGATACCAGATGCACTTGTCAGTCCCTTAGGTGCTGTCATTGCATTGTCAACATCTACGATAGCCATGTTTGGCATTAATTCGTAGTCTGTGATAGGCCATTTTACTCCTGTATCAGCATCTGTGATGATTGCGAATGGAGTTACTTCTGAACCTGTTCCTGAAGATGTTGGGATAGCTATAAAGTAAGCTTTCTCTCCCATCTTAGGGAATGTGTATACTCTCTTACGGATATCCATGAAGTCCATAGCCATATCTTCGAATTTTGCTTCCGGATGCTCATACATTAACCACATAATCTTTCCGGCATCCATTGCGGATCCACCACCAAGAGCGATGATCGTATCTGGCTCAAATGCTCTGATCTGTTCTACACCTCTTCTAGCGCACTGCAGAGTTGGGTCTGGAGCAACTTCAAAGAAGCATGTATGCTGGATTCCCATCTGATCTAATTTATCTTCGATCGGTTTTACATAACCATTCTTGTACAGGAAACTGTCTGTTACGATGAACGCTTTCTTCTTATGCATTACAGTTCCGAGTTCATCTAATGCTACAGGCATGCAGCCTTTCTTAAAGTATACTTTCTCAGGTGTTCTAAACCACAGCATGTTTTCTCTCCTCTCTGCAACTGTCTTGATATTGATCAGGTGTTTCACACCTACGTTCTCAGATACAGAGTTTCCTCCCCAAGAACCACATCCAAGTGTAAGAGATGGAGCAAGTCCGAAGTTGTAAAGGTCTCCGATACCACCCTGTGATGAAGGTGTATTGATCAGGATACGGCAAGTCTTCATAGCCTGCTGATGTTTCTCAATCTTTTCTGTCTGTGATGGGTGGATGTAAAGTGATGATGTATGTCCGTATCCACCATCTGCAACAAGCTGCTCAGCTTTTGCAAGAGCCTCATCAAATGTCTTAGCTCTGTACATTGCAAGTACAGGAGATAATTTCTCATGTGCGAATTCTTCTGAAATATCAACAGATTCTACTTCACCGATCAGGATCTTTGTAGCCTTCGGTACTTCAACACCTGCTAACTTAGCGATCTCATATGCTGATTTTCCAGGAATCTTATTATTTAATGCTCCGTTGATGATGATTGTCTTACGAACTTTATCAAGTTCTTCTCCCTTCTTGAGGAAGTAGCATCCACGGTATGCAAATTCTTTCTTAACTTCATCATAGATGCTGTCCAGTACAGTTACTGACTGTTCAGAAGCACAGATCATACCATTGTCAAATGTCTTAGAATGGATGATGGAGTTAACTGCCATCTTAATATCTGCGGAATCATCAATGATAACAGGTGTGTTACCAGGTCCAACACCAAGTGCCGGTTTTCCTGAAGAGTATGCAGATTTAACCATTCCAGGACCACCTGTTGCAAGGATCTCATCTGAATCTCTCATAACTGTTGTTGTCAGCTCTAATGACGGAACATCGATCCATCCGATGATTCCTTCCGGTGCTCCGGCTTTTACTGCTGCATCAAGAACAACTTTTGCTGCTGCAATTGTACATGCCTTTGCTGCCGGGTGTGGACTGATGATGATTGCATTTCTTGTTTTCAAACAGATTAATGTTTTGAAGATTGCTGTTGATGTCGGGTTTGTAGTTGGGATAACCGCTGCTACCAGACCAACTGGTTCTGCAATCTTTTTAATTCCGTATGCTTTGTCTTCTTCAATCACACCACATGTCTTGTCATTTTTATACTTATTATAAATATACTCTGCTGCGTAATGATTTTTGATGATCTTGTCTTCTACAAGTCCACGTCCTGTCTCCTCTACTGCCATCTTAGCAAGTGGAATACGCATCTTATTTGCTGCCATTGCTGCTTCAAAAAAGATCTTGTCTACCTGTTCCTGTGTATAGGTAGCAAATTTTTTCTGAGCTTCTCTCATTGCTTTCATCTTAGCTTCGAGAGCTTCTACGTTGTCAATAATCTCTGGTACTACATTCTCTTTTTTCTTTGTCGCCATGTTGATTATCCTCCTGTGAGTTTTTGTTTGTTTTCGATGGTCTTAGTATAACCATTTGTTAATTCTTTGTCAATATGTTTTTGATATTTTTTTCACATATTTGATAATTCTTTAACAGATTGCTTTTACCACCTCTTTCACTATACACAAAGAAGCTGCCGCCGGCAGCTTCTTCTGTACACATTGATATTTAAAAACGTTCCAAATTATGCTCAGTATGTAACAGCATGTGTGATTTCGGCGAATTTGGTTTTACAAAATATTCTTCATACATTTTTCGTACATCATGATTTTCATGCGAAAATCTGCGTTTTGCATTCTCATCCAGATGATAGAGTTTACGTCCTCTTTCGTATGCCATCTCCCTTCCATCATGAATCGGCTGTCCACCGCCGCCTACACATCCTCCGGGACAAGCCATGACTTCTACGAAGTCGTAATGTACTTCCCCTTTGTTAATACGGTCCAGAAGTGCCCGTGCATTGCCCAGACCACTAACTGCAACCGTTCTGACAGTTACATTGTCAATCTGGAAATCCGCCTCCTGGATTCCCTCATTCTCATTGAATCCTGTACTTCTTACCGCTTTAAATGCATCTTCCGGCGGATTCTCACTCTTAAGCAGATAGTATGCCGTACGAAGAGCTGCCTCCATAACACCTCCTGTTGCACCAAAAATTACACCTGCTCCTGTTCCATCCTGCATCGGCCGGTCACTTTCTATATCTGACAGTGTATCCGGACTGATATGCGCTGATTTGATCATCTTTGTCAGTTCTCTCGTCGTAATAACCGTATCAACATCATGTCCTGCATATTCCTGATAGAACAGTTCCATCTCCTTTTCTTCTTTTTTTGCCACACATGGCATTACTGATACTGTGTAAATCCTCTGTGGAGATACTCCGAGCTTCTCTGCAAAGTAAGTCTTCATCACAGCTCCGAACATCTGCTGCGGTGATTTCGCCGTTGAAAGCTGTCTCACCAGATGTGGATACTGTGATTTGATAAATCTAAGCCATCCCGGGCAACAGGAAGTAAACATCGGACGCTCTTTCAATTCCCCTGCAGTAAATCTGTGCAAAAATTCCGTCCCTTCTTCCATAATTGTCAAGTCAGCCGAAAATGTGGTGTCAAAAGCATAGTCGACTCCCATTCTCTTCAAAGCGTCAAGGATCTTTCCAACTGTTGCTTCATCATCAGAAAGTCCAAATTCCTCACCCCATGCTGTTCTGACAGCCGGAGCTACCTGTGCAACTACAATCTTGTCCGGATCTGCAATTGCATCCCATATATCTTCTGTATCATCTCTTACTCTTAACGCACCAACCGGACAATGTGTAATACACTGTCCGCATAATGCGCAGTCAGCTTCTTCTATTGTCCTGTGACCAGCCACATTGATCGTAGTTCTTGATCCTGTTCCTTCCACATCCCATACACCAAGTCCCTGTACTTTTTCACAAACCTGTACACAGCGCATGCATTTTATACACTTGGAAGAATCCCTGATCAATGGGAATTCTTTATTCCATGGCTGTCTTTCAATCTCCATTTTAAACGGAATATCTATAATATTCAGGTCATTTGCAACCGTCTGAAGACTACAGTTTCCACTTCTGGAACAGGTAACACATTCACAGTCATGCTGCGAAAGGATCAGCTCTACCGTTGTTCTTCTGTGTCTTCTGACTTTCGGACTGTTCGTATGAATGACCATACCTTCTTTTGCGACATTATTGCATGAGGTGATAAGTTTCTCTTTTCCTTCTAATTCCACTACACAGACACGACAGGCCGCAATTTCATTGATTCCTTTTAAATAACAAAGTTTCGGAATTGGAATTCCATTCTGGGATGCAGCTTCCATGATCGTGGTATTCTCTTTTACCGTTATTTCTCTTCCATCTATTGTAAGATTTACCATAATGTCTCTCTGCCTCCCTTAAATATACCGTATCCGAAGTGATCACAGCGAAGACATCTTCCTGCTTCCTGTTTCGCTTCTTTTTCTGTCATACAATTTTCCACTGCCTCAAAATCGCAGACTCTTTCACACGCTTCTCTTTCTGTAAGATTTACTCTTCCGCAAGGTGTACGATCATCCAGATGCGCTTCCGGAATTTCAACATCGCAGGAAATCTCATGATGATATCCAAGATACTCATCAATATTAGCTGCTACGACTTTTGCAGCTGCAATTGCCTTAATAACTGAAGCCGGTCCGCTTGCACAGTCTCCTCCGGCAAATACACCCGGAAGGTTCTCGAATGCTCCTGTGCTTTTGGTAACAATTTTCCCACGTTCAACCGGAATACCGGCCTGTTCAAAGTGATGTGTTTCAATATTCTGTCCGATTGCTACGATTAATACATCGCATGGTATGTAAATATCTTCTTCACCTGTAGGTTTGATGCTTGCTCTTCCGTCTCTGATCGAGCTCACCATCTGTGGCGTCACATAGATTCCTTTCACATGATGATTCTCATCTACATCAATGGATGCCGGTGCTTTCAGTGTCTGTAATTCGATACCTTCTGCAACGGCTCCTTCTATTTCTCCCGGAAGTGCAGTCATATCCGCAACCCTTCGTCTGTAAACGATACTTACTTTCTTGGCACCCAGACGTTTTGCTGTACGGACTGCATCCATGGATACGTTACCTCCACCGATAACAGCAACCTCTTTTCCTGTCAAATCCATAATCTGATTCTTCCCTACGTTACGCAGGAACTGTACAGCTGATAGGATTCCGTCTGCATCTTCATTTTCCAATCCTAATTTTTTATCTGTACTTGCCCCGATTGTAATCAGAACAACATCATATTCCTGTCTCAATTGCTGGATCGTAATATCCTGACCGATCTTCAGACCATTTTTCACCTGTACACCTGTCTTCAGTATCGCACGGATATCATCGTCAAGTCTGTCTTTCGGAAGTCTGTAGTTCGGAATACCATAACGAAGCATTCCTCCTAATTTCGGAAGCATCTCATATACAGTTGTCTGATGTCCCATTAACTGCAGATAATAAGCTGCACTCAAACCACCAGGTCCTCCACCAAGGATTGCAATCTTTTTTCCTGTATCCGGTGCGCACTGCGGAGGATCAACTTCTCCCGCAAAATCTGCTGCTACACGTTTTAATCCACGGATATTAATAGAATCATCCACCATATTTCTTCTACATCTTGCTTCACATGGATGTTCACAGATAAATCCACATGTAGTCGGGAACGGATTATCTTTTCTCAGCAGACGGATCGCATCTGCATATCTTCCTTCCCCTACCAGTGCAACATATCCCGGAATATCTACATGTGCAGGACATAAAGATACACATGGTACCGGCTGATTATAGGTACAGGTACATCTTCCGTTCTGGATATGTTCAACGTAATCATCACGATAACCGATCAGTCCTTTGTATACCATATTAGCAGCCTCATATCCGATTGCACAGTCTGCTGATTCCATGATTGAAAGTGCAGTCTGCTCCATAATATCCAGCGTCTTCATAGTTGCTTTTCCATCCAGTACTTCACGGATGAAATTGTTCAATTGACCCAATCCGATACGGCAAGGTACACATTTTCCACAGGTCTGTGCATGACATAACTCAAGAAATGCTCTTGCCATATCTACAGGACATAATCCCGGAGGACTTGATTCGATTCTTCTTTCCAGATCTTTATAAAGGCCTTCCATTACGATCTTTGCTTTTTTTGGAGAGGCAATTTCCAGTCTGCTCATTCTTTATTCCTACCTTCCATCTGTTTGTTTTCAATTTACAGTACATATGAATTGCAATTATCAGTTTTTTGCACAATTCATTTCAAATGTGATATCGGTATTATATCATTTATTTGATAATTTGTAATCATATTTGTTAATAGTAGTAATTTTAACGCTATAGTCAGATTTTTAACAAATCTTTGATTATCTGTTTTACGAAATTTCCTGTCTGTCTTTTTTCTGTGTCATTTATGCAGAAAAAAACCTCACACATGATTGTGTGAGGTTTTCAATATTTTTATTGACTTCTAACTATACAAGTTCAATCAGAACTTCCATAGCTGCATCACCTTTACGCTGACCAATCTTAACGATTCTTGTGTATCCACCGTTACGATCTGCATACTTAGGAGCGATCTCATCGAATAATTTTGCTACAAGATCAACTTCTTTTGTATTTTTCTTCTTTCCAGCCTGTGCAGTTGGAACTTCCTTTACAGGATAAAGAACCTTCAGCATCTGACGACGAGCATGCAGTCTGCTTGGCATATCCTTTTTGATTGTTTTATCAACTTCGTCATATACAGTAACTTTCTTACCATCTACAACTTCTTTTACTCTCTTGCCATCTTTATCTTTGCGGGCAACTTTAGCTTTTACAGTAACTTCTTCGAAGTTATCTTTTTCTTTAACAGCTAATGCGATAAGTCCTTCAGCGATCTTGCGGATCTCTTTAGCCTTAGCTTCTGTTGTAACGATCTTACCGTTGTTCAGAAGTGCTGTTACCTGGTTTCTTAATAATGCTTTTCTCTGGCTTGATGTTCTGCCAAGTTTTCTATATTTTGCCATTTTAAATATCCTCCATTATAACACTTGGTTATGCTTCTTCGGGCTTACTAGCCAAATGCTCTGCCATGCACTTACGGGCTTACTGACAGATTATTCTTCACCTTTGCTGAGGCTTAAGCCTAACTCATCTAATTTTGCAAGTACTTCTTCCAGGGACTTACGTCCAAGGTTACGTACTTTCATCATATCTTCCGGTGTTCTGTTTGTCAGTTCTTCAACTGTATTGATACCAGCTCTCTTCAAACAATTGTATGAACGAACAGAAAGTTCAAGTTCATCAATGCTCATTTCAAGAACCTTTTCTTTTTCATCGTCTTCTTTCTCGATCATAACTTCTGCAGCCTGTGCTACTTCCGACAGATCAATAAAGAGTTTCAGATGTTCACTAAGTACCTTTGCAGCCAAACTTACAGCTTCATCCGGAAGCAGTGTGCCGTTCGTGTATACATCCAGTGTAAGTTTATCAAAGTCTGTAATCTGTCCGACACGGGTATTCTCTACTGTAAGGTTCACTCGTTCCACTGGAGTGTAGATAGAATCAATTGGAATCACTGCGATTGGCAGTTCGTCATTCTTATTCTTATCAGCACTCACGTAGCCTCTTCCATTTGTAATGGTAAGTTCCATATACAATTTGCTGTCTGCACCGCCGTTTAATGTAGCGATTACAGTCTCCGGGTTCATGATTTCAATATCCTGATCCACCTGAATGTCAGCTGCTGTTACAACTCCTTCGCCTTCGAACTCAATATAAGCAGTCTTAGGCTCATCAGATTCAGATGTGTTTTTGATTGCCAGAGATTTCAGGTTCATGATAATCTCTGTGACATCTTCCTTAACACCCGGAATAGAACTGAATTCATGAAGTACACCATCGATCTTAACCTGGCTGATTGCTGAACCAGGCAAAGATGAAAGCATAATTCTTCTAAGAGAATTACCTAATGTTGTACCATAACCTCTTTCAAGAGGTTCTACAACGAATCTACCATATTTCTTATCATCTGAAATATCAGTTATTTCAATATTGGGTTTATTAAAATCAAACACTAAGTCCACCTCCTGTGGGTTACGGTTTATTATTTAGAATACAACTCGACGATTAACATCTCATCTACAGGAACATCGATTGCTTCACGTTTTGGAAGTTCTTTTACTGTTCCTTTCAGACCTTCCAGATCAGCTTCTAACCATTCTGGAACAAGACGTCCGCCTGTAACCTCAACGATCTCTTTGTATCTTGGTGAGTTTTTCTTAGCTTCTTTGATTTCTACAACATCTCCTGCCTTTACAAGGTATGAAGGGATGTTGATCTGTTTTCCGTTTACAAGCACATGCTTGTGGTCAACGATCTGTCTTGCTTCACGTCTTGTTCTGGCAAGTCCAAGACGGAATACAACGTTGTCAAGTCTTGACTCTAAGAGTACCATCAGGTTTTCACCTGTCATACCATTCATCTTAGATGCTTTCTTGAAGTAGTTCAGGAAAGGTTTCTCTAATACACCATAGATGAATTTTGCTTTCTGTTTCTCACGTAACTGGAGACCATACTCGCTCATTTTTCTATTCGCTCTTTTTAACTGTCTGTTAGACTTTTTATCAATTCCTAAATAAACTGGATCCATTCCGAGGGATCTGCATCTTTTAAGAACCGGAACTCTATTTACTGCCATGTTTTTGTTTTCCTCCTATATAATTCGGACACATACAATCCGTTAACGTAGTGAATAATAATAGTACTAGACTCTTCTGCGTTTTGGTGGACGGCAACCATTGTGTGGTACTGGTGTAACGTCTCTGATACTTGTTACATCGATTCCGCATGCCTGCAGAGCACGAATTGCTGCTTCTCTACCTGAACCTGGTCCTTTAACCATTACGTCAACTGATTTTA
>OGWV01002210.1_pt1 | contig 12023 bp, 10 predicted proteins | sample 1576081 | NCBI WGS metagenome assembly OGWV01 (sample SAMEA3541541, study PRJEB24748) | human gut metagenome | biome: human gut; feature: human-associated habitat; material: faeces | place: China | collected 2012 | reverse complement strand
AGTTTGCCCGGGTGGGCTGCACCTGGGTGCACATGGTGGATCTGGACGGCTCCCTGCAAAAGAAGCCGGTAAACGCAGATCCTATTTTGCAGGTGGTGGAGCACACCCCGCTGAAAGTGGAAGTGGGCGGCGGTATTCGCACCATGGAGGATATTGCGTTCTACCTGGATCGGGGCGTGGATCGGGTCATTCTCGGCTCCGTTGCCCTTAAAAATCCGGAACTGGTGCAGCAGGCGGTAGACGCCTATGGGGACAAGATTGCCGTAGGGATCGACGCCAAGCACGGTATGGTGGCCACCGAGGGCTGGACCGAGGACTCCCAAATGGACTTTATCGACCTGGCAAAGGCTATGGAGAAGATGGGCGTTGCCACCATTATCTATACGGATATTGGTCGGGACGGTACCCTCAGCGGCCCGGATGTGCAAGGGCTGGATCGGCTGAACAAAGCGGTCAGCTGCAATGTGATCGCCAGCGGCGGCGTTACCACCATTACGGATATTTTGGTGATGAAGGATAAAAAAATGTATGGCACCATTTGCGGCAAGTGCATTTATAAAAAGACGCTGGATTTGCGGGAAGCGGTAGGTATTTGCAAATGACAGAAGATTTGGAGCAGTATTTTGCCAAGGGCGAGTTGATCCCTGCGGTGGTGCAGGAGGCCTCTACCGGCCAGGTGCTGATGTTGGCTTATATGAATAGGGAATCCTTAAAGCGCACCCTGGAGAGCGGCTACACTTGGTTTTGGTCCCGCTCCCGGCAGGAGCTTTGGAATAAAGGCGCCACCAGCGGCCACCTGCAAAAGGTGGTGGCCATGTACAGCGACTGCGATAACGACACCCTATTGGTGCAGGTGGAGCAGACCGGCGCCGCGTGCCACACCGGGCACCACAGCTGTTTTTATACCAAGATGGAGGGCAATTTCAATGACTGCGATTGAGCGTGAATATCAGGTGATTCTGGATCGTCGGGCGGATCGGCAGGAGGGGTCTTATACCTGCTACCTGTTTGACCAAGGCATCGACAAAATTCTGAAAAAAGTAGGCGAGGAATGTACCGAGATGGTCATTGCCGCCAAGAATAACGACAAGGACGAGACGGTGTATGAGATCACGGATCTGATCTACCACACCCTTGTAATGATGGCCAATCAAGGCATTACCCCGGCGGACATTCAGGCGGAGCTGGACAAGCGCGCCGAAAAAGCCGGCAATCTGAAAAAATTCCATCAGGTGGATAAGAATACATAATGCTACATAAAAAATGGGTGATCCGGCAGGCAGACAAAGAGGCTGCCTCTGCCATTAGCGAACAATTCAATATCGACCCGTTTTTGGCATTTTTGCTGGTGTCTCGCGGACTGACGGACGACCTGGCGGTGCAGGAATTCCTCCACCCCGGTCAGGCGCTATGTGCTCCGGAGGGCTTTGCGGATATGGAAGCGGCTGCTGCCAGACTGCAACAGGCGCTGGACAGCGGCGAAAGAATATGCGTGTACGGAGATTATGACTGTGACGGTGTGACCGCCACAGCTTTGCTATACTCTTTTTTAGAGGCCATGGGCGGCAATGTGATCTACTATATCCCGGATCGGGAGACAGAGGGCTACGGCCTAAACAAAGACGCCATTGACACCCTGGCCGCCAAAGGCACCGGTCTGATTGTCACGGTGGATAACGGTATTTCGTCTGTGGACGAGGCAGAGTATATCTACCGGCTGGGTATGCAGCTGGTGGTGACCGATCATCACCAGGTCGGAGAGCAGCTGCCCCGCGCAGAGGCCGTGGTGAACCCACACAGAACGGACAATCAGCTGCCCTTTACGGATTTTTGCGGGGTGGGCGTGGCCTTTAAGCTGGCCTGCTGTTTGTATGACGGCGAACCGGCGGAGTTGTTGGAGCAGTTCGGCGACTTGGTTGCCATCGGCACGATGGGTGATCTGGTTCCCTTGGTAGGGGAGAACCGGGCGTTGGTGCAGGCCGGTTTGCGAACCCTGCAAGAGGAACCGCGCCCCGGCGTATATGCGCTGTTACAGGCAGCCGGAGCCGGAGAAGAGCTGAGCGGCACCGATGTGGCCTTTAAGCTATGCCCACGCATTAACGCAGCCGGGCGAATGGACAGTGCCCTGCGGGCGCTGGAGCTGCTGCTGGCGGAGGATGAAGAAACGGCTGCGGCGCGCGCCCGTCAGCTGTGCGATGATAACGCCCTGCGGCAAGAGCTGGAACGTAAAATCATAGATGATATTACTGCCAAGCTGGCTGCGGATCCGGCACCCTTGCGCCAGCGTGTACTGGTGGTGGCCGGGGAGGATTACCACCCGGGGGTCATCGGTATTGTGGCTTCCCACTTGGTAGAGCGCTACGGCAAACCTACTGTGGTGCTGGATATGAAGGCGGACGGCACCGCCTGCGGCTCTGCCCGGAGCATTGAGGGCTTTGACCTGTACCGGGCAGTAGCGGCGTGCAGCCATGTGCTCACCCGCTTTGGCGGTCACCCCATGGCTGCGGGTATGGGCTTGGCAGCGGCAGATATTCCTGTTTTTGCCCGAGCCATCAACGCTTATGCTGAAAAGGAATATCCTCGTATGCCGGCTTTGCAGCTGCATTTGGACTGCAAGCTGTCCCCGGCATACTTGACCTTAGATTTGGCGGAGAATTTGCAGCTGCTGGAGCCTTGTGGCACAGACAATCCGGCGGCGCTGTTTGGTCTGTTTCACTTGCAGCTGGTGTCTGTCAGCCCCCTGGGGGCAGAGGGCAAGCACTTGCGTCTGGAGGCGGAGAAAAAGGGTCGCCGTCTGCGAATTGTGCAGTTTGGGGTGAAGCCGGAAGATTTCCCCTATGTGCCCGGTGATTTTATCGACTGCGCGGTACAGATTTCTAAAAATCCATATAAGGGCAAGGTCTATCTTTCTGTGCGGGCGGCAGATGTGCGCCGCAGCGGCACGGACGATGACCGGTATTTTAACGAGCTTTACGATTACAGAGCCTTTTTGCAAAACGGTACCCACCAATACCCGGTGTACCCGGATCGGCAGGTTTGCGCCGCGGTATATCGGTTCTTAAAGAGCCGGGGCGGTTGGGATTTTGGCACCGAGGAGCTGTACTTTGCCCTGCAAAAAGGGGCAACCTACGGACAGGTGCTCGTGGCGCTAAAGGCCCTGCACCAGGCGGGACTGATTCGCCGTGGTAAAAGCCAAATTCGCCTGGCACAGCCTGCGGGCAAGGTCGATTTGGAAGCCACGCCCATTTTGCGAAAACTGAGAGAGGGTGCAAGCCTTGGAGAATAAAAAAACAATACCCCCGGTGCCGGCAGCGGCAGAGCTGCCCCCGGAACAGACGGCGGACCATAAGCCCTATGACGATGGGTTTGCGCCGTTCTTTGCAGAAATACAAAAGAAACCCCAGTATGACAGCGCCCGGATTGAAAAGGCCTATTCCTTGGCCCGCTCTGCCCACGAAGGGCAGTTTCGCCGTTCCGGGGAGCCGTATATCATGCACCCGGTGGCGGTGGCGAAAATCCTGTTTGACCTGGGTATGGACAATGAGTGTATTATCGGCGCGCTGCTCCACGATGTGGTAGAAGATACGCCCTATGACATTGACTATATCTCCCGCGAGTTTGGCCCGGAGGTGGCGCTGTTGGTGGACGGCGTGACCAAGCTGGGTCAGATTCCCCTGTCTACACGTGAGGAAGTGCAGGCGGAGAACATTCGCAAAATGTTTATGGCCATGAACCGGGATGTGCGGGTGATTATCATTAAGCTGGCGGACCGGCTGCACAATATGCGCACCGCCAAGTTTTGGCCTCCGTATAAACAGCGGGAGAAGAGCCTGGAAACGCTGGAGATTTATGCCCCCATTGCCCATCGCCTAGGTATTCGTGCCATTAAAGAGGAATTAGAGGATCTGGCGATTTTTTACCTGGATCCTATTGCTTATAAGGAAATTGAGCAGAACCTGCGCTTAAAGCAGGTGGAGGGCGAGCGTTTCTTAGCGGATATTAAGGCGCAAATCCGCGCCAAGTTAGAGCCGATCATGAAGAATGTCCAGATCACCTCCCGGGTAAAGTCCGTCCACGGAATCTTCCGCAAGGTGTATATCAAGGGCAAGGATTTTGAACAAATCTTTGACATTTACGCCGTGCGCATTATCGTGGACTCTATGATCGACTGCTACAATGCCTTGGGTATTGTGCACGATATGTTTACGCCCCTGCCCGGTCGGTTTAAGGACTATATCTCTACCCCAAAACCCAATATGTACCAATCCCTGCACACCACAGTGCTGGGCCCCGGCGGCATTCCCTTTGAAATTCAGATTCGCACCTGGGATATGCACCGCACGGCAGAGTACGGTATCGCTGCCCACTGGAAGTATAAGCTGGGTAAAGGCGGAAAGGACTCCATCGACAATCGGTTGGAGTGGATCCATAAAATGCTGGAGACCGGTGAGGCGTCTACCAACGCTGAGGATCTGGTGCGCAACATTAAGGGCGACCTGTCCTCGGATGAGATCTTTGTGTTTACCCCCAATGGGGACATTAAGACTTTGCCCAGCGGCGCCACGGTGATCGACTTTGCCTATGCTATTCACTCAGCGGTAGGCAACCGCATGACCGGCGCCAAGGTCAACGGCAAGATCGTACCTATTACCTATAAGCTGAAAACCGGCGAGATCTGCGAGGTGCTTACCAGCAATCAGCCGGGCAAAGGTCCGTCCAGAGACTGGCTGAAAGTGGTGACCACCGGCGAAGCCCGGTCCAAAATTCGCTCTTGGTTCAAGAAAGAGCGACGGGACGAGAACATCGTCCAGGGCAAGGCTGAGGTGGATCGAGAACTGCGGCGGAACTTTATCCGCCTGGACGGCGAGCAGTACGACGCCTTTTTGCAGCGGATCGCCGAGCGCCAGCACTGCGCTTCCGTGGAGGATTTCTACGCCACCGTGGGCTATGGCGGGCTGGTCATCAGCCGTATGATGCCCGGTATCAAGGACGAATATAACCGAAACTGGCGCCAGGCGGAGGAATCTACCCAACCGGCAAAAGCGCTGGAGCGGCCCCGCAAATCCGGCGGCCTTACACGGTATAGTCCAGTTCGTCTTTCATCTTAACGGCCTGGGCAAACGCATTTTTGATGACCCGCACGATCAGCGCCATAAACGCCGCCGCAACGCCAATGGCAAAGATGAACGGCAGCCCCAGCACAGCACCCACCGGCAGGCAGAGCGCTGCAGCCCAGGTGCAGCACCAGCTGATGCGCCGCAGGGCCAACACGTTGGCAGGGGTAAACACCTCTTCTTTTTCAATGCGCGCCAAAAACATGTACAGGTTATACAGCATCCACAGGGCCAGCGCGGCGCTGCAATAGCCCAGCCCCAGCAAAAAATACCCCAGCTTTGGCCCATGCACCAGCTGCAGCGCGTGCACCGCCAAAACCCAGCTGACGATGCGCGGCCCGCACAGCACCATCACCACGCACCCCATGGCCGCCGCCAGGGTGGCGAACTTGGTCAGCATAATGCTTTTGTGGTCGTTCCAGCCAAAAAAGTTTTCTGGTAATTGACGCATTGGTCATTCCCCCTGATGTTTTATGGTATATCCGATGCTGTTATCATAGCATATATCGCATCGTTTTGCAATATATTTTTATCGTTTTTCAATATATTTATTCTGTTTTGCAATGCGTTTATGCTTCAGGTTCCTGCACCAGCTGCCCTGCGGCAGATTTTCTGGCTGAAAATGCGGCAAAAAGCTTGACTTTTTCTCCCATACCTGTTACAATATTTAAGCTGTAACAGGCAAATTGAGTATTTGTGCCCGTAGCTCAGTTGGTAGAGCACCTGACTTTTAATCAGGGTGTCCGGGATTCGAATTCCCGCGGGCGCACCAAAAAGCACCAGACAGTTTTAACGCTGTCTGGTGCTTTTTTATGCTGTCTTTCGGCTGATTCTGTCCATAGGGCTGAAATTCGGGAAGCTTTGCGTTGTTTTTTGCTGTGTAAGGTGCAGGTATTTCTGCACCATGGTCAAGCTTGTGTGGCCCAGAATTTCCCGCAGGCTGTATATATCACCGCCGTTTTCCAAGTAGCGTGTAGCAAACGTATGTCGCAGCAGGTGCGGGTGTAAACGCGGAATTTCTGTTTTCCTTTTCAGCTTTTTGAACAGCTGCTTTATCGTTACCTGCGTAATGGGTTTCAGGTTGCTTTGCAAAAATACTCTGTCGGATGTAGCGCAGGCAGGGCGGCGGCGCAAATAGCGCATTTGAAGGTATTGAACGGCGGACTGCAGACTCTCAGCGGCGTGATTTCCCGCACGTCTTTGACATTCCGATGCTGGATAATTTCAAATTCACTGCGCTCAGGAAGATACGCAATTACCTTGTCGGCGTGAATCGTTCCCTGATACACATGGCAGGGGCAGCGATAAGCAGGGAATACCGCCGTGCGGCGAACTCAATTCCTATATAGAACAATTGCACCCGTGAAATTGCAGAAGAATCTGAAAATAGCAGTCAGCAAAAAGAGAACAGTTGGATGCGCAAAAAAGTTAGCAACCCCTTCCACTTGACAGAAATCAATGGTTGTGCTATTCTAACCATGCTGTGACTTGATTGAAAAACGAGTCACAAGGAGGAAGCACATGCCAATTGCGTTTACTGCGGAGGAACGCACAGTTCTGGCCGGACAATTGTTGGAAAGCGCTCGCCGCTTTGTCAAAGAGCAGAGCGCGCGCAAGGTCACGGTCGAACAACTGACGGACAGCGTCGGCATTTCCAAAGGAGCGTTCTACCTGTTTTATCCGTCCAAGGAACACCTGTTTTATGCGCTGCTGCGCCAGATGCATACCGAATTGTACGGCCCGGCCATGGAGTTGCTGGAACAGCCCAAGGGCACGCCCGCACAGCAGCTGACTTGCGCCATTCTGGAAGGCTGCCGTGCGCTGGATGAAAGCGGACTGTGCCGTTTCTGGGAGCAGGATGCGCCGGAAATTCTGTGCGCCATCCCGTCAGAAGAACGCAGGGCGCAACAGGAGCAGGAATATGCGGTGTTCCGCCGGTTCCTGGCGCAGAACAAAGCGGCGGATATCCCGGAGGAACAGGCCATGAACGCCCTGCGCAGCCTGATTTTGACCGTACCCATGCGTAAAAAGCTGGGCGAGGATTATCCGCAGATACTGCTATGGATGGCCCAGGGCATCTGTGCACAGATTTTTGGTTGAAGTGTGCCATGAGGAATCATGGCATTTTTATGCACCTGAAAGTTAGAAGCGGCTAACAATAAACGGAGGTACTCTATGAACCTGAATTCCAAAAAACTGACCATCCCGGATCTGATTTCTGTTGGTGTGTTCACCGCCATCTATTTTGTGCTGGTGACTATTGCCACCTTCAGCTGTGCGCTGCTGCCGGGTGTTGGCAACATTTTGCTGCCGGCAGTGGCGGCGTTGATCTCCGGCAGCGTGTATATGCTGCTGGCCGCCAAGCTGCAGAAGTTTGGCGGCATCAGCATCATGGGTCTTGTCATGGGCCTGTTCTTTTTTGTGTCTGGTCACTTTGTGTTGTCCTTTGCCGCCAACATCGTTTGCGGCGTGCTGGCAGACTGGGTGGCAAGCCGCAGCCAGTACCGCAGCAAAAAGGTGCTGCTGGCCAGCTATGTCATCTTTTCGTATGGTCTCACCGGCCCGATCCTGCCGCTGTGGTTCATGAAGGATGCCTACATTGCTAACCTGACCGCCCGCGGCAAGGATGCCGCCTACATCGATACGCTGTTTGCGCCCATCAACAACGGCGGTTTCGTTGCGGCTATGGCGGCGATTTTGGTCTGCGCCGTGCTGGGCGGGCTGTTCGGCCAGCGCATGATGAAAAAGCACTTTGAGAAAGCGGGGATCGTGGCATGAGATTCCGCATGGACCCACGTGCCAAGCTGTATTTGCTGCTGCTGGCCAACCTGATGCTCTTTTTCCATGTTGGGACTGGGGCCGAGGCGGTAGCGACCGGGTTGTTCCTGCTGCTGTTTTTCCTCTCCGGGCACACTCGCACCGGCATCCGGTTGAGTGTGGTCTACTTTGGCCTGCTGGCCATTGATCTGTTTGTGGTGCCGCTGGCAGGGGAGGGCATTCTACTCAATCTGCTGTCGCTGGTGTCGGTAGGCATCCGCATGATGCTGCCCTGCATCATTACCGGTGCGTATGCCTTTTCCACCACCACGGTAGGGGAACTGACCAGTGCCCTGCGGCGGATGCATGTGCCGGAAAGCGTCATCATCCCGTGCGCCGTTGTGGTGCGGTTCTTCCCTACTGTACAGGAGGACTACCACCAGATTCACAACGCCATGGCCCTGCGCGGCATCGCTGAGGGCAAGGGGGCTCTGTTGCTGCACCCGATGCAGTCATTGGAATACATCCTCATGCCGCTGCTGATGAACGGCAACAATGTCGCGCAGGACCTCTCGGTAGCGGCACTGACTAAAGGCATCGGCCTGCCGGGCACCCATACCTGCATGACCGAGCTGCACCTGACTGTGTGGGATTTCATCTACCCGGCACTGTGTACGCTGCCGCTGCTGTGGAATGGGGGTATACTGCTGTGAGAACACTGGTGGAAAGCAACAATGTTTCCTTTGCTTATCAGAACAGCACAGAACCGGCGTTGCAGGATATCTCACTGCGGATTCGGCCCGGTGAGTGCGTATTGTTCTGTGGTCGAAGCGGCTGCGGTAAAACGACCTTTTCCCGCCTGCTGAATGGCCTTGCCCCGATGTTTTATCCCGGAGAACTGACCGGCAGCTGTACGGTGAGCGGTTTGCTGGCAGGGAGCGCAGCCATTGAGCAGTATGTACCACTGGTGGGCAGCGTGTTTCAGAACCCCAAAACGCAGTATTTCAATGTGGACACCACAGCAGAATTGGCCTTCCCCTGTGAAAACAGCGGGATGCCGCCCACAGCCATCCGTCAGAGAGTACAGGAAGTGGTGGCACAGTTCCATCTGGAAGCTCTCATGGATCGCAGTGTGTTCAAGATCTCCGGCGGCGAAAAGCAGCGGGTGGCCTTTGCAGCGGCCTGTATGCTTGGTCCGAAGCTGTTGGTGCTGGACGAACCCACCAGCAATTTGGATGCCGGGGCCATCCGGCAGCTGCACGATATGATCGCCGCAATGAAGCAGGTGGGCATGACCATTGTGCTGGCCGAACACCGGTTGGCCTGGGTGCAGGATGTGGTGGACCGCTACTTCTTTTTTGAGGCGGGGCAGCTGACAGCCGTCTGGACGGCTGCGGACTTTGCCGCCCTGCCGGAAACGACCTTGCAGAACGCAGGTCTGCGCGCCCGGGACCTGACTGCGTGTCGGGAGAAGTTGCGGCAAAAAACGACGATGCAATGCACCGGGGTGCCGATATTGGAAGTGCAGAACCTGACCCTTGGTTACCACAGGCGCAGCCTCATCCGGGCGCTTCCAGATATGAGCTTTGCTGCCGGGGAGATCGTGGGCCTGATGGGGCATAACGGCATTGGTAAAAGCACCCTGGCCAAAACTCTCTGCGGCCTGATGGAGCCGCTGGGCGGGCAGATTCTGTGGGAGGGCAAGGCGGCCAACGCAAGGACCCGCCTGCACAAAAGCTTTCTGGTCATGCAGGATGTGAACTACCAGCTGTTCAGTGACAGCGTGCGGGAAGAAATTCTGCTGGGAGCAGCCCACCCGAAACTGGTGGATACCGTGATGCAGGCGCTGGGTCTGAACGGCCTTGCCGACCGCCACCCCATGAGCCTTTCCGGCGGGCAGAAGCAGCGGGTCGTAGTGGCAGCAGCCATGCTGAGCGACAAACCACTCATTCTGCTGGACGAACCAACCAGCGGTCTGGACCGTGGCAATATGGAACAGGTCGGGCGGCTATTGCAGCAACTCAAAACACAGGGCAAGACCATTGTGGTCATTACACACGATGAAGAACTGGCCGCCGACTGGTGCGACCGTATTATAGCCCTGCAGGATTGATGGCAAGTTGGCTTTTTCGTGCAACGGCAATAACGCTGAATTGCATGTCGCAAAGATGTTGTTTGAATGCTGCACTATTTTTTGATTTGCGATATAAAGGAGAATGGAAAATGGAATACCATGCAAATGACTGGCTGGGCCGGTGGCAGAATTTTGAAGCCTATCTCACGAGCAGTGATCCGTATCTGACCCGTGCATGGCAGGATGCCGAGACAGCTGCCGCAGCAATGCCCATGTTCTGCGGCGGAGTAAAGGGCTTCTGGCAGAGAGCCTGCGTGACCACTAGTCCGGAAAATCCGCACACCCTCGGCGGTTGGAACATCACTCTGGCGGTAGGGGAGAAACTTTGCATCGAGTGGCTGGACGAAGATGGCGCAAGTCTGGGCAAGGCGGTGTATCATCTGGAAAGCGTGTTGGAAAAAGGTCTGGAAGGCAAGGAAAACGCTCTGTTTGTGGCGGAAGATATGCCGGAAAACTGGCCCTTCCGCTGCCTGTTGGCCATGGAACCCATGCCGCCCCGCACAGCCCGCCAGACGGGCGGCCTGCTGAGCCACCTGCACTTCCAGTATGCCAGCCAGCGAAACCTGCTTGTGGACCCGGAGACCCAGAAACTGCACAATCCCATGTGGTATGCCACCGTCTGCGATGGAGATGGTACTTTGCTGGAAAAGTGCAACATCGTCCGCGCCCTGCACCGCCTGCCCCTGTGGGCAGAGCTGCCGGAGAAATAAAAGACGGGGCTGTTGCACAGCCCCCCCAAAAAAAGACCGAAGTAAAAGCCAAAAAAGGCTTTTCTTCTTTCTCCTTCATCATAAAAGCGATCCCCACAGTCCGTTTAACTCAGTTTTTGCGGCTGTGGGGATTGCTTTTTCTCAGTAGCGGCAGGTAAGCAATTTATTCATGGTGAACCTCATTTCTATATCAAACGGTGTCTGTTCGGATGTCCTAAACCCTGCCATAAAACCGGTGGTTGATTTGTCCATTGGGCTTTGTTTTGCCCGTCTGCACATTTTTGCACACTTTTGCACACCGGCGGGAAAGCCGTGTTTTTCCTTGCATTGTCTGCCTTACTGGAGTTTTCACTCTCCAGAACGGCCCGGTGGGCGGGCATTCTTTTGCTCCTTGGCGGTGCGCTGCACGGCGGCGCTATAAAAGGCCGCCTGCAGCACTCGTCTTTGATTCGGTCTTATTTACACCACTTGGCAAATTCTTCATCCGTGCACTTGACGTAGTGGCTGCCCTCCACATGGTGGCGGGTGCCCTTGGAATAGTCGATGTGATATTTTAATTGCCGGTATTCAAAAGTATGCTAGTGATATTTTCTATCCTATGCTTAATACTGTAACGACAAAAGTTGATTTAAATCCACAAAATTTTCGTGATGTTTTAAAAAATATGATTAATCGTTTTATTGAAAATCATAAATTATCACAATCTGCACATCAAGAAATTATGGCTATGACACATTCTGATGAGGATATTGCTCATTTTTTTCAGGAACACGAAATATATATGACAGATACAATTGTAAAATTACTTCAAAGTCATGGTATTTGTAGTGAAAATTTGCCTGAAAAAGTACATATTTCTATTAATTTAATTGATGATTTATGTCATGAAATTGTTTATCATAAGCATAAATGTATGAATTATGATGTTATGATTGATTTGGTTGTTGATACTATTGTGGGATTAATCATGTAAAAAAACTAATATAAATTTAATCAAAAGCAATTTTGTTTAAATTTTATATTAGTTTTTTATTATTTTTATTGATTTTGACTCATTTCGATATAATGCCATGAATCTTTGCACATATCATCTAGATTTTTTTCAGCTACCCATCCTAGCTCTATTTTGGCTTTTGCTGGGTCTGCATAGCATTTTGCTATATCACCTGATCTACGAGGTGCTATTTTGTATTTTACTTCTTTACCTGTTGCTTTTTCAAATGCTTTTACCATATCTAAAACACTATAGCCTGTTCCTGTTCCTAAATTATATATGAATAAACCTTCGTGCTCTTTGTCAAGTTTTTC
>OGWV01002205.1_pt1 | contig 12048 bp, 8 predicted proteins | sample 1576081 | NCBI WGS metagenome assembly OGWV01 (sample SAMEA3541541, study PRJEB24748) | human gut metagenome | biome: human gut; feature: human-associated habitat; material: faeces | place: China | collected 2012 | reverse complement strand
GCATGAGGCCGGGTGCGCTGCGGTCGGGGCGCGGCGGGACCGGGAACATCCATTACTTCTCTGTTCTCTCTTATAATCTGCTTAGCCTCTTCATAACATGACGCAATAAGCTTCTTTACCTCGTCATCAACCTCTGCCTCAGTTGCCTGTGCACAGTTCATAGATGCTCTTCCGCTAAGATATTCATCTTCAACTGTTGATAATGCAACAAGTCCGAATCTGTCTGACATACCATATCTTGTAATCATTGTCTTGGCAAGGTTAGTTGCTTTCTTGATATCATCATAAGCACCATTAGTAACTGAACCAAATACAACTTCTTCTGCAGCACGGCCACCAACAAGTGATATAAGGTCTGTCATAAGTTCATCCTTAGTCTCAAGATGCTTCTCTTCCTCTGGGAAGTTAAGCACATAACCAAGTGAACCATTAGTATGAGGTATAATAGTAATCTTCTGGACCGGATCAGAATTATTCTTGATAGCTCTTATAAGGGCATGCCCAATCTCATGGTAAGCAACAACCTGCTTTTCCTTCTTGCTAAGAACTCTTTCCTTCTTCTCCTTACCTGCTACAACTGTATCAAAAGCACCAAGAAGGTCCTTCTGGGTAACAACATTTCTTCCATTCTTAACTGCCGCAATAGCAGCTTCATTAATGATATTGGCAAGGTCTGAACCAACAAGACCGCTTGTTGCCATTGCAATCTCATCAAAATCAACTGTATCGTCCATAAGCACATCCTTAGAATGTACCTTAAGAGTCTCAATTCTTCCCTTCTTATCAGGTCTGTCAACGGTAATTCTTCTGTCGAGACGACCTGGTCTAAGTAAAGCCTTATCAAGTACTTCCGGTCTGTTAGTTGCTGCAAGAATGAATATTCCCTTAGAAGAATCAAAACCATCCATCTCTGCAAGTAACTGGTTCAATGTCTGCTCACGCTCGTCATTGCCACCGCCATACTTGGAATCTCTGCTCTTACCAATAGCATCAATCTCATCAATAAATATAATACAAGGAGCCTGCTTAGTTGCTTCCTTGAACAAGTCTCTTACTCGTGATGCGCCAACACCTACGAACATCTCAACGAAATCAGAACCTGCGAGCGAGAAGAAAGGTACATCTGCCTCACCGGCTACAGCCTTGGCAAGAAGCGTCTTACCTGTTCCAGGAGGTCCTACTAAAAGTGCACCCTTAGGAAGCTTTGCACCAATCTTGGCATATTTCTCAGGGTAATGTAAGAAATCAACAATCTCTGTAAGTGATTCCTTAGCTTCATCCTGACCTGCAACATCCTTGAATGTAACACCTGTCTTTTTCTGGACATATACTTTGGCGTTGCTCTTTCCAACGCCCATTCCGCCCATCATTCCACCATTCTTAGCAATTCTTCTATATACAAATGCAAAGATTATATATATGAATAAAAATGGCAGTACATATGCTAGCAGAAATTCTACGATTGAAGAACTTGAATCCGGAATATATCCTTCAAACTCAATTCCTTTTCTCTTAAGAAGCGGTACAAGAGTATCATCATTAACATATCCTGTATAATATGTGTATGAAACTCCTGCTATGCCAGACTGTTTCTCCTCTTCAACTGGTGTAATAAGGATTCTGTCCTGCTCTAATGCTACTTTCTTTACCTTATCTTCATCAATCATCTGCATGAACTGGTCGTAGCTTATCTCCTTGTATGTCGCATTCCTAAACATATTGCTAAGAAGCGTAAGCCCTATAAATGTTACAACTGCCGCTATAATAATGAATATTATAAGGTTAACATTCTTTGGCTTCTTATTATTATTGTTGTTATTACGATTATTGTTGCGGTTATCGTTATTATTATAACCATTGTCATAACCGTTATTGTTATAATTATCCATACTCTTCTCCTGATATGATACTGTACTTATCTTAAGCATTTCCAAATAAGTCTGTTTTCATTATAAAGAAGGAAAAAATATAAATCAACCAAAATCTAAGTGTTTAATAAGATGTTTATATTTACTTTATATTCTTAGTTTTTTTCTTTAAACTATGGAAATTTATAATACAGGGCTGTATAATATTGCATATTTTTTTGATTACACATTCAGATTGGAGGAAAAGATGGCTGTTAAATATGTATTTGTAACAGGTGGTGTTGTTTCCGGTTTAGGAAAAGGTATCACTGCCGCATCTTTAGGCAGACTGCTTAAAGCCCGTGGGTTTTCTGTAACCATGCAGAAGTTTGACCCTTATATTAATATTGATCCAGGTACTATGAACCCTATCCAGCACGGAGAAGTTTTCGTAACTGACGATGGTGCTGAGACAGACCTTGACCTTGGTCACTATGAAAGATTTATTGATGAAAGCCTTAATAAGAATTCTAATGTAACTACAGGTAAAGTATACTGGTCTGTATTACAGAAGGAACGACGTGGAGATTTCGGTGGAGGCACAGTCCAGGTAATCCCTCATATTACTAATGAAATAAAGAGCCGTTTTTTCAGAGATTATTCAACTGATGAAACTAAGATTGCAATTATAGAAGTTGGTGGTACTGTCGGAGATATCGAAAGTCAGCCTTTCCTTGAAGCAATCAGACAATTCCAGCATGAAGTCGGACATGAGAACGCAATTCTTATTCATGTAACACTTATTCCTTATCTTAAAGCATCTGGTGAGATGAAGACTAAGCCAACTCAGGCAAGTGTTAAGGAACTTCAGGGAATGGGAATCCGTCCTGATATTCTTGTATGCCGTACCGAACATCCACTTGAGGCTGGTATCAAAGATAAGATAGCACTTTTCTGTAATGTACCTAAGTCTCATGTACTTCAGAACTTAGATGTTGAGATTCTTTATGATGCACCTCTTGCGATGGAAGAAGAACATCTTGCACAGGTAGCATGTGAATGTTTACACCTTGACTGTCCAGAACCAGACCTTGATGAATGGAGAGCAATGTGCAAGGCCTGGAAGAATCCTACTAAGAAGGTAACTGTTGCATTAGTTGGTAAATATATCCAGCTTCATGATGCTTATATAAGCGTTGTTGAAGCATTAAAGCATGGCGGTGTATATAATTCATGTGATGTAACTATCAAATGGATTGATTCAGAAACTGTAACTCCTGAAACTGCTGATGAGCTTCTCTCTGACGTATCTGGCATATTAGTTCCAGGTGGATTCGGTGACAGAGGTACAGAAGGAAAGATTGAAGCTATCCGTTATGCCAGAGAACATAATATTCCATTCTTAGGATTGTGCCTGGGAATGCAGCTTTCAATTGTTGAATTTGCAAGAAATGTTATAGGCTATGACGACGCACACAGTGTTGAACTTAATCCTAACACAACTCACCCTGTTATACATCTTATGCCAGACCAGGAAGGCATTGATGATATCGGCGGTACATTAAGACTTGGTTCTTATCCTTGTGTACTTGATAAAACAAGCAAGGCTTATGAACTCTATGGCGAAGAGCTTATACATGAACGTCACAGACACAGATATGAAGTTAATAATGATTACAGAAAAGTTCTTACTGAGAATGGTATGATGCTTTCAGGAATATCTCCTGACGGAAGAATTGTTGAGATGATAGAATTAAAGAATCACCCATGGTTTATTGCCACACAGGCTCATCCAGAGTTAAAGTCAAGACCTAATCGTCCACATCCATTATTCAGAGGCTTCATAACAGCAGCACTTGAATATCAGAATAAAAACCATTAATTATATTATATATGCATAACAAAAAACATCACCTGACGAATCCGACTTTCGTATCAGGTGATGTTTTTTATTGCTTTTGCTTATAAAATTATTATTTATTAAGACCATTAAGAATCTTCTTAATTCTCTTAACTTCATCGTCTTCTAACTTCTGTGATTCACAAATAGAAGCAACCATATCAACAGCCTTTCCATTGAACCAGAAATCGGCTTCTTCCTTTAAAAGCTGTCTTCTATATTCTTCTTCTGAACGAAGTGGATGAATGAAAGCTGCCTTTCCTTTACGGTATGTATCAACAAATCTCTTGTCCTTCAACTTACCTACGAAAGTAACAACTGTTGTTCTTGCGTAATCCTTACCATAATCGTCTCTTAACTGATCAATAAGTTCCTGTACAGGAATATCCTGTGGTGCTTCCCATATAAGCTTCATAATTAATGCTTCACATGGACTTAATTCATTAAAATGATTTCTGCTCATAAACCCTCCTTAGGCTCTTCCATAGATATACATATTCTATATTATACTGCCATTATTAATATTTTTCAACTGTATAATGAATAGTCGGATATGGATTTCACAATTGTATTACCGATAAACTGAATCCATCAAATTCCTTTTCTACAATAGTGAAATTCTGGGGAAGTCCGCACATATATGCTTTCATTTTCCCTTTCTCTAATCTATAAACTATTTTGTCCAAAATGTCAAGCACACCTTGACCTGTAGCCTTGCCATAAGCCTCTTTTAATGTCCATATTCTGAAGAATCTTTGATCACTATCGCACTCTTTAATCCATTCTGCTTCAGATATGTCAAAGAAGCGTTTTGCCAGATTCTGTCTACCTTTGCGGGCTTTTTCAATATCAATTCCTACCGGTCTGTCGCCTATCACGCACGCTACATAATTAGACGAATGTGAAATATTGAAAAAAATTTCACGATTTGACAAAAAATAAGGTTTTCCTTGCGAATTATATGCTATTTCATAATTAAAGTACGGATTATTTGCTTCAATCACAGAAATAATATCCACCGTCTCATATAGAATTTCATCTGTATTATAATCCTTTTCTCCCGTTTTTATAGACCATTCTCCTACTGCATAATTAAGAAGTAGTCCTGCTGTCACAGTTTGCAGCTTATTTTCACGCATTTTCATCTTATCAGCCTTAACTCTCCTGTATTCTGGAATAAGCAAATAAGCCTTTTCATATAACTTTTCATCAGTTAATGAATCTGTCGTTGTCACAAATATCATCATAATCATTCACCATCTATACACTTATTGTCTGTGCATCTGCCATATAACGCTTTGAGAACACAAATACTATATCACCTGATTTAATCAAGGTATCACCATTTCTTAAAACTTGTACGGCTTGCAACATCGCCCGCATAGCCAATCTGGATAATGTCAAATATACGTTTTTTCTTATTATTCACCGTATCCCATCCTCCTACTTAAGCATATACCACGGAAGCAGCAATGCTCTTATATATTTTGCAAATGGCACATATGCCGTTATGTTAATGAATACCGGACATAATATAAGACACGCTATAAGAAGCACCGGTATTATTGAAATCATTGCATTGGCTCTCCTTACAGGTATTGCCACAAGCCATGCAAATAAAGTAACTGCTATTACATACACAGCCATATGAAGTATATCTGCTGCCCCATTAAGTTGTCCTGCCACCGCAAGTGTTAACATTGCTGATACTGCAAAAAGTACACATGATATGAATGCATACAACGGCTTTCCTGCCACACGGTACATACGAGGCAGTGTTATAAATGTTCCGGAATTCTTATCAAGATAATATTCCACGATTCCAAAAAGTCCGCCTATATATACAAGAATTATAAGTAATGCCCTTAACGGAAACTCTCCTGTCTTATCTTCAAGCTGTGTCCCATTATCCTGTACACCATCTAGCACCTTAAAATCAATTCTGAATGTGTCATCTCCGGATATGTATTCCTCGTACCCTTTTCTTATCTCTTCCTCTGCCTTTTCTGAATGCTTTTTAAATATGTCTACAGAATCAACATAATTAACTGCAACCTCGGGCGAGTATGCCTTAAACATAGCAGAAAAGAATATCTCATCAGTCATTGAGCTGACAAAATCTGACCTGCATATGATAAGCTCTATAATGTCTCTGTAGCTGCCACTGTCAAGCTTATCCTTAAGCCCGGTACCAACTACATAGCCACACTCTGTGTATTTATTCATTATATCCTGCTCAAGCTTTTCCTGCGACTCTGCTTCGTAGAATTGAACTGAATAATTGCCATTCACAAGATAATCTCTTGTCATTATGGCAATCTTATCGTCATCTTCAAGCACTATCCCAACCCTTACAGGCTCTGTCTCCTTAAGAGACGCTGTATTCGTAATTATTAACGCTGCAACAGGCATTGCAATAAGCACCACGACAATCACAGGATTCTTTAACTGCCTTTTAACAAGCAGATACAGCCAGTATAACAATCTCTTCATTATCTGTCTCTCCTTATCTTAACCGCCAATGCCCCTGCTGCCTGAAATATAATTATCCACATAACATTTGTCATAATGGTACTGATATCCACAGTTCCCTTGATTATCTGACATGCAAGTGTGAATAAGCCGTTAGTCGGAAGATACATGCCAATAACCCTCACACCCGGCGCAAGAAATGCTGATGAAACAATACATCCGGATGCATACATGCACGACATTCCAAGGACAGATACTGTGATTACAGAATACACGGTGTCGTCTACAACTGAGAATATGCAGTTTATAAATGAAAGTGCTGCATACACAAGCACCACAATTCCCAGTGTGGAAGCAATGAATTCTCCAACTGTCGAAACCGCCAGAACGCCTGATATTGCAGGAATCCCCAGCCTCATTACATTAATTATAATAAAAAGCACTTCAAATATCACTATATACACAATGCCAACTCCGGTGGTTCTTGCAATTCCTGTATCTAATGCTGATATTCCCGCACCTTTAAGACTCTTTGCAAGCGTTCTGCTATCACCCTTCATATTACCGGCGCATGTTATTGCACTAAGTAAAAGCAGCATTACAATTGCTGTACATACATAAAACTGTACTGTACTCAGACCTTCTTTAGCCGATATATCCCTTGTCTTAAAGTATATGCTTCTGTTAAGCGCATATGAAAGATATATGTCATTAAGCTTATTCTCATGTGTTCCACGCAGCCCCCTGTAATTCTTAAACACACCATTGAACAAATCGTCAAATGTATATATCCCCGCCTCTGCAGTTGCAAGGTCAGAGCCTCCTGCCCTCACCATCTCACGGAATATCATCGAAGTATTATTAACACCCTCTGACTGACACACAACCTCAACAGGTGTATTCGCGCCCGACATAATATCACTTATCATATTCTCCGGCACAATAATAGCCATAACATAATAATTATTTCTTAAACCATCTATAGCCTGCTGTCTGTCAGTATATTCAAATGTACAGACATTCTTAATTGTGTCTATCTCACTGACATAATTGAATGCCATCTTAATATATCGAAACTCCTTATTATTATCTGCCGAATCAGAGTTTTCTGTATCATCATAATCAGGATACACAACAGCAACCTTCATCCTCATGTCGCTGTCCTGTGCCGTTGCAATGCCTATGCATGTACTTATTGCAATAACAAGCACTGCCGTCACTATCGTACCCAGAATTATCTTCGGTATAGATAAAAATGCGGATTTAATCTGCAATTTTAATAATTCCAGTTTCCTTCTCATCTAATCCCCCAATTAAATCTATCTGTGAATAATCTCTAAAAGCTCATTACCGGTAACCGGATGGTCAAGTTCATTAAGCTTACCATTCTTTAAAAGATACATTCTGTCAGCAAACTTTAATTCACCTTCTTCGTGGCTTGTTATAATGACTGTACCTCCGCTTTTCGTGTAAGCAGACAGATAATTCATAATATCCTGTTTACACACAATATCTAATGAAGCTCCCGGCTCATCTAATATAAGTACGGGTGGATTCTTAGCCAGTGCACAGCATATGCTTAAGCGCTTCTTCATGCCTCCCGACAGCTTATCAACACGTTTGTCAAGATATTCTGACACTCCTAACACTGCAGGAACACCGCCCTTTAAGTCTGCGTCCATGTTTCTTCCTGTATCACAGTACCAGAATTTAAGATTATCCCTTGCCGACAGCTTCTCCATAAGTGGATTCTCCTGCGGCACAAAACCAATATATTTCTGAAACACCAACGCATCTGCAAATGCATCTGTGCCATCTATCTTAAGACTTCCTCCATCTGCCTTAAGACTTCCTGCCAGTATCTCCAGAAGAGTAGATTTGCCACAGCCGTTGGCACCGACTATGGCAATATACTCTCCGCTGGCAGCATGAAACGAAGCGCCGTTAAGCACTATCGTTTTCCTGCCATATGATTTTCTAATATTCTCCGCCTCTATAAACATACATATATCTCCACATTAATTCTGGGCTGCTGTATCAAACTGGCTGTAATACAGCTTGTGATAGAATCCGTTCTTAGCCAGTAATTCTTCATGATTACCCTGCTCTATAATATGTCCGTCTTTCATAACAAGAATAACATCCGCAGACTGGATAGTTGAAAGTCTGTGGGCTACGATAAAGCTTGTTCTTCCCTCCATCAGCTTTGCAAATGCATTCTGTATCTTTATCTCTGTTCTTGTATCAATAGAAGATGTAGCCTCATCAAGAATAAGCATTGGCGGTTTTGCAAGCATAATTCTTGTTATACATAAAAGCTGCTTCTGTCCCTGTGAAAGGCTTCCGCCATCCTCGCCTATAACTGTGTCGAATCCGTTAGACATTCTCTTGATGAATCCATATGAATGTGCTGCCTTGGCTGCTGCAATAATCTCTTCCTCTGTAGCATCAGGCTTACCCATTACGATATTCTCTCTTATAGTTCCTGACTTGAGCCATGTCTCCTGAAGAACCATACCAAAACCCTGTCTTAAAGACTTTCTGGTCATCTGTCTTATATCAGTTCCTGATACATCAATGCTTCCACTGTTAACATCATAGAATCTCATAAGAAGATTAATAACTGTTGTTTTTCCACAACCCGTAGGTCCGACAATCGCTATTCTCTGTCCCTTCTTGACATGAAGATTGAAGTTCTCAATAAGCTTCCTGTCAGGTACATAGGAAAAGCATACATCATTAAGATCAACTGTTCCGTCAACCTCTTCAACAATCCTGGCATCTTTAGCATCAGGAATCTCAGACTCTTCTTCAATAAGTTCAAATATTCTGGCTGCACAGGCAAGAGCGTTCTGAAGCTCTGTGACAACGCCTGATATTTCGTTAAAAGGTTTAGTATACTGGTTGGCATAACTTAAGAAGCTTGATAACTGGCCAACTGTGATACCGCCATTGATAGCTGAAAATGCACCAACAATCGCAACGCTCGCATATACAAGGCTGTTTACGAATCTTGTTGACGGGTTAGTAATAGATGAGAAGAAGATTGCCTTTAAGGAATACTTCTGAAGTCTTTCATTAATCTCATCAAATTTTCTTACCGCCTCATCTTCATAGCCATAAGCCTTAACTACCTTCTGTCCACCAATCATTTCATCAATAAGTGCTGTCTGCTCACCTCTTGTCTCAGACTGAAGTTTGAACATGCTGAAGGTCTTCCTGGCAATAAAGCTTGCAACTATAAATGAAAGTGGCGTGATAACAACAACTGCAAGTGTAATCTTAGCATTAATTGTAATCATGAATATAAGTGTTCCAAGTATAGTCATGACACCTGTAAAGAACTGTGTGAATCCCATAAGCAGACCATCTGCAAACTGGTCAACATCAGCAATTACACGACTCACAATCTCACCATATGAATGTCCGTCAATGTATTTTAGTGGAAGAACCTGAATTTTCTCTATAGCCTCATTTCTAATGTCTCTGGTTACTTCATATGTGATTCTGTTGTTACATATGTTCATAAGCCACTGTGAAAGTGCTGTAATTCCAACAAATATTCCGATTTGAATAAGTATATTCACAATCTTTGCAAAATCCACATTATCCACACCGATAATGCAGTCAATTCCACGTCCGACAAGGATTGGCACATAAAGTGTTGTTGCAACTGTTACTGCCGCCATAATAAGCGATAATATTATGAAAAAGCTGTGCTTCTTAATTCTTTTAAGGAGTTTTACAAATGTTGATTTATTCTTCTTCATTATGCTACACCCCCTTCTGAATCTGCTTTCTTAAACTGTGATTCATATATCTCCTTATAAACCTCACAATTTGCAAGAAGCTCGTCATGTGTTCCCATTCCTGCAACCTGTCCGTCATCTAATACGATAATGAGATCAGCATACATAAGTGATGCCGCTCTCTGTGAAACTATGAACACCGTAGGAGAATTGTTCATTCCCCTTATAGCTTTTCTAAGTGCTGCATCAGTTGCAAAATCAAGGGCTGATGCACTGTCGTCGAGAATAAGCACATCCGGCTTTCTTACGATTGCTCTTGCAATTGTAAGTCTCTGTCTCTGTCCTCCTGAAAGATTCTTTCCACCCTGTTCAATAGGATAGTCAAGACGACCTTCCTTAGAATCTACGAATTCCTTAGACTGTGAAATCTCAAGTGCTTCATCTATCTGCTCATCAGTAGCACCCTTCTTTCCCATCCACATATTCTCTCTTATAGTACCTTTAAAAAGTACTGCTTTCTGCATAACGATACCGACTTTATTTCTTAAGGTTTCTATATCGTACTCTTTAACATTGACACCATCAACAAGTACTTCACCCTGTGTAACGTCATACAGTCTCGGGATAAGATTAACAAGACTTGATTTACCTGAACCGGTGCCACCGATAACACCGATTGTCTGACCTTTCATAGCCTTGAAATTAATTCCTTCAACTGAAGGTGCACCTGAACCGCTGTAGGTAAGTGAAACATTTTTAAATTCAACGCTCGGTGTCTCTTCTTTAGCATCAACATTCTTAACATCACCATCTGCCATTCCAGATGTTACTTCGAATACAGACTCGATTCTGCCTGCACATGCAAGTGCTTTAGTTATTGTAATGATAAGATTAGCAAGCTTGATAAGCTCAACTAATATCTGTGACATATAATTGTAAAGTGCAACAACCTGTCCCTGTGTAAGCGCACCAGCGTTAACTCTTACTCCGCCAATCCAGATAAGTGCAATTATTGATACATTTACAACAACATAAGTAAGCGGATTCATAAGTCCTGATATCTTACCAACGAATTTCTGCAATCTGTTAAGGCTTTCGTTATCTTCTTTAAAACGCTTAACCTCATCCTGTTCCTTATTGAATGCTCTGATAACTCTCACACCGGTAAGATTCTCTCTTGTTATTCCAAGAATCTTATCAAGTCCTGACTGTACATTTTTGTACATAGGTCTTGTTGCAAGCATGATACCGAATACGATAAGTGCAAGTACCGGGATTGCCGCAACGAATACAAGTGCTGCCTTCACATCAATAGTGAATGCCATAATCATCGCACCAAATACGATAAATGGTGAACGAAGGAACAGTCGCAGTACCATGTTAATACCATTCTGTACCTGGTTAATATCACTTGTCATTCTTGTTACAAGTGTTGATGTACCAAGTGTATCCATCTCTGTGAATGAGAATGTCTGGATATGTGCAAATAAACTGTGTCTCATTCCGGTTGCTGCTCCAACTGCAGCCTTGGCGCTGAAATACTGTGCTGTGATGGCACATACAAGTCCTATGATTGCAAGAAGTATAAGCATAAGACACATCTGCATAATATATCCCTTATCCGCATTAACAATACCCTTATCGATAACTGATGATACTACCAGCGGCACAAACAGCTCAAATATTGCTTCGAGCATTTTAAAAAGCGGTGCCAGAACGCATTCCTTCTTGTAATCCTTAAGGAATCTCATAATCATTTTCATAAGAAAGCTTCCTCCGTTAATTCAGTGACACTAAAGCATCCATAAGAAACTCATACGAATAGCATCTCTTAGTGCCAAAATATTCTCTATAAACTTCATAATTGTAATATGAATGTTCAAACTGTCTTGAATACAAATGCGCTATATCAACGCGCATTGTAAAATCAGGCGTACATCCGGACGCATGATTAGCTGCTGCCATAATGTCCACTGCAAGTATGCCTATAACCGCATTCTTTGCTTTAAGAAGGACATCGTAATCATGCTTGCTACCGGTTTTGGAAATCTCAAAACTCGGCATCTTCACGCCCGAAAAC
>OGWV01002203.1_pt1 | contig 12049 bp, 9 predicted proteins | sample 1576081 | NCBI WGS metagenome assembly OGWV01 (sample SAMEA3541541, study PRJEB24748) | human gut metagenome | biome: human gut; feature: human-associated habitat; material: faeces | place: China | collected 2012 | reverse complement strand
AAAGGCGTGGTGATTACAATGAAAATTCCGCATATTTGAGCACTGTGATCAGGTTGCTGACGATCACGAACAGACCGCCCTCCCGGATCCATTTGGAGGCTCCGGGATGCTTGTCTGCGAAGTGCTGCCATGAATTTTTAATACTGTCTATCATATGCAGTCCTCTTTCATACATTCTTATTTTTTCTTTTTCGCAAGCTTTTCCTGTTTCTTCTTTTCATAATAGCCTTCTGCTTTTAAAATTTTTCTCTTTTTCACATCTTTCCAAAGAGCATAAGCCATCCAGAGAATTAAAACAGCAGCCAGAACATAAAGTACCTTTACGATCTTCTGAACCAGATTCGTCTGCTTTGTAATCGTCGGTCTTAATATATCCGTATTTCCTGTTTTTTCTGCATAATTCATGTTTGTCACACGAGCATTCAAATAAGTATAGATAATATGTTTTGCCGTTTCACGAAGTGCTTTCTGATAAGAAGCCGACTCTGTTTCTCCATTGATCGGACTCATCATATTCATCCAGATATCTCCACCTGCACGAAGCATCTGTCCACCGTTCATATATTCTGCATGGTCAGAAAAATCTGTGACAACCGTTCCTTTGAATCCCCATTCATCACGAAGAATTCCAGTCAAAAGTGCTTCACTTCCGCCAGCCCATACAGCTCCGATACGATTATAAGAAGTCATAAGTCCGGTTGCGCCATAATCTTCAACCAGGATTCTGAATGGCTTCAGATAAACCTCACGTAATGCCTGCTCTGGCATCCACAGATATACAGAATCACGGTAAATTCCGGACTCTCCATCATTACAGATAAAGTGTTTTATATACACATACATACCTGCACTCATAACACCTTTTACTTCATTTCCGGACATCAAGCCAGAAAGTATTGAATCCTCTGAAAAATATTCATAGTTTCTACCATTAAGTGGAGAACGATGGATATTAACGGATGGACCATATAAACCACCATATCCAAAGGCTGCTCCTTCCTGTCCCATCTGTAATCCCTGATTAAATGCCAGATCTTTATTCCATGTCTGTGCCAGTACTGTTGCATTTGCGAAACCAGTTCCTGATGCATTCATTCCCTGTGTAAACGATCCAACCTGGTTCGGTCCGTCAAAATCCAACGCAATTGGCTTTCCAACACTTTCAAATGCCCCTGTATTTACATATGCATAATTTACAGCTGTCTGCATTTCTTTGATTGTCAACTGATCCAATACATCTTCCCACTTTGGATCATCATAATCAGATCCAAGTTCTATTCCAAGCTCTGTAAGCTTACCGTTTTCTTCTACCTTCAGATTATTCTTTGCACCTGTTGTGATCGGCTCATCATTTTCATCGATCCAGTCATTTGCCATCTCATCGGTATACAGATTCAGTTTTTTGACATTTTCTGCCATTTCCCTTGTTTTGGTATTTTCTTTTGGATATGTTCCTGCAAAATCCGAACGTGTTAAATATATAATTCCTGATTCACTTTCCGAACCATCCAGACTGACTCCGTCTACTGCGTCTGCACCGGTAAATTTATTCGATACCGTATTTCCGGTTGTTCCGTCTTCCTGATATTGAATGTTATCCTTAAGATCAATATTAAACTGATTTTTTACAGTATGGGAATCTGTTCTGATAGAAAAAGTATAGGTACCCTCATCCAGCTCATACCCCGCAAAACCATTCTTATTATTATCATAAGCATCATAACTTGCCATATCCTCTGCTGATACAGTTACAACAACTTCTTCTGATTCTCCCGGTCCAAGTAATTTTGTTTTTGCATAATCACCAAGCTCTACCGCGCTTTTTTCGATTCCGCCCTTCTCATATGGAGCTGTATAATAGAATTCTACAACATCTTTTCCTGCTTTATCTCCTGTATTTGTCACTTTTACTGTAGCCGATACTGATCCATCTTTAGCTATCTCTACGCTGTGATCTTTCAGCTCCCAGTCAAAAGTTGTATAGGAAAGACCATATCCAAACGGATACTGTACAACCCCTTCGTATCCTTTTCCATGATCATTCTCTACTTGGTTCCAATAGCCTTCTGCATCTGCAGTTTCATACCATTTGTATCCAACATAAATTCCTTCCGCATAATCTTCATAGGATACCTGATCATACTGAAATTCTTCTCCAAGGTTACCATTACTGGTTCCATTATACGGATAAAGTCCTTTTCCATTAGAATAACTTCCTACACCATTTTCCCCAGCATTTGCATAACTGGCTGCTGTATTAAAATCATAAGCCCATGTATCCGCTGTATGTCCACTCGGGTTTACATCTCCCCACAGGATTTCCGGCAGTACACTCGCTGCATACTGTCCTGTATATCCGGCGAGCAGGCATGCATCAATTCCATCAATCGTTTCAATCTGTCCAAGCGTCATTACATTTCCGGTATTTAACACAACGATCACATGTTCAAAATTCGCTCCTGCATAAGTAAGTAATGCTTCTTCTTCCGTTGATAAATCTAAAGAAGTTCTGGTATCGTCTACAACAACTTCTCCATCCTTTTTATTGATCTTATACTGCTTCTGCGGATTATCATTACTCTCACCAGTCGGGCGACCAATTACAACAATTGCTGTATCTGAATAATCCTTTGCATTTTGCAATAATTCTTCTGTATAGGATTCTCCATCATTGATATCCGGCTCATATAGACGGCTGAAATCTTTCGGCCTGCTTGACAGTGCATTTTTGTACTCTCTTTCACCACAGAAATCCTGATACATTTTTTCCAGTTCTTCATTATATTCAATTCCATAATTTTTAAGCGCTGTAAGAATTGTTTCATCAGTACTTATAATCTGTCCAGAGCCAGAGCCACCTCCAAGCCACTGTGTAGAAGCCCAGCCAAATACATTGACCTTGTTTACATCTTTCGCTAATGGCAATGTTTCATTTTCATTTTTCAGAAGTACTGCTCCTTCCCGTTCGATATCCATAGACAAATCTTTCCCTTGATTTAAGATATCCTGCGTCTTTTTTTCTGTAATATCAATATCCATATCACCCATAAATCCCTGGAGCATTCCATTAAAAGGCATTGTAATCTGTGGAATTACAATAGCTGCTCCCAGAAAAATCACTCCAAATGCCATTCCAAAAGAATGTCTCACAAAATGCGGTTTTCTTTTTCTTTCCGCTTTTCGCTGTTTTCTTTCTTCTTTCGTTTTCATAACCTCTTTCCTCCGTTTTATTTATCTTGTGTTCTTATCCTATCACATCATTTCTCCCCTGGTAAAAATCTGCATAATCTGCACTTTTTCCGCACAAACGGTTTCTGTGCTATAACTTTTTCACAAAATAAGCGCCATGTTTTTATGCATTTTCACATAACCATGACGCTTTTTTACAAAATCTTTTTTAATTCTCTTTTTTATTTTCTTTCATCGGAATCAGAATTTTCAGGTCAAACCAATGATCCTTCGTATCAATACTGACCGCACCTTCATATTTATTGACCGTATACTTAATACTCTTCAGTCCATATCCATGAGATGATTTTTCTTTTTTGGTTGTGATCAGCGAACCTTCTTTATACTGCAATTCCTCTTCATAATAATTCTCAAACCGGAGAATCAGAAAACTTTTCTGCCTTGATACCGTCACATGAATCAGGCGTTTCTCCTTTTCCGGGATCTTCATTTCGCACTCGATCGCATTGTCAAGTGCATTCCCGAAAATGCTGCAGATATCCATGACATCCATAAAATCCAGAAGTGTTCCGTCTGCCACACAGGTGAATATAATCCCATGCTTGTTGCAGTACAGGCTTTTCGTTGTAAGTACCGTATCCAGAACTTTATTTCCCGTCTTGTTCTGCGCTTCATACTGGCGGATTTCCTCCTCCATCCGGTTCAGGAATTCTTCTCTTTTCTTCGGATCTTCTTCACTTCTGAGTACTGCGATCTGGTGTTTCAGATCATGATATTTGTAATTGATCAGGTCAATGCTTTCTCTGGACTGCTTATACTGCACATACTGGTTCTGAAGGACATTCTGCACTGCTTCCAGCTCCTTTTTCACACGCAGTTCCCCACACTGGATCAGATGCGCATACAGAATCGCAATTCCTCCGATATCGACTAAAGTTCGGATATTTCCGATTTCAAAAGAATACGTTCCGGAAAATGGTGTATTACTTGTCAGGAAACTCAAATTACTCACTGCAAATACCGCAATAGCAATCAGCTGTGCAGAAAATAATTCTTTCGGACTGATATTCATTTTCCCGTCTTTCGGCAGATGTGTCTGCATGATTTTCAGCAAAACAAATGCAATGCATCCATAAATTCCAATCAACAGTAATGCCCTGATCCAAAGTGCCGGCATCTGTCCCTTCCAGATAAAACACACGACCTGCCATTCGATTGATGCCAGGAACTCCGCCACTACAAACGCGATCATCCCAAAGTAAATTGCATCTGTACTGCCAATATCACAGCATCCATAAATAAATCCGATCATCAAAATTACCGCAATGACCATACACGGAATCCAGAAATAAATCATCAGATTCCCTGTCACAACAAGGAACACGCTCTGAACCACCAGTGCCCCTGCCATCAGCGGAATCGTCTTCTTAGCCATTCTTTTCTTCAGTGGCAGAATGAAAATCATACATGCCAGCCACTCCGCAAGTGCCGTATAAAACCGTGGGATATCCGGCATTATCGTATCCATCATTTTACAATCTCTCCCCAGTATTTTGTCAGTTCTTCCATAAATTCTTTTTTCCGGGCACGGCTCAGCACCAGCTGTTCCCCTTTTACCGTCGCACATCCATCCTGAATCCCGTCCACATGCTGCAGGTTGATCAGATAGCCTTTATTTCCACGGCAGAAATTCATCCCCTTCAGTTTTTCTTCCATTTCCTTCATCGTTCCGCTGGTCTCATAATCTCCCAGGATCGTATGCAAGATCAGAGTATGTCCCTGACTTTCGATATAGTAAATATTAGCGATATTGACGCGCACGGCACCGCCTTTGATATTCACCATGATCACTTTCTGTTCTCTCTTCTTCATTCGTCCGATCGCCCGGTTCAGGCGCTGGGAAAAGGCAAAATAAGAAACCGGCTTCAACACGTAATCCAGGGCATCCACTGCATATCCACGGATCGCATACTGTGCCATGTTCGTGATAAAAATAATGACAACCTCGGTATCCATCTTGCGGATTTCTTCTGCCGCAGACATACCATCCATGAATTTCATTTCCACATCCATCAGGATCAGGTCGTACTGTGACTGATATTTGTGTACGATCTGGTCTCCATCTGTGTAAACTGTAATATCAAACAATTCTCCGTTCTCTTTTTCATACTGATGCAGAAAACCCTGTAACTGCTGCGCATACAGTGCTTCATCTTCTACGATTGCAATCTTTATCATTGGTTTCCCTTCTCCTTTCCCATTAAATACGCCAAAGGGGGACTTGCACTTAAAATTATTTTAGTACAAGTCCCTGTCTATTTCTACTTTTTTCTTTTAGTCTCGCTTTACTGCTGCCCGGATCAGATGCCCTGTTCCCTTAATCCGGTGTCCGTTCGCCATTTCGGTCAACGCTTCTGCCATTTCCATCGTCACAAATCCACCGGTCATCTTTGCGTATCCACGGATCGGCATATTATAGTTAAACAGTACATTTAAGTTTGGTTTACCCTGCCATTCGCTGATCTTCAGCAGGATTCTCAGTACACCATAGAACAGCTTTCCAAAAATCCCTTTTCCATAATACAGTTGGCACACAGCATCGTTCATTCGGATCTCGCCGCTCCAGCTTCCATCCGGAATCTCTCTTCCGTAAAGACGGGTAAATTCTTCATCCGAAATGTCTTTGATCTGTCCACTGAAATATTCCGGCATTTCTTCTTTTTTGTAGCCGCCATTTTCTACAGTTCCCACTACATCCAAAGTATCTTCCAGAAGCATATGTTCAGCGTTCTCACCGATCATGATCTGATAAGTTCCGGATTCAATTTCCCAACTGTCCGTTCTGGTATCATAGAACCGGAAGCTATTATCATCAAATAAAATCTGGACTTCTTTTTCCTCTCCCGGTTCCAGTTCCACTCGCTTGAAACCTTTCAGCTCGCGGACCGGACGGAAAATGGTATCGGATTGCTTTCCTACATAAAGTTGTGTGATCTCAGTTCCTGCCACATTTCCTGTATTCTTAACAATAAATTTCACGCCTTCGGAAGATACCTTCAGATCCTTATACTCAAAATTCGTGTAGCTGAGTCCAAATCCAAATGGGAACCGTGTCATTTTTCCAATCGTTGTATAATAACGGTATCCCACATAAAGGGATTCTCTGTATTCACTGCTCCGTTCCTTGCTCGGATAATAAGCATATGCCGGCGTATCTTTGTAATGAAGCGGATAAGTCTCATTCAGCTTTCCGGACGGATTTACCTTACCTGTCAGCACATTCATCATCGCAGAGGCGCCTGCCTGTCCACCCAGATATCCATGTACGATTCCTTTTACATATGAGTACCATGGCATTTCAATTGCAGATCCTGCGGAAAGAACAACAATTACATTAGAATTGACCGTCGTTATTTCATCCAGAAGCGTATCCTGCGCATATGGCATATCCATATGGGTACGGTCAAGTCCTTCCGATTCACTGATCTCATCCAATCCACCGAAGAAGAGAACCACATCTGCCTTTCTTGCCGCTTCAATTGCTGCTTTCATCAGCTTTTTATTCGGTTTCCTATTACGGATATACCCCTGCTCGTAAGCAATGACATCCACGCCGCTCTCACCGATCACGTCCATGATTGCCTCCGGCTGTTTGGTCGGATTCACAAGGGAAGAACCTGCTCCCTGATATCTTGGTGTTTTTGCAAAATCTCCGATCACGGCAACTTTTGTCCCCGGTTTTAATGGAAGGATCTGATCCTCATTTTTCAGAAGAACAATGCTTTCCTCCGCTGCTTTTCTTGCGAGCTTATGATGTGCTTCTATATCAAACTGCTTTCCTTTTGCATCCTCAGTTGCCTGATGGGTTGCAAAGATTACATTTAACAGCTCATCCAGTCTCTGGTCCAGCACAGATTCTTCCAGATCTCCGTTCTCCACTGCACGGATAATGTCACGCATACCGGATTTCCCGGTTCCCGGCATTTCCAGATGACTTCCGTTCTTTACACCCAGCGCATGATCGTTGCTTCCACCCCAGTCAGAAACTACAAAGCCATCAAATCCCCATTCATCCACAAGGACTTCCTGTAGCATATGGCTGTTTTCATTTGCATAAATACCATTCACTTCATTATAAGAAGACATGATCGATTTTGATTTTCCTTCTTTGACTGCAATCTCAAATCCGGTGGTATAGATTTCACGGAATGTTCTTTCATCAACTACAGAATTATTCGCCATACGGCGAAGCTCCTGGCTGTTTGCCGCAAAGTGCTTTGGACATGCGGCGATTCCTTTACTCTGGATTCCACGCACATAGGCTGCTGCCATCTTTCCTGCGTGATACGGATCCTCTGAAAAATATTCAAAGTTTCTTCCGCACAGTGGACTTCTCTTGATATTCAGTCCCGGTCCAAGGATCACATTGACTCCCATGGTAACTGCTTCTTCCGCAAGTGCCTCTCCGATTTCTTCTCCAAGTGTCTCATCCCAGCTGTTTGCAACGCCTGCTGCCGTCGGGAAACAGGTCGCCGGAAGGCTGGCGTTTAATCCAAGATGATCCCCTGCTCCTGCCTGCCTTCTCAGCCCGTGAGGCCCGTCTGACATTGTCATCGATGGAATTCCATATTTTTCAAAATCTACCGTCTCCCATGTATTTTTACCTGACATCATCCGTGCTTTTTCTGCTAATGTCATTTGTTTTATGATATTCTCATACTTCATTTTCATTTTGAAACCACCTTATTTATTCTATCTCTGTTTCTTTTCCTGCTGAAAATAGCATAACACAGAAAGCAGGCTGTAAAAGCCTGCTTGCATAAATGGTTGAAAATTCTTCACGAACTGCATTTTTAATTACATTTTTCAGTTATAACTTTTTTATATTTTGCTTTACTGCGCAGTTGAAAAATGATAATATTTATCAACATAATACATTTAACCGGGAAGCCGGGGGACGTGCTGCACCCGCTCCGAGCCTGTCGGAGGTGGTGCTAATGAGTACATATGAAGAATTACAACTCATCGTATCCGTTGCGGTACTTATTGTTGCAATACTTAATTATACACATAAAAAGTAGCCGTCCTAAACTTTTGGCGAGTTGACGACTACTTTCTAAACTAGATTATTTTCGCCGGAGTGGGTAAATTGCGGTTACCTTCCGACTTTCCTGTTAAGTGTATTATAAAGCACATATATAAATTTGTCAAATACACAAAAATAGTGCAATAGCAATGCTACTACACTATACACTAAAGTGGAGAATACGAGATTCGAACTCGTGACCTCCTGCTTGCAAGGCAGGCGCTCTCCCAACTGAGCTAATCCCCCATATGACGTTTGCGACTTAATTAAAATATCACAAACGTCCCTCTTTGTCAACTGTATCTGCTGATTTTATAACAGCTGTATCATTTCTACAGCTGTGTTTATTTTGCTCAAATATTCTCTACTATTTCTTTTCCGTATTTTTATACGTCGTCTCATAGAACACTTCCTGTGAATCCAGCTTTTCTTCATTGATATCACGATCTACATAATCGCCGTCTGCAGTCAGTTCTTTTCCTTTTTCATCATCCTTCATCATGGTGTCAAACATCCAGTCCAGTCTTTCACGCAACGTATCATCCAGAACCGGAGCTGCAACCTCCACACGTCGGAGCGTATTTCTCGTCATATAATCAGCTGATGCAATATACACTTTTTCTCTGTCCGGCGTTCCGAAACGATAAATACGGGAATGCTCCAGAAATCTTCCAACAATGCTGATTACTTTAATATTTTCTGTGTATCCTTTGATACCAGGAATCATACAGCAGATTCCACGGACGATCATTTCAATCTTCACACCCACCTGTGATGCTTCCACAAGCTTCTCAATGATCACTTTATCAGTCAGTGAATTGATCTTGATTCCGACATACGCATCTTTCCCGTTCTTTGCGTGACGTATTTCCTCATCGATCATATCGAGTACTTTATTCTGGAGACATTTCGGTGCAACCAGCAGGATGTGCGTTTCCTCTATCGTCTCACCGCGCAGCAGACATGCAAATACTTCTGCCGCTTCTTTTCCGATTTCCTGCTTTGCTGTGATCAGTGACAGGTCTGTATATAAAGTAGAAGTCTTTTCATTATAGTTACCCGTTCCAATCTGTGTGATATATTCAAGACCTTTATCTGTCTTTCTGGTGATCAGGCAAAGTTTTGAATGTACCTTGAATCCATTCAGACCATAAATTACACGGCATCCGGCTTCTTCCAGCTTTCTGGAATATTCAATGTTACTTTCTTCATCAAATCTTGCACGGAGTTCAACCAGTACCACCACTTCTTTGCCATTTTCCGCTGCCTCAACCAAAGCATCTACGATCTGGCTTCGAACTGCCAGACGGTACAAGGTCATCTTGATGGACACTACAGAATCGTCTCTTGCCGCTTCATAAAGCAGGTTGGTAAATGATTTAATATTTTCAAATGGATAAGATAACAGAACATCTTTCTGCTCAATCTGTGCGATCAGACTTTCTTTTTCTTTCAGCTGCGGTGTCATTCGCGGACTCCTCTTCTGATAGAACAGCTTTTCCTTTTCTACTCCTTGCATTCTCAGATAATTCTGGATTGCAAATACAAATGATAAATCAAGTGGTACTCTCGACATAAATACGTGGTTTTTATCCATATGGATATATTTACATATCTCTGCGATCAGCTTTTTGTTGATCTTTCTGGAGAATTCCATGCGGACAGGATTCATACGTTTTCTCTGCTTTACCAGATTTTCCATGGCGTCTCTGTAATCCATATCTTCATCATAAATGGTTTCTGTATCAATATCCGCATTTCTCGTAATTCTCAGGAGAGATTTTTCTTTGATTTCATATTTTTTAAATAATTTCGGCAAAAAATGAAGAATCAGTTCTTCCGAGAGCATAAAGGTTCCCGGTCTGGTCGGAATGTCGATCAGACGCTTAAATACATTGTTACTGCACGGAATGATCGCCGTTTTTGTCTTTCCACCCTTCGTTGCAAGCAGTGCAACCGCATAGATCTCTTTATTCTGTAAGAATGGAAACGGCTGCTGTTTGCTGATGATATTCGCAGACAGATATGGTGCAATTTCATTATCAAAGTAAGTTTCCAGTAATTCCCCTTCTTTTCCTGAAAGCTTGTTGAAATTGATAATCCGGATTCCCTGCGGCTCCAATTCTCCCATTAACTGCTCGTAAATAACTGCTTTCTTTATATCAAGCTCTCTTGTTGCATCAATGATCGCTTTTACCTGCTCTTTGCTGGTCATATTGGTTTTATTCTCACGGACTACTTCCGATGATTCCATCTGATCCATCAGTGTACCTACCCGCACCATATAAAATTCATCCAGATTAGATTGATAAATAGACGCAAAAGTAAGTCGTTCTGCTAAAGGTACTCTCGGATTCCCTGCTTCATTTAATACTCTCTCATTAAATTTTAACCATGACAGTTCCCTGTTCATCATATATGGTTCTGGTTTTAACTGCTTCTTTTTCATTTGTCTACTTATCTCCTTTTGCTAATTTGAATATTTTATAGCTACGCTTAAGAATTAATTATACATCTGAATACACTTTCATATCTACCTTCTTAAAGAACTGTTTTTGTAAAATCCATGTAAAATGATGCTTATACCAACTGACTTCCATATAATTCTCGGTCGGTAATCTTTGGTCATCTTCATTTCAATACTTTGCGATATCCTAAATATCCTGAAATCACACCGAACAGAATTCCTCCAAGAACATCTGTCGGATAGTGTACATACAGATATAACCTCGATATTGCAATCAGACATGCCAGCACAAGCGCAAATTTCCAAAGCTTCTTTTCACCTGCCAGGTACAAAGCTGTTACCGAAGCAAACGAAGCTGCCGTATGTCCGGACGGAAAAGAATAATCATGAAGCTTTGCTACCAGAAGGTGTACACCTGTATTCACATCATATGGTCTTGTCCGTGCTACAAGATTTTTCAAGACAATATTGCAAAGTAATACATCTACTACTAAAGCAACCACCATAACCGCACCGCTTTTTCTCGTTTTAGGAATCAGAAGCAATACTATGCTCAACATAATCCATATAATTCCTGCATCCCCAAGTCTTGTGATAAATACCATGATTTTATCCAGAAAAGGCGTATGCAACGTCTGGATCCAATCCAAAATACTTAATTCAATGTTCATAAATTTCCTCCTGCTTTCTTCATCAGTATTTTTACTTTTCTATAGAATAACATAGATTACAGTTTATATGAATTTTTAGAATTACAAATTTTTTACAAACAATCTTTTGAAAAATGACGGTTACACAGGGCGTAACTTCAATCGTCCCGGATTTCAGGCAATGCTTGCAGAAGCCGAAGCCTGGAAAATCGGCACAATTATCGTCAAGGATATGAGCCGTTTCTGCAGAAACTATCTTGAGGTCGGCTTTTATACTGAGATTCTGTTCCCCAAGAAGCAGATACGCTTTATTGCAATCAATAACAGCGTGAGAGCACTGCTGCGCATAGAGCCAAAACCAAAGCGGAACGCTGGGCGGCTTTTCCTTTGCGGGTAGTATTCAAGAAGTCATAAAGTTCCGTGAGTAATGGAAGAAGCCAGCGTTTGCGGAAATGTCACAATTTACGGAGGTAAAGTTTCAAATACCGATTGCCTTTTTGCACTTGTTTTGATATTATTGGTATATATACTAAAATATTTGAAGAGAGGTGATATATTTGCGAAGAGACAGCAGTGAAACAAAGAGGAAAATACTGACCGTATGCGTCCGTCTCTTTCTGGAACAGGGATATAAAAACACCTCTGTCAGTCAGATTG
>OGWV01002197.1_pt1 | contig 12074 bp, 10 predicted proteins | sample 1576081 | NCBI WGS metagenome assembly OGWV01 (sample SAMEA3541541, study PRJEB24748) | human gut metagenome | biome: human gut; feature: human-associated habitat; material: faeces | place: China | collected 2012 | reverse complement strand
GCATCTGCCTGCTGCAGAACAGACAGCCCTTATCACAGCTGCGCTTCTCTACGATTTTGGTTATCTGTATGTACCACAGACAGTGTTAGACAAAGGGGATGACCTTACAACAGCAGATAAGGATTTTATCCAGCTCAACTTAGAGCGCGGTTATGAAACACTCCGCCCGGACCGTGGTGATTATAAATTCCCGGTACATACGCTTGATATTATCCAGCAGATCATTTTTAAAAACAGCCGTACTTTAAAAGTCAAAGAACCGGCAGACAATATCCGTCTTCTCGTCGATATTTTAGCAGTAGCGGACGAATTTGACCATCTGACCGCAATGAACATTAACAAACCGCCAATTTCAGAAATTGCTGCCATGGGACGTCTGAAAAAGGATAAAGCCACCTACAATCCGCTCGTACTTTCCGCTTTAGCAGAATGTATCCATATTCTTCCGACCGGTGCATGTGTAGATCTTTCCGATGGCGAAAAAGCCCTTGTGCTTGCAGAGAATCCGGCTGATTTTCTTCATCCGATGGTACTGAAGTTTTCCACAAACATGATATACGATTTAAGTGACCCGGTGATCAACAAATCTTTAAAGATCACAGATATCATGAAAACCATGGACAACCGTATCGCATTGGATAAAGATTCTGTAAAGCATTTTGTTTCCGATGCCTACATCAAAGAAACGGCAGACCGTTTCCGCAAGGTCAAACTTCAGATTGCACAGCACAATCAAAGTAAACTGGAACAAAAAGCGGCAAACGCCTTAATGAGCAGTGCATCTGTGATCCCGCAGGATGCTTTGGGCACAGAAAAACCACTGGCCCAAAAGAAACCGCGCAAAAAAATGAAACTCCGTTAATCCGCGCGACTTTTTTCTATATGTTGGAGTGGATATTCCGGCGATATAAAAAACGACATGAAAGCAATTTCTTAACTGCTTTCATGTCGTTTTTTCATGTTGTCGCCAATATCCATATTCCGCAAAAGCAAAAACAGCACGCCTCCTTTTGGATTTGTGCTGTTTTTTCTATATTATAAGATTCAAAAAACTACAAGTTCTTTACGGTCGCAATATCCACCGGTGTCAGATCATCGGTCGCAGTCTCTAAGCTGCGTGCCAACGCATTTGCCGTATCCATTGCTGTGATACAGTAAACACCTGTCTCGATTGCATTTCTCCGGATCAGGAATCCGTCTCTGGTCTTATCACCATTTCCCTGTGTCGGTGTGTCGATGACAAGGTCGATCTTATGTCCTAAGATTAAGTCCATAACGTTCGGTGACTCCTGAGAGATCTTGTTGACACGAAGTGCATTGACGCCGTGCTCCTGTAAATATTTTGCGGTGCTTCTCGTTGCGTAAATCTTGTAGCCAAGTGCCTCAAAACGTTTTGCAACACCGACTGCTTCCGGTTTATCTGCATCTTTTACTGTCATGATCATCTGTTTGTACTTCGGTAAAGTTACGCCTGCGCCAAGGAATGCTTTGTAGAGAGCCTCGTTGAAGGTCTTTGCAATACCAAGACACTCACCGGTTGATTTCATCTCCGGTCCTAAGGAGATCTCAGCGCCACGCAGTTTCTCGAAGGAGAATACCGGCATCTTGATCGCAATGTAATCTGCGGTCGGTGCAAGCCCCGGCTCATAGCCAAGTCCGCGGATGGTATCACCGATAATTACTTTCGTTGCAAGATCAACGATCGGAATACCGGTTACTTTGCTGATGTATGGCACGGTTCTCGAAGAACGCGGGTTTACCTCAATGACATATACCTGCTCGTCCATAGCGATGAACTGGATATTGATCAGTCCGATGACATGCAGTGCCTGCGCCAGACGTTTCGTATACTCAACGATTGTCTCTTTTACATGGTCACTGATCGTCGGTGCCGGGTATACGGAAATACTGTCTCCAGAGTGTACACCGGTACGTTCGATATGCTCCATGATACCAGGAATTAAGATATCGGTTCCGTCACATACAGCATCGACCTCGATTTCTTTTCCCTGTAAATATTTATCTACGAGAATCGGGTGATCCTGTGCGATACGATTGATGATGCCGATAAATTCCTCGATCTCATCATCGTTGAATGCGATCTTCATACCCTGTCCACCGAGTACATAGGAAGGTCTTACCAGTACCGGATAGCCGAGACGGTTTGCAACTTCTTTTGCCTCCTCTGCGGTAAATACAGTTCCACCTGCAGCTCTCGGAATCTGTGTTTTTTCCAGAATCTCATCGAAAAGCTCACGGTCCTCTGCCGCATCGACATCCTCTGCTTTTGTTCCAAGGATCTTAACACCCATCTTCATCAGGCTCTCGGTTAACTTGATCGCGGTCTGTCCACCAAACTGTACGACAGCACCATCCGGTTTTTCCAGTTTTACGATGCTCTCTACATCTTCCGGTGTTAAAGGTTCAAAATAAAGTTTGTCTGCGATATCAAAGTCAGTGGAAACGGTCTCCGGGTTGTTGTTGATGATGACGGTCTCCCATCCCTCTTTTGCAAATGCCCAGGTACAGTGTACGGAGCAGTAATCAAACTCGATACCCTGTCCGATACGGATCGGACCGGAACCAAGTACCAGTACCTTTTTCTTTGGATTGGTTTCGATGGCTTCGTTCTCGCTTCCGAATACGGAATAGTAGTACGGTGTGGATGCCTCAAACTCTGCGGCACAGGTATCTACCATCTTGAATGCTGCCACGATACCATTTTCATAACGCATGTCATGGATCTCTTTTTCGGTCTTTCCGGTCAGTTTTGCAATAACGCTGTCCGGGAACTCGATGCGTTTTGCTTCTTTTAATAATTCTACAGTCAAAGGCTCATTCTTTAACTGGTTTTCCATCTCAACCAGGATGGCAAGTTTGTCGATAAACCAGCGGTCGATCTTCGTGATCTCATGGATCTTGTCATAGCTTACGCCTCTGCGCAGTGCCTCTGCGATCACCCAGATACGGCGGTCATCCACTACATGCAGCTGCTCATCTAACTCTTTATCGGAAAGTCCGGTAAAGTCGTAAGACATTAAACTGTCCACATGCTGCTCTAAGGAACGGATTGCTTTCATCAATGCACCCTCAAAGTTATTGCAGATACTCATAACCTCTCCGGTTGCCTTCATCTGTGTGGTCAGGGTTCTCTTTGCCGTGATGAATTTATCAAATGGAAGTCTCGGAATCTTTACAACACAATAGTCAAGCATCGGCTCGAAACTTGCGTAAGTTTTTCCGGTAATTGCATTTTTAATTTCGTCTAAGGTATAGCCCAATGCGATCTTTGCGGCAACTTTTGCAATCGGATATCCGGTTGCCTTGGATGCAAGTGCAGAAGAACGGGATACACGCGGGTTAACCTCGATGACACAGTACTCGAAGCTGTCCGGATTTAATGCGTACTGTACGTTACATCCTCCGGTGATATTTAACTCAGAAATAATATTTAATGCAGATGTACGGAGCATCTGATACTCTTTATCGCCAAGCGTCTGGGAAGGTGCGACAACGATGGAGTCACCGGTATGCACGCCGACCGGATCGATATTTTCCATATTACATACGGTGATACAGTTGCCGTTGGCATCACGCATTACCTCGTATTCGATCTCTTTCCATCCTGCGATACAGCGCTCTACCAATACCTCGCCGACACGGGAAAGACGCAGACCATTTGTTAAGATCTCTACCAGCTCATTCTCGTCATGCGCAATACCACCGCCGCTTCCGCCAAGGGTATATGCCGGACGGAGTACAACCGGATAACCGATCGTATTGGTAAACCTGATACCATCCTCTACGTTGTGTACAACCTGGGATGCTGCACAAGGCTCACCGATCTTTTCCATGGTATCTTTGAATGCCTGACGGTCCTCTGCCTTAAAAATCGTTTCTGCTGTTGTACCGATCAGTCTGACATTATATTTTTCAAGGATGCCTTTTTCCTCTAATTCCATACCGAGATTTAATCCAGCCTGTCCACCTAATGTCGGCAGTACGCTGTCCGGTTTTTCTTTTGCGATAATCTTCTCTAAGACGGATACCGTAAGCGGCTCAATGTAAACCTGATCTGCAATATCTTTATCTGTCATGATCGTCGCCGGGTTTGAGTTTACCAGCACAACCTCAACGCCTTCTTCTTTTAATGAGCGGCATGCCTGTGTACCTGCATAGTCAAACTCTGCAGCCTGTCCGATTACGATCGGGCCGGAACCAATTACTAAAACTTTTTTTATGTCATGATTTCTTGGCATTAATTCTTCCTCCTAAAATTTGTTAAACAATAACGTAAGAATTTTTCTACATCATCGAAATAAAACGATCAAACAAGTATGCAGAATCCTGCGGTCCCGGACACGCTTCCGGATGGAACTGTACGGTAAAAATGTTTTTGCCTACATAGGAAAGTCCCTCATTGGTTCCATCGTTTACATTCACAAATGCCGGTTTCGCGATCACCGGATCAAGTGTATCCGTATCTACCACATAACCGTGATTCTGGGAGGAAATATATACTCTTCCGGTTTCTAAATCTTTTACCGGATGGTTGCCGCCACGGTGTCCGTATTTCATCTTATGTGTGTCAGCGCCGGTTGCAAGTGCCATCAGCTGATGTCCTAAGCAGATTGCAAAGATTGGTGTATCGGAGTCATATAATTTTTTGATCTCAGCAATGATCTCCTTGCACTCCTTCGGATCTCCAGGTCCGTTGCTTAACATGATTCCATCCGGATTTGTTGCAAGGATCTCTTCTGCAGTCGTATGTGCCGGATAGATCGTCACTTCACAGCCGCGTTTATTTAAAGACTGGGCAATATTATTTTTTGCTCCAAGGTCAAGCAAAGCAACTCGCTTGCCATTTCCTTTTAATACTCGTTTTTCACTGCAGGTAACTTTGTCCACAACATTACCTGTCGTGTATGCTTTTAATCTGGGAATAATTTCTTCTATATTATAGTTATTATTCGTGGTGATCATACCATTCATGGTTCCCTTCTCACGAAGGATCTTGGTCAGTGCACGGGTGTCGATCCCTGCTATACCCGGAATGTCATATTTCGTGAGGAAATCCTGAATCGTTCCCTCCTCACGGAAGTTACTCGGCATTCTTGATAACTCCCTTACGATATATCCATCCGGCCACGGTCTGCCTGACTCCATATCCGGTGTGATTCCATAATTTCCAATCAGCGGATAAGTCATAACAACCGCCTGTCCCGCATACGACGGGTCAGTCAGAACCTCCAGATAACCTGTCATCGACGTATTAAATACGATTTCACTGATGACTTCCCTAGTAGAACCTATACTTGTTCCGGTAAATACATTCCCATCTTCGAGTATTAAATGAGCTTTCATTCGTTTCCCTGTCCTTTCACTTTTTTTCCAAAAAAAAAAACGTCGCCGTTTTTCTTCTTTTTCCATCCAGACAGTCCCCTGACTGAACTTTCCGTTATTAGTACCTATAGTCTTTTTCCTAAATTGTAAAAAGTGTATCATATCATAAGATATTTTTCAACCTTTTTCCCAAAACAAATAGCACTAAGATTTTATGCATATTTATGTATATTTATACATTATTTCCAAATCCATAGAAAGCGGCAGTATGTGCCGCCCATACGCAGAAAATCTTTATTACCCAAACGCCCGGCAAGGCATAAACAGTAACAGACTTTTATGATTTTCCTGCAGCAATGGGCAGCATGGAACTGACTTTTTAAATAATCTTCTGAAACGCAAGTATTACAAACAACACGCCGCCAAGCCATGATACATCTGTCTTCCACCGCTTAGATGCCTGCATGCCAATCCTGCATCCGCAAAGTACGGCACAGAAACTGACGACAAAACTTCCCATCACTGTAAAAAAAATATTCTTTCCGGTAAATCCTGCACCAAGTCCTCCAAACATCCCGTCCAATGACATTGCAAGTGCAAAAAATACAGCCTCCACACACGACATCGTCGCCGAGTGATCGCGGTCTGCCATTACCGGATTGTTGTAGATACTCAGAATAAAACTGAGCTGTGAAAAAGAGATTTTGACTTTCTTGCAAAGGAACTTATGACGCTCAATATATTTTCTGATCGCATACTCTGTCAGCTTAAAAATTCCCACTGCAAGCAGTCCGAAAAAACTTAAGTATAATGCATATTTTTTTAAAAGTACCCCCTGTAACGCCATCCCCGCATAAAGTGATATCCCTAATATTCCACTGCAGACCGTGCTGATGCATAACGCTGCCGCAGATCCGATCTTTATCTGCTCACTCCCACACGCCACACATGCCACAAAGACATCCACACTGACTGCTATGATCAAAAGAATTACCTGCACTTTTTTCTACCTCAGACATAAAACCTTCTGTTTTATCATATGTCAGAGATTCAAAAATGCATCTTTACCTTTGATACTGTTCTCCATTTCCGAATAACTCATTACAAAGAATCAGCCAAAATCCCAGCTTTTCACACTGTTATCTCAGTCAAGTCTTTCGACAATACCAAGGACTTTCTGATATGCCGCCGCCACCTCATCCAAAAGCGGTTTAAGCTCCCTTTCCGGTTCGCCATCCCTAAGTTCTTCGCATAACTCCTGTGCCGGAACCAAAAGCGGTGTCAGTCCCAGATTCATTGCCAGCCCCTTTAAATTATGTATATATGTAAACGCCTGCTCATAATTCTTTTCTTCCAGCGCCTTACACAGCGACTCATAATTCGTATCCTTCAGAATCAGTTTTAAAAATTTCCCGATCCTCTCCTCCGTCTTTAGCCGCCGCAGCACTTCGTGCAGATCCGCGCCCATTTCTTCGTAACATTCACTTAACGTCATATTCCTCTCCATTTCCACGCTGCTTTTGCGTATCTCAAATTCGTGTGTAAGCACAAATCTATGTGCAAACAATCTTACTTTTCACACTCTTCCGTTTTCATAAAAAGAGCAGACCCGTGAACCGCCTTCCATGTGATCCACGATCTGCTCTTTTTTCTATGCTACACGAATGACATTCAACACTTCCCCATATGCTGCTTTTTTGTTCTCCAAAGCTTCTTCTGTCATCACTTCGGTCACAAAACCAAGCTCTCCTGTAACACCCTGTGCATCAATATATTCTACATTTCCAAATACTTTTTCCACAAAAGTTTTATCTGTGCCTGACACTCTGACAAAGAAACGGTTCTTTGCGCTGCGGTAATCTACCAGCTCTAATTTCTTTGAGCTCCACTCAACCGGTATATTCTTGTCAACATTCTTTGCCATCTCCACAACATCTGCTACAACCGCACTGGCTGTCGGAAGTTTTCCGGCACCGCTTCCGTAAAACATTGCATCCCCAAGTACATTTCCATGAACAAAAATTGCATTGAATACGCCGTTTACATTGTATAACGGGTGCTCTTTCGGCAGTAAGAACGGTGCTACCATTGCCACATATCCGCCATCTGTTTTTTTGCTCGTAGCAAGAAGTTTGATTGCTCTTCCCATGGCTTTCGCATATTTGATATCGGTTGCAGAAATATGTGTGATACCCTCTGTGTGGATATCTTCAAAATCTACCTGCTGTCCGCAGACAAGTGAGGTTAAAATTGCAATTTTTCTGCAGGCATCATATCCTTCAATATCTGCTGTCGGATCTTTCTCTGCATAGCCTTTTGCCTGTGCGTCTTTTAATACCTCGTCAAAATCCGCACCCTTTTCTGACATCTCTGTCATCATATAGTTTGTTGTTCCGTTAACGATTCCGGTGATCTCCTCAATCTCATCGGCAGTCAGACAGGAATTTAACGGGCGGATGATCGGAATACCGCCGCCAACACTCGCCTCAAACATAAAGTTGACATTTTTCTCTTTTGCAAGGGCGATCAGCTCAGCACCTTTTTCTGCTACCAGCGCTTTGTTTGAAGTAGTAACATGTTTTCCGGCCTCTAACATTGCTTTTACAAAGGTATAAGCCGGTTCCACACCTCCCATGGTCTCAACGACGATCTTTACCTCAGGATCTTCTGCAATCGTCTTATAGTCGTGTACGATCTTATCCTGGATCGGATCTCCCGGAAAATCTCTTAAATCCAATACATATTTGATCTCTACCGGCTCTCCGACACGTTTTGCTATGCTGCTTCCGTTGATGTCAAGTACTTCCACAACACCAGAACCGATTGTTCCATATCCCATTACTGCTGCTTTCATTTTTCATCCTCCAAGTTCGTCTGCCAGACTATCGCTTCCATCCTCTCAGACAGACTTTATTATCTTTCTATCATTTTACACATCTTACATGCATATTTTATGAACTACAATATATGACGCATCTGCCATGTCTTATTCTCTTGCGAGAATCTTCACATAATGGATGCCTTCCTGTTCCTCAATGTGCTCTAACATTTCAGCCACATCACCAGTCTGTGGCAGGACATCCACACTGAGTGTAAGAGAAGCGATACCGTTGATCGGTATACTCTGATGTATCGTAAGAATATTAGCATGAAACTCTGCTACGGTCTTTAATACAACGGATAACAGCCCCGGTTCATCATCCAACTGGATGACTAATGTGATCGTCCTTCCTTTTGCCGTGTCATGAAATGGAAAAATATCATCTTTATATTTATAAAAAGAACTCCTGCTGATGCCAACTTTTTCTGTTGCCTCCTGCACGGATGCAATCTTACCGGATTCAATCAGCCGCTTTGCCTCGACCACCTTTAAGAGGACTTCCGGAACTGCTTTTTCTTTCAGCACATAATACTGACCTTTTTCTTTCATGTGACTCTATCCCTCTCTTTAGAAATTCATCTGTTGTGTTTGTTGCACGCTGACACTTGTCCTCATGAGGAAGATAATAACATAAAGAGGCTGCATACGCAACCTCTTTTTTATCATGTCAGGAACATTTTTTTATTATGCTGTTAAAATTTTTTACTGCCTCCACCATGTTTTACGCCGCTGCTGCTCGTATGTACCGTACTCCTGCCGCTGTCTTCTGCTTTCTTCTCTTCTATATGACGGTGTGTCACAACAGTGTTCACAAGCACATCGCTGTGTTTCTTTATATTCACTGTTCCGGACTCATGAGCGTCATATTTATATTTGCCATTCCTTAATTTACAAAATAGTACAAGCACCAGGAATACAATAGCGCCTGGGATCAGAGCTAAAACAACGGATGTGATGACATATTCTGCCGGCGTGATCTCAATATCCGTCTCCTCATACTCATACTGATTTGACGGGATTCCTTCATCATAATAAACCAGCACATCTTTTAACATTACAGACAGACACTGTTCATATTCTCCATCTGAGATCGGTTCATATCCGTCATTTAAAATATCTTCAATACGCGCATCCGTAAGATACCTGATTGCAATGCCACCGGTAGAAATACAGATTTCACGGTTCTGCATATCGATCAGGAGTGCAACACCATCACCGTTTTCTGCAATCGCATCAAAGAAATCATCCGCATATTCCTGCGTGGTTTTTCCATTTGTGTCATCCGTCGTCAACATCAGCATATTCCATCCGGTCTTCTCTCCCGCAGCGTCCAGTTCACTCTCAAGCGTCTCGATCTCTTCCGGTGTCAGAAGCGCAGCATCATCATATACCGTCTGTTGTGGAACATTTTCTTCTGCTGCAAAGCATACATGCTGTCCGCCCGCTGCAAGTAAAATCGTAAACAGCCAGGCAAATACAATACCCTTTAAACATAAAAATCTTTTCTGTCTCATGCTAGCCCTCCCAGTAATAAAATGACCAGTGTTACCAGACTGACGATTCCACTGACAAGTGAGATTTTTTTATAGTCGATCGGGAGTTCGCCGTACACCTTTCCAGTCTGTCCGTTCATGGAAAAATAATAGATTTTTCCGTTTTTCGCCTTGTATGTAATTGTCCATACCGGCAAAAGCGTATACGACCACTTTTCTTTTAATGCCCGGAAATCGGCATTTTTTACCGACACGGAACTGTATCCATTTATTTGTTCCCTCATCAGTTTCTCTGCACTCTCACGCGCTTCCTGCTGCACTTTCTTTTCTATCTGTTTTTTCTCAATATCACGCTTTTCTGCCAGAAATCCAGACAGAAATCCAAGCTGAAACTTTTTCACATCCTTAAAATCATAAGGCATTACACCGCAGATCAGCTCCTGATTTGCCTTTCCAAGTGCATTTTCCGTCAGGTTTTCAAGTTTTACATCACCTTCTCTTGATACCTGATAATACTTTGTCTCCGTATATTCCGTGTTTCCGGTTCGCCACATGCGGACATTTCTCGCCTCGCCCTGCATTTTTCCCTCCAGTCTGGTATTGTAATGCCAGTATGGAAAATATACGCCTGTGATGCTCTCGACCTGCTTTTTGTTATAAAAGGCACGCGGGACAAATTTTTTCTTGCAGACATAATCTTTAAAACCTTTTTCTGCATCTTCCCGCGACACAGAAAACGGAATCACCTGATCCGGCAGGAATTTACCTTCCAGCCGTCCGCCAAGCACGACCGGATTATGGCAATAATAACAGAAAGTCGCCGCTGTAGTGGCATCCGTCACAATCTGTGCACCACAGCTCGGACAGGTATAGGTCACTGCATCAGCTTCCTTCCCTGCTTCTTTATCTGACTCTTTATTTTCCGTGTTATCTTTTTCTGTTCCACTACCTGCTTTATTTCCCGGCTGGCTCTGCTTCTTATCCTCCGGTTTACCTGATGCTTTTCCTGCGCCCGCAGCATCTGCATTTTGAGGTTCCGTCGTCTGTGCCGGCTTCATGGCATCTAACTCTTCCTGTGAAAACAGACTGAAACAATATTCACATTTATACTTTTGTGTGGAAGGATCAAAAATCAGTTCTCCATCACAATTTGGACATTTAAAACTGATCACTGCCATAATTAGTCCCTCGCTTTTCCACAGTTACTGCAGAATTTTCCTTTGTTGACCTGACCACATTCACACGTCCACTCTGCTGCCGGTGCCGGTTTTCCACACTCACTGCAGAATTTTCCTGTATTGACATGGCCGCATTCACATGTCCACTCATTCTTTGGTGCAGGCGCCGGTTTTCCACATTCACTGCAGAATTTTCCCGTGTTGGTGCGGCCGCACTCACAGGTCCATGTGCCCGCTGCACTGCCTGCCGGATTTGGCTGGCTCTGGTTCATGGCTCCCGCATTCTGCCCCTGATTCATGCCTCCTGCCATCTGGCTCTGTGCTGCATTTCCATACATCTGCCCCTGCTGATCCTGCGGTGTCTGAAGTGCGCCAAGTCCTGACAACGTCTGGTTCATCGCATTCATGCCCATGCCGACTCCCATAAACCCGTTCATGGCTCCTGCTGCATTGCTTCCTGCATCACGCACACCCTCGGTCAGATTTTTGACTGCCATACCGCGCATTACATTGAAGTCACCACCGAGCATTGCGCCCTCATTTCTCATGTTGATGAGTTTCTGGGACTCCTCATCATAAGATACGCTCGCAATACCGACACTCTGGATCTCCATACCGCGCATCTGGTTCCACTCTTCATCGAGCGTATTCGCCATATACTTTCCAAGTTCTCTTGCTTTTGAAGTCACATATGCTTTTCGCCACGGCGGGCATCTATTTTCAGCTTAACTATTCGTTCCTCGGCGCCGTGCAACTGCTGATTTATGCCGGCGGCGTCGTCGTCCTGTACGTTTTCTCGATCTTGCTGACCAGTTCCGACGAGGAGAAGAAGACGCCGCTGCGTAACCGCCGCGTCGTCGCGGGCTTGGCCGCTTCGGTGGCCGGCGCGGTGCTCTGCATCTTCCTGCTCGTGACCCATTCGTTCGGCCCGTCGCAGTTCGCCGGTGGGGAGATCGACATGCACACGATCGGCCACGCGATGATGGGAACCGGGAAATACCAGTATTTGTTGCCTTTCGAGGCGGTCAGCGTGCTGTTGCTGGCTTGTATCGTCGGAGGTTTGTTGATTGCACGTAAACGGAAATAGCGCTATGGAAATACAAATGGAATATTACCTGATCGTCACCGCGCCCAGCAGCCCGGACAGACCGCCGGGCTGTGCGATGAAAACCGGGGCGT
>OGWV01002196.1_pt1 | contig 12075 bp, 9 predicted proteins | sample 1576081 | NCBI WGS metagenome assembly OGWV01 (sample SAMEA3541541, study PRJEB24748) | human gut metagenome | biome: human gut; feature: human-associated habitat; material: faeces | place: China | collected 2012 | reverse complement strand
AAGAAAAAGGAAAGAAAGGAAGGAAGGAAGGAAGGAAGGAAGGAAGGATTCGTCTTTATAAAGTTCCCGAATCATTTCTTCTCTTTTCTCAATGGGGAAGTAGGTATTCTTGTTCTCATTGATACCGATTCCTATCACGATTTCGTCCATAAAGGTGAGTGCACGTTCCACTACCGAATAATGTCCGATGGTGAAAGGGTCGAATGTACCCGGGAATATTGCTTTTCTCATGATGCCAAGTCTTCTTCAATAACCAAGTTGTCTATAATAAAGTTCTGTCGTTCCATGGTGTTTTTGCCCATGTAGAATTCCAGTAGTTCTTTTACTGCGTCCGTTTTACGCAATGTCACTTGTTCCAGGCGCATATCTTTGCCGATAAAGTGCTTGAACTCGTCCGGTGAGATCTCTCCCAATCCTTTGAATCGGGTGATTTCCGGATTCGGGCTTAGTTCATTGATAGCATTGACGCGTTCCTCCTCGCTGTAACAATAGAGCGTCTTTTTCTTGTTGCGTACACGGAACAGAGGAGTCTGCAAGATGTATACGTGTCCCTTCTTGATAAGGTCGGGGAAGAATTGCAGGAAGAAGGTAATCAGCAACAAACGGATGTGCATACCGTCCACATCGGCATCTGTTGCCACAATCACTTTGTTATATCGTAATCCTTCCATACCGTCCTCTATGTTCAGAGCAGCCTGAAGCAAGTTAAACTCTTCATTCTCATATACAATCTTCTTGGTCAGCCCGTAAGAATTCAACGGCTTACCACGCAAACTGAATACTGCCTGAGTATTTACATCACGGCTCTTGGTGATAGAACCGCTCGCCGAGTCACCCTCGGTAATGAAAATGCAGCTTTCCTCCTTCTTGTCTCCTTTGGCATCATTCAGGTGAAAACGGCAGTCACGCAACTTACGGTTATGAAGATTTGCCTTTTTGGCACGTTCACGTGCCAGTTTGGTCACTCCGGCTATAGCCTTACGCTCTTTCTCCGATTCTTGAATCTTCTGCAACATCACATCGGCCACATCCGTATGTTTGTGCAGATAGTTATCGACCTCAGTCTTTACAAAATCACCTACAAACTTATTAACGGTAGGACCACCGGGAGCCATATTGGTAGAGCCCAGCTTGATTTTAGTCTGACTTTCGAACAACGGTTCCTCCACATTAACGGCAATGTATGATCGGCGTGGACAATTCTGAGGATATGCTCGAGATTGCCAGTGAAAAACGCGCCGAGTCCGGCTTAAACATTTTATATCTGCTTCAGGATATGCGGGAATTCGAGCTTTACGGAACCGTGAAGGCGGTTGTGAGCATCTGCGATTCTATCAACTATATTCTGGAGGAAGATGATCTGCGGGAAGTATTCTCACTTGTCAACAATTATCTGGATCCGAAGGGCATGTTTATTTTTGATTTGAATACAAAGTATAAATATGAACAGATGGGTGAGACTACGATTGCGGAAAACCGCGAAGAGGCAAGCTTCATCTGGGATAATTACTATGACCCGGAGGAAGAAATCAACGAATATGAGCTCGCCATTTTCATCCCGGAGGGAGAAGATTCCGATCTGTACCGTAAATTTGAGGAGGTACATTATCAGAAAGCGTACGATCTTGCGACGATCTGCCGCTTATTGGAAGAGGCAGGCATGGAGTTTGTAACGGCTTACGATGCATTCACAAAGGATGCGCCGAGACCGGAGAGCGAACGTATTTATGTCGTAGCAAGAGAAAAAGGAAAAAGTGAGAAATAGGAGAGAAACATGGATTATATTGTAAGAGCAACAGCGGCAGACGGACAGATTCGTGCGTTTGCAGCGACAACAAGAGAAACCGTAGAGACAGCACGCCAGGATCACAACACGAGCCCGGTTGCAACCGCAGCGCTGGGCCGCCTTCTGACGGCAGGTGCAATGATGGGCGTTATGATGAAGGGAGATAAGGACCTTCTGACCTTGCGCATCCATGCCGGCGGACCGCTGAACGGCATTACCGTAACAGCAGATTCCAAAGGAAATGTAAAAGGTTACGTCGGAAACCCGGACGTCGTGATTCCGGCCAACAAAAAAGGAAAACTTGACGTGGCAGGTGCTGTCGGCGTCGGATTCATGGATGTCATCAAAGACCTGGGACTGAAAGAGCCGTACGTCGGACAGTGCGTTCTGCAGACGAGTGAGATCGCAGAGGATCTGACCTACTATTTTGCAACGAGTGAGCAGGTTCCGTCCAGCGTCGGACTCGGTGTGCTGATGAATAAAGACAACACCGTTCGCCAGGCCGGCGGCTTTATCATTCAGCTGATGCCGTTCTGCGATGAGAAAGTGATTGAAAAGCTGGAACAGCGTCTGGCAGAAGTTAATTCTGTCACCGCGTTTCTTGATGAAGGGCTGACGCCAGAGCAGATTCTTGAAAAGCTGCTTGGAGATATGGATCTTGTAATCAACGATACCGTGCCAACCCAGTTCTACTGCAACTGCAGCCGGGAGCGGGTATCGAAAGCACTGATCGCGGTTGGAAGAAAGGAACTGAACGAGATGATTCAGGAAGGAAAACCGGTGGAGCTGAAATGCCATTTCTGCAACAGCGCTTATGAATTTTCCACAGAGGATCTGAAGGAATTATTGCGTAAGAGCAAATAACAGTACTGTTTCAGGCGAAACAGAGACTGGGAGAGTTTCTGTTCGCAGAAAATCCGTAAAAAGGAACCAGATAGTGGAGGAAGAAAGAGATGAAACAGGGATTCGTAAAAGTTGCCGCCGCTTCCTGTGCGGTAGTGGTAGCGGATGTCAGAGAAAATACGAGAGTCATTCTGGAAACGATTCATAAAATGGAGGGCGAGGGCGCAAAGGTGATGGTGCTCCCGGAGCTGGCTCTCACCGGCTACACCTGTAGTGACTTATTCTGGCAGAGTCAGATGATTGATGCGGCGAAAGAAGGATTAAAAGAAATTGCCGATGGCACGAAAGAGACCGATGCGCTGATTTTTGTCGGACTGCCGTGGGAACAGGGTGGAAAGCTGTTCAATGTAGCCGCTGTGCTTTGTCACGGAGAGCTTCTCGGTGTTGTACCGAAAAAGTATCTGCCGAACTATAATGAATTTTATGAGCTGCGTCATTTTACGCCGGGAAAAGAAGCGGTGACAACAACGGAATTTTTTGGAAAAGAGGTTCCGTTTGGCATGAATCTGCTCTTCCAGTGTGAAAAAATGCCGCGTCTTAAGGTTGCGGCAGAGCTCTGTGAGGATCTCTGGACCCCAAATCCGCCGAGTGTGGCGCATGCGCTGGCCGGTGCGACAGTGGTCGTAAACCTTTCTGCCAGTGATGAAATGGTTGGAAAAGACAGTTACCGGAGAAGCCTTGTGAGCGCACAGTCGGCGCGTCTGATCTGCGGCTATATTTATGCGACAGCAGGTGAGGGCGAGTCGACGACAGATCTTGTCTTTGGCGGACAGCATCTGATTGCTGAAAACGGAACCATTCTTGCCGAGGCAAAACGATTTGAGAATCAGATCATTTGTGCAGATCTCGATGTGGATCGTCTCACAAGTGAGCGCAGAAGGATGACCACGTATCCGGAGCAGAGAACCGATGGGTATCAGGTCGTTCGATTCTCCTTGTCAATAGAAGAGACAAAGCTGACCCGTTACTTCGATCCACGGCCATTCGTACCGTCGGATAAGCATAACCGCGATCAGCGATGCGACGAAATTTTAAATATTCAGGCTATGGGACTGAAAAAACGTCTGGCGCATACCCATTGCCAGAGCGCAGTTATCGGTATTTCCGGTGGACTTGACTCGACGCTGGCATTGCTTGTAACGGCAAGAGCATTTGATCTGCTCGGGATTCCGAGAAAGCAGATCCTGTCTGTAACGATGCCGTGTTTTGGAACGACAGACCGTACGTATCAGAATGCATGTGAGCTGACGAGATGCCTTGGCGCAACCTTAAAAGAGATCGATATCAAGGAGGCTGTCAATCTTCATTTCCGTGATATCGGACAGAATCCGGAGAAACACGATGTGACGTATGAAAACGGACAGGCGCGTGAGAGAACGCAGATTCTGATGGATCTTGCCAACCAGTCCGGCGGTATGGTTATCGGAACGGGTGATCTTTCCGAGCTGGCACTTGGCTGGGCAACGTACAATGGCGACCATATGTCGATGTATGCCGTCAATGCGTCCGTACCGAAAACCCTGGTGCGCCATCTGGTGCAGTATTATGCGGACACCTGCGGGGAAAAAGCACTTTCCGATATCCTTCTGGATGTGCTCGACACGCCGGTCAGCCCGGAACTGCTGCCGCCGAAAGATGGTGTCATTTCTCAGAAAACAGAAGATCTCGTCGGACCGTACGAGCTTCATGATTTCTTCTTATACTATATGCTGCGTGTGACGTACGAACCGCTCAAGATTTACCGTGTGGCAAAACTTGCATTTGCCGGTGTCTACGATGATGCGACGATCTTAAAATGGCTGAAAACGTTCTACTGGAGATTTTTCGCGCAGCAGTTCAAACGCTCCTGCCTGCCGGATGGCCCGAAGGTCGGAAGCGTTGCGGTATCCCCGCGCGGCGACCTGCGTATGCCGAGTGATGCGTGCGTGAAGCTCTGGAGAGAGGAACTCGACCAGCTGTAAAAAACAAAACAGGAAATACGGAAAGAAACAAAGATAATCCAAATTGGTGCAGACAATCAAATTTTGAGATGCACGACAGAAAAAAGGCTTCGGAGCAGAAGAATGCTTCGAGGCCTTTTTGCATGGAAAGATCAGGATTCTGAGGAGGAAGGATTTTGAGCCTGTTCGAGCGCCTGATTGATCGCGGAGACGAGCAGTTCGGAGGTGTAGCGGTCGTCCTCTCCGTAGATGAGGCCTTCCGTCGTCTGATTCACATAGATCTGGCTTGCGATGGAATCGAGCGCGGGCTCCATGAGCGGATACATGGCGGCGGTGGTTTCACTTAAGTTATTCAGTGAAATCGCGGTGATGCGGTCCTGCTCAACATTGACCTGCACATCGAAGGTTTGGTCGCCGAGGGAGATCGTGGAGGTGTAGATGCCGGGAATGTAGCGTGCATTTTCGGCGGAAGCAGCAGTGGTGACAGAAGGTTTTTTCGCAGAATCCTTCTTCCCGGAGAACATGATCAGAAACACCACGAGAAGAATCAGCGCGAGAGCAAGAAAAACAGCGGTGTAAACCACTTCTTTCATATGTAGTACAACAATTTTCGTTTTGGAACTCATGGGCGGGCACACTCCTTTTTGAAAAGCCGTCTGTGAGCGGACGAGAGGCGAACGGACGGGCGTTTTTACTATAATGTATGTAAAAGAAAAATCGTTTATGAAAAAAAGTGTCTGAAAAATCATTTCCGCAAGCTGCAAGTAATCTTTGGACAGTCTTTCTTCTGTCCGAAAATTAGTATATAATGTAATCGGTCACGATAACAAACTTCAGGGAGAGTCGGGAAAAGATGAAAAAAAGAAAAATCAGAAGTACCATGGGCGTTTTTTTTACTACTTTTTTGCTTCTGCAGATTATTTTACTGTTTCTGTACAAAGCGTTTATTGTTGATATTGCTAAAAAAAATGAGGAAAACCTGGTGGAAAATACACTGCAGATTTATCATAATACGATGGAAAGTGTATTGGAACGTTTGGATGATAACCTGGATCTTCTTCTGGGGTATCGCCTGCTTTTGACACAGCTGAACGGAGAAAATAATCTGGAAAAAGTGAAAGCGCAGTATCAAATGTTGCAAATTCTTAAGGAAAAATGCCAGGATACCAAAGAAGCGGATGCCTATGTGATTGTTAATTGTAAAGACAACAGTATTTTGATTCAGAGAAATGGAAATATAACATATGATACAATAAAAGATATCAAAAAATATCTTCAAAAGCGTAATACGTTTGATAAAACTCCTACATCCGGCTGGACTTCCACTGTCATGGGGAAGCAGGTGTATCTGGTAAAATATTATAATTATGGTGCAAATACGATCGCTGTATTGGTATCAGAAAAAAGACTGGACTCTTTGTTAAACTATAATGATATGTCCATCAAAGAGGCAGCGTTCTATCTTACAGACAAAAAAGGGAAAATTCTGTGCGGTTCAGGAGAGGATTGGACATATGGAGAAGCGATAGAGAATCTGCAGAAACAGGATCCATCCATCAGTATCTATCAGGGATCTGTTCTGGAAGATGCATATCAGATGTATTACAGTGTAAAATCATCCGAGTATGCCGCATATTCTACCTCCGGTATCGTTATTTTTGGATTTTTAGTACTGTCTTTGCTTTCCTTTGGAACAATTGTCTGGTATATGCAAAAAGAAATCTTCCGGCCGATTGCAGACCTGTTCTGGGTGTCCAGAAAAATTCACAGTGGAGATTTCAGGGCAAGAGCGGAATATAATACAAACAGCTACGAAATGGAAGAAGTAAAACAGGCATATAATGATATGGTACAGACGATTCTTGAAATGAGGGTGCAAAAGTACGAACAGGAACTTCGAATGAAGGATGTGCAGCTGAAGTATATTCATATGCAATTAAAACCACATTATTTCCTGAATGCTTTATCAACCATTAACAGCATGGTTTATCAGCACGAGGAAGAGAATGTCCATGCCTTTATTCAGGCATTTTCACAGAACATTCGTTATATGTTTCGAACCGGTCTGCATACTGTTCCGCTGCAGGATGAAATAAAGAATGCCAAGGGATATCTGGAAATGCAGCGACTCATGTACCGGGATTGCTTTTATGTCTATATGGATATACCGGAAGAACTGCTGCAGTATCCAGTGCCGCAGATGATCCTGCATACATTTTTGGAAAATATATTTAAGCACGTGATCAGTATTGATTCGTTCACTACGGTTCTGATTCAGGCATTGTGGAGCTTCTCGGGGAAGGAAGTTTACTTAAAACTGGAACTATATATATCGCAGGGTCAATTTTCACAGGAAATACTGGACTTTGTGAATAAAGATATGGAAATAACAGAAAAAAAAGATGGAAGTGGAATTGGAATAAAAAATGTAAAAGAGGTTCTGAAGATGATGTACCAGCAGGATCATCTTCTGTATTTGGAGAATCTGGAACCGGAAGGAACCAAAATAACCATATGGATTCCGAAAACACTGAAATGTACAGATGAGGAGAAAGACGAAGAGAGATGAATTTGCTGATTGTAGATGATGAAATTGTGACAACGCAGGTATTGGAAGAACAGCTGGATCGCGCGTTACTTTCTATTGACCAGATCTATGTGGCCTACAATACTTCTATGGCCAGAGATATTTTGCAAAAAAATAAAGTGGAACTGATTTTATGTGATATTGAAATGCCAAAGGAGAATGGAATTCATTTTCTGGAATGGGTACGAGAACAGAAAATCCAGACAGAGGTTATCTTTCTGACCAGCCATGAAAAATTTGAATATGCCTATGGAGCTGTGCAGAATGGTGCGGCAAACTATCTGCTGAAGCCAATTGATATGAATAAAATCAATCAGGCCTTGCTTCGTGTGACAGAAAAAATAGCCTGGAAACAAAAAACGGAGGAAATCCGGGAATATTGGAAGATCGGAAAAAGAAAGATGGTGCGATATTTCTGGACAAGAGTATTGCTGGAACCCGGTGTGCAGAAACAGGGACTCGAGGAGGAAATCAAGCAACAGGGGATAGAGGAAGAGATTCAGGAAAAATATTGTGTTGTGATTCTTCATTTTGCCAGTGGCAAAATGGACTTCGGTAAAGAAAAGGAACAGGAATCCATTTATAAATTTGCAATGGAAAATATTCTGGCAGAAGCATTCACAGAAAAAATTAGAATGGAAAATGTGATCTGCTGGGAAGAAAATAAGGGAACCTATCTTGGAATTCTGTCGGAATTTTCGGAAAGGGAGACGAAGGAGAGAGCGGCACAGGTCAGAAACATATTTGAAAAATATTTTCCGGATGTATTGCAGATCGGATACATATCCCCAAGCGTTTCTTTTTATGAAGCAGGTTTGGAAAAAGAGAAAATAATGGAATATGACAAAACGCATATTTATGACGAAGGGGAAATAAAGGAATTTATGGCATTGCTCCGAGAAAAGGAGGCTTCCGGACATATTCTGGACGAAGATTATATTCTGCAGTGTCTGAACAAGGGTTCCAGGGTAAGTACAATGGAATATTTACAAAAAACGCTGCAGCATGTAAAGCAAACGATGCATTCCGTAGAAGGATTTCGCAATTTTCAGGTGGAACTGACACAGCTTGTAAGCAAATATCTCCATGATAAAAAGGAAAATATGAACAGCGTGATTCGTGACCCGATCTATCTGAAACTGGATATGAATGCGGTTAAATCGGAATTTTCTATGGTGCAGTGGATGACATGGCTGATGAATAAGGTATTTGATCTGACACAGGAGGAACGGAAAGAAAAAACAGAAAAAAGGATCACAGATCAGGTAATTGATTATATCAGAGAACATTATACGGAAGATATTAACAGAAATACGCTTTCGGAGAGGTTTCATTTTTCACCGGAATACATTGGAAAAATGTTCCGGAAGGATATCGGAACGTCGTTGAATGATTATATTAATTCTCTGCGCGTGGAAAAAGCGAAACATTTGCTGGAAAACACCAATACAAAGGTGATTGATATTGCGCTGGAAGTCGGATTTGATACGCTCCCGTATTTCTCATCTGTATTTAAAAAATATACGGGAGTTTCACCGGTAGAGTTTCGGAAAAAAGAATAGATAGCTTAAAAACGAAAGTTTTTGTACTTTTTTGTGTAAGAACTTTCGTTTTTTTTGCGCTATGATAAGTCTATCAAAAGGAACCGGAAAGAAGAAAGGAGAAAGAAATGAAGAAAAAGATTTTGGCGATTTTGATGGCCACCCTGACAGTGGGATCTCTGCTGAGCGGGTGTGGTGGAGCACAGAGCGGTGATGCAACCGGAAAACAGGAAAGCAGTAAACAGGAGAGCAGCGACAGCGAAGAACCGGCAGAAATTGTATTTGCGTATATGACACAGAACAATATCCCAGAGTCATCAGAACTGGAAAGAATTCAGAACCTGATCAACGATTATACGGTAGATAAGATCAATACGAAGGTCAAACTGGTACTGTTTTCCAATTCTGATTATATGAATCAGGTGAATCTGATGCTGGCATCCGGAGAACAGCTGGATTTATTTCAGGCCTATAATACGTCGCATCTGAAATATATTCAGGATGGAACAGCGCTGGATATTACAGAGTATCTGGACAATGATCTGAAAGAAACAACAGAAACTCTTTACGATGGTTTTCTGGCACCGACAACGGTAGAGGGAAAAACATATGGAATTCTGAATATGGGTTCTAACTATGTACCGGGTGGATTTACCTATCGTGAAGATATTACTGAGGAACTTGGAATCGATATGAGTCAGGTTACCAAACCGGAAGACTTGACAGCAGTGTTTGCAAAGGTAAAAGAAGCTTATCCAGATATGACAATCATTGATCCGAACAGAGCGAATGCATTATTTGAAAGTTATCTTGGCAAGATTGATAAAATTGATCCATTAGGCGACAATATCGCTTCATCCGTTTCCGGTGTGGCTTATCAGGATAATGCAACTGTAGTGGATATATATGAAACGACAGACTTTAAAGAACTGTGCGAACTGACCAGAAGCTGGTTTGAAGCTGGTTATTATGCAAGTGATGCAGCTACCACAACAGCAACTACCGCAGAATTACTGATGTCCGGCAACTGCTTTGGCACATTCTGTGGTCTTGGTAATCCAAAGATTGCGCAGCAGTATACAAACAACTATGGTCATCCATTTGAAAATGTACAGATCAGTGATTCGATGATCTGGTCTGGAAACTCCGGGGCGTGGATGGTAAATTCCGGCTGTAAAAATCCTTCAGCAGCCTGCAAATTTATGAATCTGCTGTACACAGATGAATATGTAGATAACCTTCTGGTCTATGGAGAAGAAGGCGTGGATTATAAATTGGATGAAAATGGTTGTGCAGTAGCACCGGATGGATATACGGATCTGAATAGTGTAGCCTATACCGATAATATGAACTACTATTTCTGGGGAAATAAATGGTTGACCTATCCGGTTGCAGGCGGTCTGTATGGAGAAGAAAAAGAGACAAATAAACAGCAGAATTATGATGGAGATCATTCAAACTATTATGGTTTCCTTTACGACTACAGTGATAAAGAAGCAGAATATACCGCATGCCTGAACATTGTAGAAGAATATAAAAAATCTCTGTGGGTTGGTGCTGCGGATGTAGATGCAACACTTGCCGAGATGACAAAACGACTGAAAGCAGCCGGCATGGATGACCTGATTCAAGGAAAACAGGAGCAGCTGGATGCATGGATGAGTAGTAAATAGGAAAGACTTTGAAAAAAGGAAAGGGCTGCGGAATATCACCGCAGCCTTATTTATAAAAAGGGAGCTCGAATTATATGCCGAAGAGTAAGAAGAAATATGCCAGCAAAAATACATTAGCATTGCTCTTAATTGCATTGCCGGGTATTACATATCTGATTATTAATAACTATATCCCGATTGTGGGAACCTTTATTGCGTTTAAAAAGTTCAGCTATGCGAAAGGAATCTGGGGCAGTCCATGGTGTGGACTGGATAACTTTAAATTTTTGTTTCTGACAGATGATGCATGGGTTATTACGAGAAATACATTGTTATATAATCTGGCTTTTATCGTGATCGGAACCGTAGTTTCTGTGATTTTTGCAATCCTGCTGCATGAGCTGGGAGAACTGTTACGCGGAAAGCTTTTCCAGTCCGTGCTGTTGTTTCCACACTTACTGTCCTGGGTTGTAACGGCGTATCTGGTATACGCGTTATTGGGAAGTACAACCGGTTTTGTGAACAATACAATTTTAGATGCGTTGGGGAAAAACGGCGTAGACTGGTATACTGCAAAAGCTGCATGGCCGTTTATCCTGGTTATTGTATATCTTTGGAAGAATGCAGGATATAATGCGATCGTTTATATGGCAGGTATTGCAGGCATTGATAAGGAAATTTATGAAGCAGCAAAGATTGACGGTGCCTCTAAACTGAAACAGATTACTGCTATTACGCTTCCGCTTCTGAGACCAACCATTATTATTATGACATTGATGGCGATCGGTCGTGTATTCTATTCTGACTTTGGTTTGTTCTATCAGGTACCAATGAATGCAGGAACCCTGTTTTCTACGACGCAGACGATTGACACGTATGTATATCGTGGTTTGATGGAACAGGGTAATGTAGGAATGTCTTCGGCAGCAGGTGTATATCAGTCATTGGTTGGTTTTGCACTGGTCATGATTGCAAACTTTATTGTACGGAAAAAAGATCCGGAAAACGCATTGTTCTAGGAGGCAGGATATGAAAAAGACAGTCAGCGATGAAAAACGATTTATTGCAATAGCAACAGTTATTTTAGTGGTAATCAGTATTGTGGCGTTGTTTCCGATGATTCTTCTGGTGGTTGCGTCCTTTACCGATGAAAATGAACTGATTACAAACGGATATCAGATTTTGCCGAAGAAACTCAGCCTGGAAGCATATACCTACATGGTAAAACAGGCAGCAACAATCGTAAGATCGTATCTTGTTACGATTGGAACAACCGTTGTCGGAACCGGATTAAGCGTATTACTGACGACTTCGATCGCATATCCGATGGCACGAAAAACATTCAAATATAGAAACGCATTATCCTTTTTTGTATATTTTACCATGCTGTTTAATGGAGGACTGGTGCCACAGTATATTATGTGGACAACATTTTTCCATATTAAAGATACGTATGCAGCACTGATTTTTCCGAATCTTCTGATGACAGCATTCAATATTTTCCTGGTAAGAAACTATTACAGCAACAGCCTGCCGGAAGCATTATATGAAGCTGCACAGCTGGACGGAGCGTCAGAGCTTGGAATTTTCACCAAAATTGTATTTCCGTTGTCGATTTGCGTTATTTGCATTGTTTGCAGTATTTGTATTAGTAGTATTACTTATA
>OGWV01002195.1_pt1 | contig 12075 bp, 9 predicted proteins | sample 1576081 | NCBI WGS metagenome assembly OGWV01 (sample SAMEA3541541, study PRJEB24748) | human gut metagenome | biome: human gut; feature: human-associated habitat; material: faeces | place: China | collected 2012 | reverse complement strand
TGTTCCGCATAATGCTGCTCCAGACATCTGTCCTGTCTCGAAAAAACTTGCAAGCATTGGCATCATAAGCGCCAGATGCATACCCGTCATAACAAGAAATTCCCATAATGCTGCAAGAACTCCAAGTCCAATAAATCCTGTCTTCTCGCTAAACAGTAACAATCCGTTGCTGATTAAATTACCAATGTTAACTCCCAGCGGAGCAATAAGACTCAAGGCAAGTGGTGTAGAAATCAATATTGTCAAAATTGGAGTGGCTATTGTTGTGACAACATCCGGCATCCATTTATTAAAAAATTTGTATATCATGCTCATAACAAAAACGCTTAACATTGCCGGTACTGCTGTCTGACTATAATCTGTTAACGTCACTGGAATACCCAAAATTGTAAATCCATTTCCTGCATCCATCAGACTCATGAATTCCGGTGCTATCAAAATAGCTCCCATATATGCTCCTAACATTGGTTCTGCACCCAGATTTTTTGCGCCGTTATATCCAATTAATATTGGCATAAAATAGAATCCTGCCTGATAAATAAAATGTAGTAAAACATACGTATTGCTATCTTGTGTATACAGTCCAAGCATATCTGGACCACAAATGACATTAATTGCATTGGTAAGACCTGCTGCCAAAAGAACTGGTATCAGGGGTGTCATGCATCCTGCCATATAATTTAACATTCTCTTTCCAACTGTTTTCCATGAGATTTTTTTCTTATTTTTTTCTTCTTTTCCAGCTTCACTTGTTTCAGAAATTGAATTTAATTCTCCTTGCTTACATACAGCTTCATACACTTTTGCAACACTCGGCCCGATAATTATCTGAAACTGTGTTTCTGTTCTGTTGACTCCGATCACTCCATCAATGTTTTTTATCTCATCATCTACTGGAATTTTATCATCTTTCAATGATAATCTGAGACGTGTCATACAATGTGTCGCTGCTTTTATATTTTCCGTTCCACCAACAGCTTTTAAAATACTTTTCGCCATCTGCTCGTTTTTATCCATTTTGCTTTCCTCTTATACTTTCTTTTGTAAGTCCATTATTTCTAATAACTTCCTTATACCAATAAAAACTGTCTTTCTTAATTCTTGCGCACTGTTTTGGATCTGTTTCCGTTCGATCCACATATACTAATCCATATCTCTTCTGAAATCCCTGATGACTGGATACAACATCAATAAAACTCCATGGACAGTATCCCAATACCGGTATTCCCTCATCAATCATAATTTTCAGTTGCTCAATATGTTTTTTGAGGTAATCGATTCTATATTCATCATGAATCGTTCCGTCTTTTTCCACTTTATCACTATAGGCCATTCCATTCTCTGTAACAATCATTGGCAACCTATATCGATGATAAATTTTCTGCATACCAATATGTAATCCTACCGGATCAATCCCTTTATCCATCCACTCTGTCTTTTTAAGATAGTCATTTTCACAAATATCAAAATCATCTGAAATCCAAAACGGTGGCTGTTGATAATTGACTGCTCCTTTTTTTTCTTCAACACAAATACTAAAATAGTAATTTACACCTATAAAATCCGGTTTTGATTTTTTTAATTCCACTTCATCATCCGGTTTTGTTTTTGGGAACATTTTATTTTTTTTCAGATAACTTTTCACATACGGAGGATATTCCCCTCTCACACTCAGATCCAACAGATAAAATTCCATTAACTCCTGCGCTTTTTCAGCCGCCAGAACATGCTCTGGCTTGCAAGTCTTTGGATAAACAACCTGTATCGCACATACCGGTCCTATCTTTGCCTCTGGATCTATTTCTCTAAGTCTTGAGATTGCCTTGTGCTCTGCCAGTGAAACATGATAGCTCATCTGATACATATTTTTTAGTCTTTTTCTTGGATCAGGTTCTTTATCTCCTGTAAGCATCCCTGCCGCAGTGGCAATTAACTGCTCATTTACTGTAACCCAACGCTTTACTCTCCCCTTGAAATGCTCAAAACAGATTTCTGCATAATGTACATAATCCTCAATCATACGCCTGTCAAGCCACCCACCATACGCATCTACTAAAGCCTGTGGACATTCAAAATGATACAGTGTTACAAAAGGTTCAATTCCCTTTTCTAACAAATAATCAATCAATTGGTCATAAAATTTCAGTCCTTCTTTATTCGGTCTGCCTGTTGCATCTGGCATAATACGACTCCACGAGAATCCCATTCTGTAAATTTTCATTCCCATTTCTGCCATCAGATCCACATCTTCCTTCCAATGATGATAATGATCTGAAGCAATTTTGTTATCTGCAATATCAGGATTTCCTGTTCCTATATCTGTTGTTGCAGGCCCTTTTCCTCCTTCATCAAAGCCTCCTTCAATCTGGAAAGCACTCGTAGATGCTCCCCACAAAAATCCCTTCGGGAATTGTGTCTTTGTCATAATATCTCCTATCATTTTAAATCACTATAAGTTACCAGACGTAAATCTTGTTGCTCCAGCCAGTTCTTCACTTTACTGTTGCTGAGCATTTCAGCTTCTACTGCACGGATCATTGTCATGCTCGAGTTTTTTAGCAGATAATCATCAATATATCCTGGATGAAAAACAAGCATATCGCATCCATCCTCATGAAGATTTAGAACTGCATCCTGTACAGCTGTAAATGGATTTTTTTCATACTCCGCAAAATCTTTTGGAATATAGCAATAAATCTTTGTATTACGGAACATAACATAATCACTGGTTTCTTTCGGCATTTCCAAATATGGTAAATTATATCTCTCAGCCACAATCTTTAAGCCTTTGAAAAAATTATCACTCGCAACTGCATGACCTTCAAAATATTCTGGTCTTTTTCCTGTTAATTCAATAAATTTTTTGTATTGTGCTTCGATTTCCATTACTACTTCATCTAAGTTTACAAAATCAATCCCTTCAGTTTTTGATTTTCTGTACTCCCTGGATGTTTTAAAACATCCATCTTCCTTACATAAAGTGGGAATCAATGCTGGATCTGTTATTGGTTTTCCAACACAAATATTTGTATGCTGTCCAAGGCATACATTTTCTTTTTTTAATAATTTCAATCCATCCATCGCAGTTGGCATATTGGTCATAACTCCAACAGATTTCACAACACCTTTATTTACTGCTTTTGCAATACCATAATTCACACCATCACTGTATCCAAGATCATCTGCTCTGATTAATAATTGTTTCATTAAATTTTCTCACCTCTTCCTTTCTATTTTCCTTATCAAAATCATAACATACCTTCTTTCTTTTTTGGTTTCAGAAAGTACGTCTCTATTTCATATTTTAAAACAAGCTACCAGGATTTATATCTTGGTAGCTTGCTTCTACTTAAAATTTAACTTTGTTACTTATCACTCGCATTGTGCAACCGGATCTCCTTCATTGCCATGTCTTGGACATGTCTGGTACGCACCCGCCCGCATGATATTTTTAATTCACATTATGTAATTTAATTATTTATTGATCGTAATAGCTCCTTTCGTTCCATCTTCTGCTTTTACAGTCAGTGTTACTGTCTCTGACGGTTTCTTTAGGATAATCTGTGCACGTCCGCCAAACAGTTCTGTCACACCTTCATTGAAGTTATAATTTGGCTTTGGATTGCCGCTTCCAAATCCAAGCACTTCTGCCTCTCCTTCAACAGCCAGTGTGATCTTCTGGTTGTCGTCTGTCACAAGCACCCCATTCTGGTCACACATCTCTACCTGGACATAGATCAGCTCCTGATCGGAACCTTTTAATCCGGCATATTCTTCTTGTTCTACCACAAGTGTTCTCTCTGTTCCTGCAGTCTTAAGCTCATTTCTTCCGATTTCCTGTCCTTTTTCATAGGAAACAGCTGTCAAAGTTCCCGGTTCATAAGTTGTTTCGAATAATGTACGGAATCCGGCATCTTTTCCTGCTGTTTTTTTGCCGAGGGAAGCTCCATTTAACAGAAGTTCTACCTCATCGCCCTGCGTATAGACTTCCACGATGGCCGGTTTTCCTTCCATACCTTCCCAGTTCCAGCTTGCTGTAGAGTCACTGATTACCCAAGGAGTCTTAATCAGGTGTTCTCCATAATGTGTCGGGTTCTGAACAGCAATATATGGAGTCATACTAAGTCCAAAAACTGCTTCTCTGTAATAAGATGCCGGACGGCGGAACCCAGTGATATCAAAATCTCCCGGATATGCAAGCTGTGCCGGGAATCCAGCTCCGAATCCACCTTCGCCCCACTTATATGCAGGGATTCCAACACCGGCCTCACCGATATAATCCCATCCGGTCCATGTAAAGTCACCGATTACATGTGGCAGTTTTTCCACAAGATCCCAGTTTCTCGCAATCTCCGGTGGATAGGTCTCACTTCCTACGATTACACGGTTCGGGTAATTTTCTCCATCTCCCTCATAACGTGCAGTCATATAATTATATCCTGCAATATCTACACCTGCGCATGCTTTTTCCAGTCGATTGCTGATTGCATGATGTACCACGATTTCATCCAGATGTCCATCCATCAAAGTCATGAAGTCGTTGACATTTCCATCAATCTTTCCTTCTGCACTTAAATCTGCAACAACATCTGCAACAATCTGATCCACCTGATCCCCCGCTGCAAATACACCGTTGATCGAAGCAAGTGTAAATCTTGTGTCATCTAACTCATGGATCTTGTCACTGAGCTGCTGGCATGTCTGGGCGCCCTTGTCAGTTCCGATCTCCGGAATCTCATTTCCTACAGAATAAAGGATCACAGCCGGATGATTGTAATCTTTTCTTACCATCGCTGTCACATCTTTTTCCCACCACTCCTGGAAATACAGACCATAATCATAGTTGGATTTCAGACGGTTCCACATATCAAAAGTCTCATCCATAACATACATACCAATCTCATCACACGCACGCAGCATAGCCGGAGCCATCGGATGATGGGACATACGGATTGCATTGAATCCAGCTTCTTTCATTTTCAGAATCTGACGGTACTGTGCATCTTCATAAGTTGCAGCACCTAGAAGTCCACTGTCGTGATGGACACAGCCACCACGTAAATTGACTGTCTTTCCGTTCACACGGAGACCACGCTTTGCATCTACAGAGAGAGTACGGATTCCGAAAGTATCTTTTGCTTCATCTAACAGTTTCTTCTCTTCTGTATCTTCGTATACTTTTGTCTCATATGTATACAGACTTGGAGATTCTGCGCTCCAAAGGCTTGGATTTTCTACAAGAATACGCTGTTTCACTGTTCTTTTTTCACTTCCAAACAGAGTAGCATGTGTAACCTCTTTGCCTGTTTCTTTTCCCTCGTTGTCACGGATCACTGTCTCCACAACCAGATTCTGTGATGCAGCTGTCTTATTTTCTAATTCTACAGATACCTTTAATGTTGCATAATCCTCATCCGCATTTTCTGTCTTAATCTGTACTCCTTCCGGTATGATGTGTGTCAGTTCAGATTCCAGAAGATACACATCTCTGTATATTCCTGCACCGGAATACCAACGGCTGTTTGTCATTGCCCCGGCACGTACCTGCACACGGATCTCATTGTCTTCCCCTATTTTCAGGAAATCATTCAGCGGTGCGTAGAATGTCGTATATCCGAATGGACTCTTTGCAGCAAGCTGTCCATTTACATAGACAAATGCATTCATGTACACACCTTCAAATTTCAACATTACAGTCTTTTCTCTATACTCATCCGGTGCATGGAGCATTTTTACATAAGTGTATACATCTCCATCACGGAATCCTGTGTTTCCTCCATTTAAGCTGTCTGGATTTGCATGTTTCTCAATCATTGCATCATGTGGCAATGTAATATCTCTTGCCATCTCCGGGATATTCCATACTAATGCAAAAGAATCTTTATCTTCCCAAAATTTCCAATTTTTATTCCATTTTTGTTCTAACATCTACTTTTCCTCCATTTTTACTTGAAAAACATAGCTTCCGGCTTGCAGCGTCTTCGACTCCATCCCTTCCACGCTGAACTCTGCCTGCGCATCAAATGGCACTATTTCCATCCTTCTCCTGTACATACCGTTGGCTGTGTTTCTTCTCCGATATAAAGTTCTGCAATTGCACAGCAGGAATCCAAGAGGATGTTCGATATTATTTACTCTCAACTGACTGATTTTCATATTGTTTTAATTCCTTTTCGTTACACTTCATCATATAGAATTGATTACTTTAAAATAATTGTAAAAAATTCTATACCGGTTGTCCATGTTGTTTCTTTTTGAGAATCCGACATTTTATTAGATGAATCTTACTTTCCACAGTACCGATACCTGACAATGCAATTCACTTTTCCGGCAGAAAAAATACAGCTATCAGAATCTTTCATCTGATAACTGCATTTTCTACTGCCATTTCCTACTGATTTGTACATATTAACTGTAATTATAACCTCATATGGTTGAAATGTACACTTTCCCCTCCTTTTTTTAGTCACTCGTGACATTGTTGATTTTCGTGCCTAACGCTATACTAAGTACATAAGTTAAACAAACCAAAATCAACTACCAATTAAAAAACAAAACCAAATTTAGTCAAACAAGTAAAAAGTAATCATTTAAGGAGGCACTTATAATGGCAAGTTTATCTCTTCAGGGAATTCAGAAAATTTATCCTAACGGATTTCACGCAGTAAAAGATTTCAATCTTGAAATCGCTGACAAGGAGTTCATCATCTTCGTAGGACCATCAGGATGTGGTAAATCTACAACACTTCGTATGATCGCTGGTCTGGAGGATATCTCCGGCGGTACATTTAAGATCGACGGAAAAGTAATGAACGATGTAGAGCCAAAGGATCGTGATATCGCAATGGTATTCCAGAACTACGCTCTGTATCCACATATGACAGTATATGATAACATGGCTTTCGGACTGAAACTTCGTAAAGTTCCGAAAGATGAGATTGATAAGAAGGTTCGTGAGGCTGCCAAAATCCTTGATCTTGAGAAACTGCTCGACCGTAAACCGAAGGCCCTTTCCGGTGGACAGAGACAGCGTGTTGCTATGGGACGTGCTATCGTTCGTAATCCTAAGGTATTCCTTATGGATGAGCCACTCTCCAACCTGGATGCAAAACTTCGTGTACAGATGCGTATCGAGATTTCCAAGATTCATCAGAGACTGGGTGCAACAATCATCTATGTAACACATGACCAGACAGAGGCTATGACTCTTGGTACCAGAATCGTTGTTATGAAAGACGGTGTTGTTCAGCAGGTAGATACACCTCAGAACCTGTATCAGAAACCAGGCAACTTATTCGTTGCAGGATTCATGGGATCTCCGCAGATGAACTTCCTTGACGCTGTTATCTCCGAAAAAGGTGGCAACCTTATCGCTAAAGTTGGCGAGCATGAACTGGTTATCCCAGCTGCTAAAGCAAAAGCTCTTAAAGATGGCGGCTATGTAGGTAAAACAGTTGTTCTCGGTATCCGTCCGGAAGATATCCATGATTCCCAGATGTTCATCGAAGCTTCTCCAAGCGCACCGATGACATCCGTAGTTAAAGTTTACGAGCTTCTCGGAGCTGAAGTATTCTTATACTTCGATGTAAACGGAACTCAGGTTACAGCACGAGTTGATCCTCGTACAACAGCTAAGACCGGTGATCCGATCAAATTCGCATTCGATATGGAAAAATCTCATTTCTTTGATAAAGAAACAGAACTTACAATCTGCAACTAATTTTCAGGAATCTTTAATAAACCCGGGGAGTTTTCCCCGGGTTTTTATGTTATAATATAGAATTGGCTGCCTGATTACTTCGATCAGACAATTTGCAAGGATTGCTATAAGCTGACTCATACCCCAAAAGAAAGGATTGACCTAATGAAAATACAACAGATTTTACAGAAATGCCTGACAGACTGGAAGAATATCAGCCAGATTGATTTCTGTCTGCTGGATTCTGATAACCATATCTTTCTCTCTACCTGTGATAAAAAACTTCCTGCAGAATCAAAACTGGAAGAATTTCGCCAAAGCAGTGCCCTGTGTGTTTCCAATACAAGCTGCTGCCTGTATAAGATCATGGAGAACCATTCCATCTCCTATATTCTGATCGTATGGGGAAAAGCAGAAAGTACTGCTACCATCGGAGAGCTGGCTGTATGCCAGGTACAGAGTCTCCTGGCTGCCTATGCAGAGAAAAGCGACAAGAATACCTTTATGCAGAATCTTCTCCTTGGTAGTTATTCTGATGTAGATGCCTTTAACTGCGCCAAGAAACTGCACATTGCAACTTCTGTTCAGCGTGCCGTATTTCTTGTGGAAACCAAACAGACCAAGGATGAGAACGCTCTCGCTACGATCCGGAATATTTTCTCTGCCCGTACCAGAGATTTCATCACAGCTATTGATGATACAGGGATTATCATCATCAGAGAATTACAGTCTACAGAAACTTATGAGGATCTGGAATCAATTGCATATATGCTTGTAGATATGTTAAATACAGAAGCAATGACTTCCGCATGGGTTGCCTACAGTAATCTGGCAGAGGATATTTCCAGGCTTCCAGACGCATACAAGGAAGCACATACAGCCCTTGAAGTAGGCAAGATTTTCTACGCAGATAAAAATGTATTCGGATATAACCAGCTTGGAATCGGCAGACTGATCTACCAGCTTCCTGTTCCCATATGTGAAATGTTTATCGACGAGATCTTCAAAGAGGAAACTCTGGATTCTATTGACGAAGAAACCCTGATCACCATCCGTACCTTCTTTGAAAATAACCTGAATCTCTCCGAGACTTCCAGACAGCTTTATGTACACAGAAATACTCTGGTGTACCGCTTTGAGAAGCTGCAGAGAAAATTCGGACTGGATATCCGTGCGTTTGAGGATGCATTAACATTTAAACTGGCGATGATGGTTGTGGACTACATAAAATATTCTAAGAATCATCCGTCATAGATTTCTCAGACAATTTGATAACATCCATCTGCGTGATCAAACCGGCAGACTCTTACAGCTACGTGGCTACGCGATTCTACACCGAATAACTGCTCCGCAGGGACTTACTTGATTCGGTTAAAAAAGCGTTATATCTTCACCAGAAATCTCTGTTGAAAATACAACGCTTTTTATTATTTCTTATATATTCTATTTCGCTTCTTTCAGCAGCATCAGATGCTCTTCCGGAAAATGAATATATTTCGGAACTTTTGCACGCGGATCTTCCTCAAAATTTCCTTTGGGACACATCCACCAGACCGGCTGACAGTCTCCGCCTTTCTTGTTCTTCAGTAAATACTGATGTTCAAAGGTCGTTTCAATATATTCCATAACTTCCACTTCCATGTGGTTCTCTCCGCCTTCAGATGCACCTTTCATCCAGTGACCGCGGATTCCCACATGCGTAACATCATCCGGCACCACATCTTTGGTCTGCAGCATCAGATCCCAGTCCACTGCATAAATACTGTGTTTTCCCATTTTCTGTACAGTTGAGAAATTTTTACACCCTGTCAGTCTGGCTGCCTGCAGAATACCAGGTCGTTCAAAGAGTTTCTTGGTTTCTCCTGTAGTAAGTGCCTGACCGCTGTCCAGAATTGTCAGATGTCCGCAGAACTTGTAAGCCTCATCACGGCTGTGAGTGACCAGAATCATATCACCTGTGTACTCATTAAGAAAGTTCTGCATATCACGCTGCATGATATCTTTCAGATATCCATCCAGTGCTGAGAACGGTTCATCCAGAAGGATGACTTCCGGTTCTCCGATCATCATTCGTGCCAGTGCGACACGCTGCTGCTGACCTCCGGAAAGCTGGCCCGGATAACGCTTCTCCAGCCCGTTAAGCTGATAACGCTCTATGTAATCTGCCACTTTTGCCTTAAGCTGTTTCTTATCCCCTCTGTATCCGCATGCGATATTCTTCTCTACAGTCATGGTAGGAAAAAGTGCATAGTTCTGAAAAAGATAGCCGACCTTCCTCTCCTGCGGTTTAAGATTGATTTTCTTTTCTGAATCAAAAAGAACTTTATCATTTACAACAATTCTTCCTGAGTCCGGTGTCTGGATTCCTGCAATACAGCGCAGAGTCATACTTTTTCCGCTTCCGGATGCTCCAAGGATCCCCATTGGAGAACCATCACTCTCCAGCTTTACTTTCAGAGTGAAGCCATGAAGTTTCTTCTCAATATCCACACTGACTGCCATTACATCCACCTGCCCATCTTCATTCCCTTACCGGAAACGATATTGATCGCCGCAACGATCACAAATGAAATGATCAAGATCACAACTACCCAGAAACCGGCCATGCCATAATTTCCTGCCGCAGTCTCCGAAGCAATGGCAACGGAAACGGTTCTGGTCTTGCCAAGAATGTTTCCTGCGAGCATGGATGTAGCACCGTATTCTCCGATTGCTCTGGCAAAGGCAAGGACTGTACCGGATGCGATTCCGGGTCCTGCTGTCGGCATGACAACTGTCCAGAAGATTCTTCTGTCACTCATGCCAAGTGTCTTGCCTGCTGCGATCAGATTCACATCCACCTGTTCAAATGCAGCGCGTGCATTTCGATACATCAGTGGAAACGCAATTACAGATGCTGCGATCACGCAGCCCTTCCAGGTCTGTACGATCTTAATGTCAAAATTATCCAGCAGAAATGCCCCAAACGGACGTCTCAGACTGAACAGCAAAAGCAGAATGAAACCGGCCACTGTTGGGGGAAGTACCAGAGGCATGGTCAGGATACCATCCAGTATGCCTCTGGAAACAGGTTTCATCTTCATCACCAGTCTCGCAAAGAATATTCCCAGAAAGAACGCGATCACAGTAGCCGCGAAACCTGTTTTCAGAGAAATCCATAAAGGACTCCAGTTTATTTCTGCCAGAAATTCACTCATTCTTATTTAGCTTCCTCTGTTGTCTCTGTCTCAGCATTTGTTTCTGTGTCATCTGTTTCTTCTGTTGTTTCTGCATCTTTATCATCTGTTTCGGAAGCATCATCTGCTTTGTATGCTGTAAAGCCATATTTCTCAAACACTTTCATAGCGTCATCAGATTTGATGTACTCAAGAAATGCTTCTGCAGCTGCTGTATCATCTTCAGATGCCTCTTTGTCTTCGATAAGGCCTACCGGATAGAGAACCTGTGTCTTCAGTGCATCTGCCGGAGCTTCTGCGATAACGTCTACTTTATCTGCAACGGAAGCTGCATCTGTAGCATAAACGATACCGATCTCATTACTTCCTTCACTTACTGCAGCAAGAACTTCAGATACATTTTTACCTTCATTGATTTCCATCTTATTTACTTCATCTGTAATTCCAAGATTGTCGAAAATTTCTCTGGAATACTGTCCAACAGGAACGCTGTCACCTGCAAGTGCGATGTTGGCTGCATCTGTGATGTTCTCGAATCCTGTAACTTTTGTTTCTCCATCCTTAGGTTTGATCAGAACGACTTTGTTCTCAAGGATATCTTCTACAGTATCTTTCTTAGCCAGATTTTCGTCTACCAGAGCATTCATCTGTTTATCAGCTGCTGAGAAGAAGAGATCGCAGCGTGCGCCTTCTTCGATCTGTGTCTGTAATGTGCCTGAGCTGTCTGCATTGTAGAGGATTTCAACATCAGGATATGTCTCATTGAAATCTTTCTGGATTTCTTCCATTGCATTGCTTAAGCTTGCTGCGATGAATGTGTTGACTTCACCTTTTAAGTCTGTATCTGCTGCGAAAACTCCTGTGCTGAACATTCCTGCACTCAGTACTCCTGCCATCATTGCTGCAATCAATTTCTTTCTCATGTTTTTTACCGCCTTTCATTCAGTTTTGTTTTGTTTTATTGAGTTTTGTTTTCTTTTGTGTCTATTGTACAAAACTTTTGTATTCTTGTCAATTTTATTTGTATATGTTATCATGTAAATGATAAAAGGTCGAAAGCCTTATTTTTACCGGCAAAAACAACTTTCCGGCCTTTGATCGGGTATCAGATAAATCGTTACTGTTCACTCCGTTCTCAGTAACGCAGCCAAAATTCATTCCAGATTGCCTGTGGCAATGGAATTTTGGCTTGTATGTCTC
>OGWV01002192.1_pt1 | contig 12088 bp, 8 predicted proteins | sample 1576081 | NCBI WGS metagenome assembly OGWV01 (sample SAMEA3541541, study PRJEB24748) | human gut metagenome | biome: human gut; feature: human-associated habitat; material: faeces | place: China | collected 2012 | reverse complement strand
ACTTGCGTTGCGTCGCCGCGGGCAGCTGTGGTATAGACCGCATTTGAGATTTCCGGAGTTTAGTGGAGAGTGGAACAAGTACACCATAAATGATTTAGCAACAGTGGTTGGAGGTGGCACACCTGATACTACAGTGAAATCATATTGGGGTGGAGATATACAATGGTTTACTCCAAGTGAAATCGGTAAAAATAAATATGTAGACTTTAGCAAAAGAACTATTACAAGAGATGGTTTAGATAATTCAAGTGCAAAGCTATTACCATTACACACTATATTATTAAGTTCTCGTGCCACGGTAGGAGAATGTTCTATTGCATCAAATGAATGTACTACAAATCAAGGTTTTCAATCTCTTATTGCGAAACAATGTAATATTGATTTTCTATACTACTTGATTCAAACTAAGAAAAAAGATTTGATTAGAAATGCTTGTGGATCAACATTCTTAGAAATCTCAGCAAATGAAATTCGCAAGATTAAAGTTGCTGTTCCTGTACAAAACGAACAGGAACAAATTGCGAAACTCTTATCTTTAATTGATGAGCGTATCGCTACCCAAAACAAAATCATTGAGGATTTGAAAAAACTAAAGTCTGCGATTAGTAAATATTTGTTCGCACGAAAAGATTTGTTAGAAACTACTATATGCTTGTCGAATATTGCGACATTGAAAAATGGTTACGCATTCCAGAGTGGCAAGTATAATGCACTGGGCAAATGGAAAATCCTCACAATAACAAATGTGCCTGGCGAGCGATATATAAACGATGAAGATTGCAATTGCATAATCAACTTGCCGAACGATATACAAGACCACCAAGTATTAAAAGAAGGAGATATTTTAATATCTCTTACGGGTAATGTTGGGCGTGTTTCTCTTTGTAAGAATGGGAACTATTTACTCAACCAACGAGTTGGTTTGTTACAACTTGCGAAAAATGTAAATCAAGAGTTCCTATATCAAATTCTATCTTCTCAAAGATTTGAGAATAGTATGATAGCTTGTGGTCAAGGTGCTGCCCAAATGAATATTGGTAAAGGGGATGTAGAAAACTATGTGTTACCGTATTCCTCAAATGGCAATAACATTCTTTTTGCTGCAAAAATACTACATTCATACGATGAGTGCATCATTAATGAGCTGCGAAGACTAACCTTGTTAACCATGCAGAAGCAATATCTCCTTACCCAGATGTTCATATAAACATCTGGGACAAAAGATAGTTCTTTTGCCTATTGAATAGTTTAAGAACTGATAACTCATTGTCGATTTTCGCATCAATGCCTTGCAGTGTTGACGCAATTTTCATATTGCGACTATGTCCATAAGTTGGAATCATTATTCCGCGAACAATATCAGCGTTAATATTACTTTGTGTACCAGTTTCAAGATATTTGTGGATGTGGCGATACTTAAAATATGACAAGTAGTAGTACAGATAATCCAATAAATCTTTGTCTCTGAGCTGCATCGCAAACATTGCCTGGCTTGTAGTAATAGGTACTTCATTTATAGTTACCAAGCCAACCGATGCGTACATTGATATTATTAAACTATACTCTGGAACCACCCATGCCGAAGAGTTCTCTAATCCACTTCGGCTCAAATGATTTTCCGTGTATCGGACATACTTACCTTGCTTTGTTATATCGTTAATACTCAAGAATGGTATTTCTCCATTATAGTATTCTTTATTTGTAGAAGTTGGAGTGCCGCCAGCCTTACCTTTTGAGAACAAAGTGTCTAATCTATTCCATCCATTAGGCTTTTGAGCAAATGCCTGTTTACTAATCGCAGACATTTCCGTTATTCAATCCTTAATCAAAGGACTTGTTGACGAATTGATGACAGTTCTTTTGAAAGGAAAACTTTATCCGTTTTCTTCTTTCTATATTAAAGCTGGTGAAGGTGGCACTCCGACGACATCGGTAGTTGAATATTATACAGAAGGCACAATTCCATTTATTAAGATTGAAGACTTGTCTTGTAAATATCTGACAAATAATAAAGACTTTATAACAGAACTGGGTATGCAAAAATCATCAGCATGGCTTATTCCATCAAAGTCTGTTATATACTCCAATGGTGCTACCATAGGTGCAATATCTATAAATGAATATCCAGTTTGTACCAAGCAAGGTATATTGGGCATTGTTCCGAACACAAATATCAATGTAGAGTATTTGTATTTGCTGATGTCTTCTTCTTACTTCTCAAAAGAAATAAGCAGAATTATTACAGAGGGAACAATGAAAACTGCATATCTTAAGGACATCAATCATATCAAATGTCCTTTACCATCTATGGCACAACAAAAGAATATAACAAACTTAACATCCTCAATAGAGGAAAAACTGTCTATAGAACAGGAACTTTTAAGGTTCTTGAATTTACAGAAACAATATCTATTGCACATGATATTTATATAAACAACATACGCAGCAGGTAAGATTTTTGTGCGCTTAGTGATATAACAAGGTTTTGTTCCACAACTAACTTTTGCTCGATGTTATGTAGCAATGATGCAATCCTTATTCGCTTTTCAATGGATGGATAGAATAATTTTGCCTTCCCATAATCTTTGAAGTAGATGTGAGGGATAGCCATTCCTGTTATATATGGAGTGAAATTGAACGCCATAAGTGCATAATACAGGTAAAGAATTGAGTAGTTTTCTTTGGCTGTTAGATAGTTGAGTGTTCCAATTACAGAAAAATGGTCATTAACATACGACAAAGAACCAACACCGGAACCATCTTTGACTATTAAAATTGATTCGCCATTATAAGCATAGTTGTTGGTATAGCCAATAAGTCCAGTTGCACCATATACAGGATATGAGCCAGTCACAGATACGCAATTTTCTTGCAATGTGGATGAATGGCATTCAAGGCAATCACACAAGCGTATATTGGGAGTTCCTGAATGTGTAAGTTGTGCTGCAAGTCCTTTGATTAAGGATTGAAGTTTCTCAATGATTTTGTTTTGGGTTGCTATTCGTTCGTCAATGAGAGATAGAAATTCAGCTATTTTTCTCTGTTCCTCAATTGATGGAAAATATAATGATATTTTGGATAATCCTTCCTGCCCAATATTGAAATGTTGTGCTCCTGCTCCCATTCTGCAAGTTCTTTTGCGCGCTAATGGCGTAGCAAGCAAATACTTAAAGAACAAAGGATCATAATTGCCGATTTTACGACCACGAATAACAAAGCCTCCATAAATGGCGGTACGATTATCCATGTACACATTAGCTCGTCCAACATCCTCCAATGTTTCTGAGCTACGTTGGAATAGCAAATCTCCGTCTTTCACTCCGAAACATTCTATTTCTTTTTCAGTAGCATTGACCTTGCCACGAATATTGTCATAATTGATAACTCCTTCTGAAAGAATATCCATCACCGAAATGAATGGTAGTCCACTTCCAATACGTTTAGCGTCTGGATTAAGACCATTCTTGAACTCCAAATATTCAGAAAGCGTATGCTCTTCCCACTCTCCACTAAACTCCGGAAATCTCAAATGGGGAACATTGAGGACTTTATTTTCGTTATTATCTGCCATAATCATTATTCTTTATCGGGATTGATATCAAACGGCAACAATTTGTCACCATCATTAAACCGGTCGAAATCGGAGATAAACGAACGGTCTTGAATCACTTTATATTTTTCATACTCACCATACGCCTTCTCTCGTGCCTCTTCTTGAGAAACTTTACCGGCCGAATCTTGTGCTTGATAGTCCATTGTAGCAAGAAACTGTTCAAGACGCTGCTTCCAGTCTGCCATCGTTGTAATGATATGGCGTTGAGCACGCTGTTCTGCAAATTCAAGAAATGCGTTAGTTACGCCGTTGAGTTCTGAAACCTCTTTGTCAGACAAGTAGTTCTTTGCTACAATCGTATCAGATTTCTGTACTCTGCCATTGGGAGCTTTTTTCCAAGTAGTCAGTCCCATGTGCGGCATTTCCGAGTCGGCACGTTCATATACTATTTCGGCAGCAGTACGATGAGTTACAGCCAAGTGCATCATGTTTTGCACCATCTTGAAGAACAATTTGGTACAATCCGACTTCGGGTCGTAATCCGCACTGCATTCGGCATAGATGTCTGTTATCTTTTGGTAGTATCTGCGCTCTGAGGTACGTATCTCACGAATACGCTCCAGTAAATCGTCAAAATAATCTTTGCCAAAATGTTTTCCCTGCTTCAAACGTTCATCATCAAGCGCATATCCTTTAATAATAAACTCCTTCAATACAGATGTAGCCCAGATACGGAACTGGGTGGCTTGATAGCTATTGACACGATAACCTACCGCAATAATAGCATCCAAATTATAGAACAGAGGTGTACGTTCCACATCCCTTTTTCCCTCTGATTGAACTATCCCAATTTTTCGGATAGTTGCCTCTTTTGTAAGCTCGCCTGTTTCGTAAATCTGACCAAGATGATAGTTGACAGTCCGTACATCCACCCCGAACAAATCGGCCATACGCTTTTGTGACATCCAAAATGTTTCACTGTTGAATATCACTTCTATTCGTGCCTCGCCTTGCGCCGTTTTATACAGCAAAATGTTAGAACTCAACGAATTTTGCATCAATTCGTTTATCGAAATTGTTCGAGTAAAATAATCGCGAGCTTGTTGTACCAACACTTTTTTGACATTGGCATTTTCGGCAACAATCATACATGCCATACGAGACAGACGGAAGATATTGACCTTACGGAATGAACCGCTTCCAATCCTTACCATATCAACCGCTTGGTTGAAATGGTCGTCTACATTCATTCCTTTTTCACCTGCCACCTTGATAGCCTTGTCTATGACTCTTTGGAATTTCCAATAAGCCGAATAGCCCATAGCAGCGCACAGGTCGCGAGAACTCCAGTATTCGTTTCCGCCCTCATCCTGACGGCGTATATTGTCGAATGATGGACGCATTTCGGGGATGTTGTCTATCTCTGCCATAGTGTAATTATTCAACCAGTCCCAATTCTTTCAAATAGCCTTCTATCTCCTTATCCAGTTCGGCTCGCTTGGCTTCCAATTCCTTTATTTCAGCCATGACTGCTTTGATGTCAATAGGCTCTTCTTCCTCAAAAGTATCGACATAACGAGGAATATTCAGATTATAGTCATTTTCGGCAACCTCCTGTAACGTAGCGAGGTGACTGTACTTTTCAATTTCCTTGCGGTCACGGTAGGTTTCTACAATCTTCTGTATATGCTGAGGGCGGAGTTTGTTTTGGGTCTTGACCTTTTCAAACTCTTTGCTGGCATCAATGAACAAGATATTATCGTCTTCCTTACGGCATTTCTTCAATACGAGAATACAGGTCGGAATGCTTGTACCATAGAAAATATTGGCAGGCAGCCCGATAATGGCATCAATATAGTTTTTCTTCTCTATCAGGAAACGGCGTATAACGCCCTCTGCATTCCCTCGGAACAGAACTCCGTGCGGAGCAACGCAAGCCATCGTACCACCTTCATTGAGGTGATGAACCATATGCAGAATAAAAGCATAGTCGGCTGTTTTCTTAGGTGCAAGTCGTCCTGCTTTACTGAAACGGTCGTCGTTGTTGAATTTGTCGGCAGCACTCCATTCGGCAGAGAACGGAGGATTTGCAACCACTGCATCGAACTGCATATCATCGAATGCGTCCCATTCAAGCGTATCGCCATTCTCTATTTTGAAGCTGCTGAATCGGATACCGTGCAGCAACATATTCATTCGGGCAAGGTTGTAAGTAGTCGGATTTTTCTCCTGTCCATAGATATATGCCGCCTTACCGATACTTGCTGCACGGAGCAATAGTGAACCACTACCGCAAGTAGGGTCGTAAACATTACGCAAACGGTTATGCCCAAGAGTAACAATCTCCGCCAATATGCGGCTGACCTCTTGCGGAGTATAGAACTCACCGGCTTTCTTGCCTGCACCGGCAGCAAACTGACTGATCATATACTCATAAGCATCGCCCAAAATATCAATCTCCTGAGAGGCCTCCACTCCGAATTTTATATCATCAAGTGCAAGCAGAACATTGCTTATAAGCGTATTCTTGTCATCGGTTGTCTTTCCGAGCTTAGGGGAAGCAAGGTCAATATCCGAAAACAGACCACCAAAATCCTCTTCGCTGTCACGTCCGAGCGTACTATCCTCAATGCGTTTCAATGAGCGTTCCAGCATCGGAAGGATATTTTCTTTCCGCTTGATAGTTTCGATTACAGACGAAAACAAGAATTTCGGTTCAATGAAATAGCCTATATTTTCCAAGCATTGGTTCTTGACCTCTTCCTGCAATTCCGCAGCATCCGAATCGGTCATTTCCCATAATTCCTTGAATGTAACTTCATCATCCTCCAATGCACTGTTGGCGTATGTTTCTATCTTCTCCGACAGGTATTTATAGAAAATGAATCCCAAAGTAAAATACATAAAATCGCTTGCCGACATATTGCCGCGCAAACGGTTTGCGACCGCCCAAAGCTGGTCACGGAGTTTCTGTTGCAGTTCTTCACTCATATCCTTATTGCTCTATATTATTCTGTATTACATCACTTTCCGGCAATGGTATATTGCTTTCAATTATACTTCTCAGGTCATCCAGCACTTTCCCTTTATATGAGAAATATTTTGCCCCTTGATATGCACCCGATGTATTCCGTTTCTCTTCCGGCATAAACGTACCGACAAAAGGGGACAATTTATAAATACGACCTTGATATTCAACGGAATCATCGCTTGCCACCTTGACTTCTGTATTCGTAGGCATGAAGGTAACACATTCCCCTATTTTAATACCGACCATGCTGAATTTGAAACGCCCTCGCTTTACGGTTCGCTTCTGCACGACAGGCAATGAATCTTTTTCGTTATGGCAAACCGGTTTATTATCTACATAGACCGTAACAACCGCATCATCAATCATCTTGGCTATGTCATTGAATATATCCAAAGCTATTTGCGGCGGCACATTGAAAAACTCCCGATTCTGACGAATACGCAAATCCGTCAACCGATCAATAGTCTTGTGTACATGCTTTTCAACATCGTTATATTTGACCGTCTGAATGGTTGCATAAATCTCAAAAGGCAACGGAACAGCCGTGTTGTCAAGTTCCTTGGAACGTATATCTACAGGCCGCGCACTTTTACCGATTTTGACCCAATCCTCACGAAAACTTGGATTAGTCAAGATATACACATATCCGGGTTCATTTGTCTTTACCATATCAGTATTTCTTTTAATCCCAACTGAAAGTGCGTATGATATTACGCAATCTGTCTAAAATCCTCGTCAACGCCTTTCTCGTCTTTATCAATCCGAGATGCTTCTCTTTCAATGCCTTTTGTATGATTTCTGGCTGCTCTTTTTGCAGATAATCATATTCTTTAAGGAAATGATTCAATACTGATGACGATATTTTCTCTTCCTCAGCCAATGAGTTGACGGCATTTTCTCGTTCAACAGCAATATAGCGGTTCAACCGTTCTTCCAAATCGCTTGTACCGTCAGCCTTGCCTCGCTGCATCATGAAATTTTCCTTATCGTCATCCACATTCTTTTGAATGAAGCCATCAATAAGTTTTGCCTTGCTGCGCATTTCAGCATCCTTAATCATCGTGTCAATGATATTCTGGCGGCGTTCCGCGTAATCGGCACTATATGGGTCAAGTTCTGCAATGAGTTCAAGGATATATGCCACATTGATAATGTCGCTATGTAGGAGTTCAAGGCAGAAATCCACATCACCGAGGTCTCCGTCATCCGGAACATCTGTATCATCATCCGGTTTGGGTGACGGTGCTGGAACAACGAGTGCAAAAGTATCATGGATATCAAGATACTTACTTCTGCCGTGCCGTCCGGGTGGATGAGATCGCGCAAACGCTGGGTATCTCGAAACGCACCCTCTATGAAATGTTCGCTGACAAGGAAGACCATCAGACTCTTCATTATAATCCTCGTATATCTGTATTTCAGCATGTTTACGGATAATATCACGGAACGCCAAAACAAACTCTTTCTTAGCTTTTTCACTCTGCAAAAGGTCTATACAATTTGTGTCCGGATATTTCTTCAAAAAATTGGTAGCAAGCTCCTTGTATTCCTGTTTGACTTCTTCAAACGGAGGTCGCACTATTTCTTCCGGATTGTTACTGTTGCTGAACAATTTGATAGCGGTATCAACATTGCTTTTCAAATCACGGAAACACACAATCTTTCCGAAGCGTTTCTTTTCATTCAGCACACGGTTTGTCCGGCTGAATGCCTGCAACAAGCCGTGGTATTCCATATTCTTGTCTACATAAAGCGTATTGAGTTTCTTGCTGTCAAAACCGGTAAGGAACATTCCGACGACCAGACAAAGATCAAGCGGCCTCATATCAACTCGCTTCTTTTTCATACGCAGGTTGATGTCATCGTAATATGCACGGAAGTTCTCTGTCGTAAACGATGTCCCGAACATTTCATTGTAGTCATCCATGATGGCTTGCAGTTCATCAACCTCACCGGCACTGTCATTCAGATAAGAACCTGTACCCATTCCTGTCAGATCATCATCTTGACTTCCATTGGCTGCATAAGTAAAAACTGCACCTATACGAATCTTGGGATTCAGTTCCTTGAATATCTTGTAATAACGGATAAGCATCGGTACGGACTGTACAGCAAACAATGCATCGAACTCTCCGTCAAATGTTGACTTATTGAAATTATTAAGGATGAATTTAGCGATTTCCGTCATGCGATTAGTACTGCCGTTCTGCACTTCCTCACTGCCATGATAATACTCTACAAGGAAACCGAGAACATTTTCATCGGCAATGGCATCTTTAATCAGATAGCGATGCAGGCAGTTGCCGAATACCTCTTTGGTCGTATGCCCATCAACTGCATTTTCTGTAAAAATAGGAGTTCCGGTAAAACCGAATATCTGGGCATTATCGAAGAATTGCATAATCTTCTTATGACTCTCCCCGAAGTGACTGCGGTGGCACTCATCAAATATCATCACGATACGGGAGTGGCATATCGAATCTATCTTGCTGCTGTACCATATCTTACTTACGGCAGCATTGAGTTTCTGAATAGTGGTAATGATAATCTTGGAGTTACTATGCAGCCGTTTTACCAGTTCATCCGTATTGTCCGTACCGTCAACAGCTCCCGGTTCAAAGGCTTCATATTCCGACTGCGTTTGTGTGTCAAGGTCATGACGGTCAACAACGAACATTACCTTATCTACATCATCCAACTCCGAAACAAGCTGTGCTGTTTTGAATGAAGTCAAGGTTTTTCCTGCGCCTGTAGTATGCCAGATATAACCGTTATCGTTGGAGTTCTGTACCCGATCCAATATCTTTTCTACAGCATAAAACTGGTATGGGCGAAGTACCATCAAGCATTTATCCCCTTCATGCAATACGATATATTTTCCGATAATCTTACCGAGCGTACACTTTTCCAAGAAAAATACAGCAAACTTATCCAGTTCATTGAATGGCAGATTTGCCGCATCCGTCCAGTTGAACGTGAATTTATATCCACCATTGGGATTATTGGCGAAATAACGAGTATTTACGCCATTGGAGATAACAAATAGCTGAATATAGTCGAACAGCCCATGAAAGGATGTCTTATGATAGCGTTGTATCTGATTGTATGCCTGCTTGAGTTCTACACCCCGACGCTTCAATTCAATCTGAACCAGAGGGAGGCCATTGATAAGAATCGTCACATCATAGCGACACTTCTTTCGTCCCTCCACCGTAATCTGATTCGACACCTGAAACTCGTTCTGACACCATTGTGTACGATTAAGGAATTCCACCCAAATACGCTGCCCGTTCATCGTGTCAAGAGGATATAGGTCACGAAGTTTCTTAGCCTTTTCAAAGCGAGTACCACCTTCCAGATATATCAATATCTTCTCAAACTCTTCATCCGTAAATGAGTTACGACCAACTTCCGCCAGCTGTTTCTTGTTGTGAATTTCCAACTGCCGCTTGAAGTTGGCATAAAGATTATCTTCTTCGGTAATCTGGACATACTCGTAGTCCATTTGCCGAAGTGTGGCTATAAGTCCGGCTTCCAATGCCGCTTCGCTCTGTATTGACATATTCTTTCCCTACTATGGTGTTATTACTTATTTATTCCAGCTTGTAGTATTTTGATACCTAATGCATTTTCTATTTTGCACAAAGTTTCCAATGACAGATTCTCGCGACCTTTCAACACCTTGGATACATATTGCTGGGTGCAGTTCATTTTCTCAGCCAACGCTCGTTGTGTCATGCCAAGTTCCTCCATTCGGTTTGACATGGTTGCAGCTATAGCCTGCGAATGGCAAACCCAATCTTCGCTTTTGCATTCCACTGTTTCCTCTTTTACTTCCAGTGCGTTGTCTATCTTATCTTCTGCCATTGTATGCATCAAAAATACCTTTGCCTTATTTGGTAAGCAAAGGTACTATAAATAATTGAGATGACACAACTTTCAGGTTGTTAATCGGTTCTTTTTTTCGCTAAGAATATTCTTATTTAATTGCTGTTACTCTTAAATCATATCTACGGCTACCCGTGTCAAGATCGACATCATACTCTTTCAGTCCTTTTTCAACTGCAATCTGATGTAATTCTTGCTTATCCTTTTGTGATATATCTGGACCATAATATATTGCTTTCAAGCATCCAACATCCGGTATTGCAACATAATCATTCTCATCTTCTAAATTATAGTAAATCATTCTCCATTCATGTTCGTGCTCGTATTCTTTTCTGTCTTTATAAAGATAAACTCGATACCAATATAATTGATTAACAGATATTATAGACGACAAAAAGCTTAACCAATTTTTATCTCCAATCTGCTTGAAATATTCGTAAGTATGAATATTTCCCTCATCTAATGTAACATCCGGTCTTAAATCTGTATAAATCACAGGAAAGAGATTAACACTCATTCCCAATGAATTATATTTAAAAATGCATCGTCTGAGATCATATTCTAATGCAAACCCCTTATATCCATCTGCATATCTATCCCACATATACTTAGACTGCACACTTTCTGTAAAACAGGCAATTTTTGCACTATTTCTTGGATTTCTAAAACGCGATTCTTGTTTTTTTATCGCAGCCCCTATATTATTGCAAAAATCAACATAATCATCTGTCAATATTTTATCTATAATTTGTTCATCCGTATATCCGCACTCTCTATAATAACATATTTTCGTTGCTTTTTCCGCCCTTATTTCAGGGGATTTCTGTGTTATATGCGACAATGTTATGCGCAACGCATCTTTCAATGCATTTTTTAGATCTTTGTGAATCTTATCTTGATCTATATATAAATACGAATCATATTTATCTGGAAACATTCCCGCATGGCATAATGAAATAGTTTTAGATTTAAATGATTCAATTGTATAGCCCTTATCGTCTATTCTACGATACCTAAAAAGTTTTTCCGGTATATTAGGAAGTACTAACTTATAAATATTACTCCATACGTCAGAAGTCGCAGTTTTATCTATATTGAAAGGGATATAAGATTGTTCTATAATCTCTTGGAATTGTTTTCTAAAATCCAACATCTGCAAATCACGAATTTGTTATTTCTTTATTTCATTAACTCGACAATATTTTCTGGCAACACGGCGTTTCTTATACCATCTTTCGGAGCATTCTTAAGGAACAGCATTGGAACGACGGTGTAGCACTTGGCAAACGGTAGCAGATTAGCTTTGCGGAGAAGTTCGGCAGTCAGTTGTTTGCCATTCTCTTGAGTAGTCCATTTGCATTCTCCGACCAACAAATACTTTTTGTCAAGCGATTCGGCCATAACATCAAACTCGACTTGTTCCGGCTTCTTATCCTCATTGAGCACAGAACCCCACCAGCGTTTTGCCTTGCCATAAACCACTCCATTGACAAGATTTCCTGTTACGGCATCCCGACATAATTTTTCCCATTGCATACTCACATACTCCGATAAATGAGCAGTTTTGTACTTGGTCTCGTCTCCTGCGAGGCATACGCAGTAGAAGTTCATCTGCG
>OGWV01002188.1_pt1 | contig 12096 bp, 7 predicted proteins | sample 1576081 | NCBI WGS metagenome assembly OGWV01 (sample SAMEA3541541, study PRJEB24748) | human gut metagenome | biome: human gut; feature: human-associated habitat; material: faeces | place: China | collected 2012 | reverse complement strand
TGTCCTGCCATTTCTTCACGGAAGCGAATTTCACCACCGTACCCGCATTTGCCGATGGCACGGAGAAATGCAACTGGTGTACCGGCTCCGGCGTGAAGCGTCTGTTTTCCCGGTACCGCTTGCAGACCATCGCCAGTGTGGGTGTCTGTACGCGTCCCACGGAATACGTTCCCCGCCCGGCGGCGACGGTCAGCGCCTGCGTGCCGTTGATGCCCACCAGCCAGTCCGCCTCGCTGCGTGCCTTTGCCGCCAGATACAGGTCGTCATATTCATGCCCGTCCTTCAGTTCCTTCAATCCCTTGCGGATGGCAGTGTCCGTAAGCGAGCTTATCCACAGCCGGCGGAAGGGCAGCGTACAGCCCGTATAGGCATACAGGTATCTGAATATCAGTTCCCCTTCGCGGGCACAGTCTGTTGCCACTATTATGCCGTCGCTCTCGTTCCACAGCTTCGTTATCACCTTTATCTGCTTCACCGCTGCCGCGTCCGCCTTGTAGCCCTTGTCCGTCTTTACCTGTCGGGGAATCAGCATGAACTCCTCCGGTATCACGGGCAGGCTGTCCCTGTGGAAGCCCTTGAAGCCGTAGCCGTCCGGCAGGGCAGGCTGCACCAGATGCCCCAGCGCCCATGTCACATGGTAGCCGTTTCCCGTATAATATCCTTCTTCTTTCCTTGTCGCTCCGGTGATGCGTGCTATCTCACGCGCCACGCTCGGTTTTTCTGCCAGTATGGTAATCATATATTTCCTGTTTTAGTCGTTGATACTTTTGTTTCTTGTGAAATGGAACGGGGTACGCCGGTGTCCGTGGGATATGCAGAGCATGGCGCATGAAGCCCCGTTTCATTCCGTTGTTTATTCTCTTTTAATTTTTTATGGATTCAGTGGCGGCACTCAGGAAACCTTCATGCCTTTGGATTTCTTCGTCTGCTGCTTCTGCTGGGCGTCGTCCTTCGGGGCGGTCTGTCCCTGCGTAAGCGGCTCCTTCAGGTGCTTGGTCGCCTCGTTGGTCTTGCCCTCGTTGTTCACGGCGAGCTGTGTGCGGCTCTCATTGGACGGGGCAACGGTCTGCGCGAGGTCGGGGTTTTCCGAATAGGTCAGCGGTCTGCCTTTCTCGCGGTTGAACTTCAGATATTTCGTACAGGGCTGTCCTTGGTCGTCCTTCGCGTTGGCGAGCACCACGGTCTTGCCCGCCACATAGTCCGCCTTCTGCTGTTCGGTAAATATGTCGTCCTTCCATTTCCCTATCGGGCGGATGCTGCCGTCCTCGTTCGTCCACGAGCGGTTGCGCCGTTGTCCGTTCTCCTGACTCCCGGCTTCCTTCTGCTGCTGTCCGGGAGCATCCGGGGCTTCCGGGCTCTGCTGTTTCTTCTCCTGTCCGTTTCCACGTTGCTGCGATTGCCCCTGCCACAGATATTCCGGCACAAACTCCACGTCGCGTTTCTCCGCACTCACTTGCAACACGGCTTCAAACTTGCGCCCGTTCTTCAGCGTCACCTCCTTGGGCAGTGCCAGTCCTGCACGCAGGATGTCCTGTTCCGGTTTTAACAGTTCCGTCAGTCCGATTCTGTCCGGGATGCGTACCTTGCTTGCCGGAATGTCCACGATTTCATTCGTCAGGCGGTCGATGCTGATGTACGACGGACGCATCTCACCGGTTTTCGTATCCGCCACATCTACCAGCCTGCCCAGATTGCCTGTCTGCTTCAGTTTCTTCTTGTCCTCATCTGTGAAGGTATAGCCGTTGTGTGGGATGTCAAGCCTCGGCTCGTGGCGAACGAAGTGGGGAGTGAGCTTCAATGCCCCGTCTTCCGTCTTCTGGAACGAGAGTCGGGCTTGCAGCTCGTAGCTATCACCGCCAAAGGTCGGGTTCACCGTCACCAGATTTGTCTTGCCGTAGTTCATCAAAGCTTTCATGTCCTTTTCAGACAGATTCTCTTTTTTCACCCCGAACCGTTCCAGTTCCTTCCAGTCCACGTCGCCGTCCGCTATCAGGTTCGGTCTTTGCGTCTTCGCCTGCGGTTGCCCGTCCTGTGCCGGTTCCTGTCCCTGTACCGCCTGCGTTTCCGCTGCCTGCGGTTGCTGTTCCTGATTTTCCTGTTTCATTTCTTCCATTTTCTCATTTGTTTGTTGTTCCACATTGTCTTCTTCCGTATTTTCTCTTTTCGCCTCTTCCGCAGCCTGTTGTTCCTCAGCCTCCGTCTCGGCATTTTCCTTTTTCGCCTCCTCCGCAGCCTGCTGTTCCTCAGCCACCGTCTCGGCATTTTCCTTTATCATCTCTTCCGTAGCCTGCTGTTCCTCAGTCTCCGTCTCGGCATTTTCCTTTTTCACCTCTTCCGTAGCCTGTTGTTCCTCAGTCTCCGTCTCGGCATTTTCTTTTTTCGCCTCCTCCGTAGCCTGCTGTTCCTCAGCTTGCTGGTACGCCGATGTATCCACCTTGTGCGGAGCGAGCAGTTCTGCATTTGCCGCAGGGTCTCTCAGCAGGTCCTTGATAACCGGAAGCAGTGCTTTCACCATGTCCGCTGCCACCCTGTAGAAACCGAAGCGCGTCGGTTCCTTGCACTGGCGGTAGAAGTTCCTGAAGAAATTGTCTATCGCATCTCCGTGGCGGTCAAAGCGCAAAAACTCCTGCGAGTGCTCCGCTTTCGGCGGTATCCTCTTGGGATAACCTTTGCCGTCAAGTCCGGCAACCACGCTGATTTCGCCCGTCTTCTCGTCGCGGACAACCAGCACGTCCTCTTCCTTTTTCTTTTTCTGTTCCATTGATTGATTTTTTATTGGTTATTGAAAAAGCCTGCCGGCAACCACCCATACAGGCATTTTTTCTTTTCGTCTTGAAAACTCCCTGTCATAAGCGACTTGCCGTGCGCTTACTGCCTTTGCCGCCTTTGGTCCTACCCGGTGAATTTTTCCCTGTGCCTTCCTTTATCTTCAGCACTTTCCCACCGTCCAGTACCACTTCTTCCATGTTCCGGCTGATAAACTCCAACACGTCCGACTCCTTGTAGTAGCTCTTGCGGCTGATGCGCCGGCTTTTGAGTCCGTACTCGCTGCGGAAGCGTTGGAGCGACCGCTTGCTGGTACGCAGCATCTCGCACAGGTCTTGGTTGTCATACATCCGTTCCCCGTCCAAGTACTTCACCCCGGAAGCATCCTTGTTTATCAGTACCGATATGATACCGTCCAACCGGTCAATCCGTCCCATGATGCGTTGCATCCATTCCTCGAACAAGTCCTTACCAACCGCTTCCATCGTCTGCCTCCTTTCTTGTCATCAGGTAGTTATGCTTGAACTCCTCCAGCGTCTTCGGATTGCAGCGGACAATTTTCCGTCTCACGCATTCCTCCAGATCCGTCAGTCTGTACCGGCACTTGCTTCTTGCCATCATGTAGGGGATTGTCTTGTCCTTGCGCATCCGTTGCAGTGTCCTCGTACTGATTTTCAGCAGGTCTGCCGCCTCCTCGCTCGTCAGCAGGATTTCCGCTTCCTCTTTCGGCACGTTGTCTTTCTTGAAAACATAGTCCGCTATCCGGTCTATCTTCTCCATCATCGTTTTCACGACCTCGTTGTCCATTGTTACTATTTCCATATTATTCCGTATTGGTTACGCTGCAAAGGTGCGCAACTCCGCGCAGGCACAATCCATAGTATTTCCATAGTAGGGAATGATTTTCCCGAAATTTCCTGTAATTCTTTCCACAAGTGCCCTGTTTCTTCACATACGGGCACAAAAAAAGGCGGCTCCGCCCGGCATGAAGCACGGATGAAGCCGCCTAATCGGTCAGTCATTAAATATGTAATAGAATCAAGCTACACTGTTTTCCCCAGAAACACTCCGATAACCGACAACGCCCCCAGTTGTTTCATCTTTCGTTGCAGTTGCCTGAAGCTCTCCCCGGTCGTGAGTACATCGTCCAACAGGACAACATTCTTTCCCCTGATATACCGCCGTGTGAATTGCAGGTTCCGCAATATGTCCTTATCCTTTCCCTTTCCTTTCAGCTGCTTGCGGTCTTCCTCTATCCAGATAGCCTTGAAACCGTCCGTAATGCCCAGCCATTCCGACAGGTAATAGCACACTACCGGAAAGCGTTTCCGCTGTCTTTCCCTCGTCGATGCGGGTATAGGTATCAGTACCGTGTCTTCCTTCGTGCCGTTGAACCCCGCATGTTTCAGACACAGTACCAGTATCCGTGCGACCAGCTCGCCGCAGTGTCCTCCTTCCTTGAAACGGAAAATCAGGTTGCTTACCCGTTTCTGGTGTTCGTCCGTCTTTTCAATTTTCGTTGGGTAATAGTCATGCAGGTAGTGGCACCTGCATCCGTCTATAAGAACTTCTCCCTTGAACATCGTTTCGTACGGATAGAAGTCCATTTTCTTCTCCCTTTCAAACGTGAAGTTCAGCACATCCCTCATCATGGCATTCCATTCCTTCGACCTGCCCAGCGAGTACCATCCCGCATGTTTCCCGGCTTCCATCAGGCACATGCCGATTTCCATCGCCTCGCTGAACCGCTGGTGCGAGACGATGTACCATCCGTGTTTCCGGCACAGGCCGGCAAACTCCTTCATGTCAGTAGCCAGGAAGTACATCATGCCTTCCTCTTTGATGACTACCGTCAGTTCCGACTTCGGTTTCTCCCGGCAAAACAAGCTTTCGCTGTATTCCACTCCGTGCCATACCGACTCCGTGCATTCCTCATCGCAGAACTGCACTTCCACCTCTTCAAGCAGGTCAAATTCCTCCACCATACCGTTTCTATCTTTAATTACAGGTTTAAGATGGAGATAAGTTACAAATTATTATCGGTTTACAGATAAGTGCGTTTTACGGTTTCACATTTTTTAGCTTATATAAACACGTGTCGGGACAGCCTCCTGCAAAAAAAGACTGCCCCGACACGCATATCCGTCATATCCGGCGGTTTCAGTTCAAACCCTTTCTCTTTTCACCGGTCATACAGAGAATGACCATATTCTTTTTTGCCTCAAATGACTCCGCCAGCCTCCGTGCCGCCCATTTTCTGAATGCCTCGCACTTCAGTCCTTTCATGCGGAATCCCAGTGCGACGATGGTTTTCAACCCGTAAAGGTCAGTGCTGCAATTCTTTCCGTTATAGATGAAATGTTCCACTCGTACATCCGTGTATTCGTCAAAATCCCCTGTTTTTGCCAGGGCTTTCAGTCCGGCATTCACTGACTGTACGAATACATCGTATGCCCGTGCGATGTCACATTTCGACAGCCATACTTCTCCGTTCTTGTCCGTTTCTATTTTCACGGCAACCCTTTCCGGAGCATTGCGGTCATATTCGATTTCAAAATTTCCAATCTTTACCATAGCATATCTTTTGTTCTTACCGTTAATCAGGAATGTTTGAAACAAGAACAACCAATCGTCTATATTACATTACTCTTCAATGCAACATCTTCTATACCGGTAAGTTTACTTGCTAAAACCTTCATATCTTCACGTATCTTTTCATTAGTTATACGCGCGTATATTTGGGTAGTCTTTATATTCGTATGTCCTAATAATTTTGATACCGTTTCAATCGGCACACCTTTAGACAATGTGGTTGTTGTCGCAAATGTGTGTCTTGCAACGTGAAAGGTAATATTTTTTTTAATTCCACACAAATCAGCAATCTCTTTCAGGTAAGAGTTTGCTTTCTGATTGCTCAATACAGGTAACACACGATTGTTTTTTAACTTTCCTTCGTATTTTTCCAATATCGCCAGCGGAATTTTCAGAAGTGGAAGGTTTACCGGAGTGGCAGTTTTCTGACGATGTAGCTTCAACCATTTGCTACCGTCAAATGATGTACAAATGTTTTCTTTTTTCAGGTTATAAACATCAATGTAAGCAAGCCCCGTAAAGCACGAGAATATAAATATGTCCCGTACCTGTTCCAGCCTTTGTGACTGAAAATCCTTTTTCAGAATGCGTTCCAATTCTTCTTCCGTCAGATAACCGCGGTCCACAGCTTTCATGTGGATATGATAATTGGCAAACGGGTCAACTGTTATCCATCCGTTATTTTTGGCTATTAAAACAATTTTACGGAATATCTGCATGAACTTTCCTGTCGTGTTTTCATTACATCGGCTCACTGTTCTTAGATAGAACTCAAAATCTGTCACAAACTTATGGTCTATTTCCCGAAGCGCTATATCTGATATTCTATATTTTACTTTCATGAACTCTTCCAACCGCCTGTAAGTTCGGTCATATTTCACAAGAGTAGCAGGAGCCTTACTGATGCCGCAAAGTTTTTCTGCATCCTCATTGTGTTGTTTGAAAAGCTCCAGTAAGGTCTGTTGCTTCACCTCATATCCGAGAAAAGCGTTTCTTACCTTCTCGGCAGTCACAAAGGAATCCCTTGATTCTATATAGCGGTAGTGGTTGTTCAATGCGGTACGTATGTCATCAAGCATGTTGTTCACCTGCCTTGCTTTCGCTCCGTTCCCTGACAAACGTCCCAGTTTGGTGTCCCACAGACGAGGCTCCACATCCAGTTTTGAACTGAATTGTGACATTTCCCCGTTTACGGTGATACGAATCATAATGCTCGCCTTACCTTCTTTGTTTACGTAGTTCTTTCTCAGATAGAAGAGAATTTTGAATGTACTTTTGCTCATAAATGCATCTGTTTTTATATCCTTTGTTACAATCGTTACACAATGCCACAAAGGAAAGGTTATTAATTGAATTATGAGCAGACAAAATTGAGACAACAGCGGACAAATCAGTGAGTTAGCATGAAAATCGTTACATTAATCAGACGGTAATTTTTCTGTAACGATTTGGTAACGGAACTTTGTCCGAAGTGGGCTATTTGATGTCCTTGGATTGGCACTTGCAGAATACAAAAAAGTCCACAATTCATTGAAATTGTGGACTTTGTCGCTTTCAGACTCTCAGTTGTCCTTGAGTCTCAGCGGTGCGTACGGGACTCGAACCCGTGACCCCATGCGTGACAGGCATGTATTCTAACCAACTGAACTAACGCACCATTATTTCATTTCTTTGTTGCCATCTCTCTCGATTGCGGTTGCAAAGGTAGACAAAATTCTTATATCTGCAATAGATTGAAAGAAAAAAAATCATCTTTTTTTTAACAAAGCTTGATTATAAGAGATTTATGTTACCTTTGCAAAACTAAATTAATATTGAAATCATGAGAAATACTCCTATTGAACGTAAGTTGATAGATGAAACTATCGCAGATTTTCATATCACAGACTTTGCCAAAGCAACCATCCGTGAAGTAAAAGCCATTGCAGCCAATGCCGAAGCGGCATCGGGTGTGGAATTCATAAAAATGGAAATGGGTGTACCCGGACTCCCCCCCTCAACCGTCGGCGTACAGGCAGAGGTGGAGGCATTGCAGAATGGTATTGCCAGCCTCTACCCGGACATCAACGGACTTCCCGCCTTGAAAGAGGAAGCAGCACGTTTCATCAAAGCCTTTATCAATGTAGATGTAGCCCCCGAAGGTTGTGTACCAGTTACCGGCTCCATGCAAGGAACTTTCGCTTCATTTCTCACATGTAGCCAATGCGATGAGAAAAAGGATACCATTCTCTTCATCGATCCCGGTTTCCCGGTACAGAAGCAGCAGTTGGTCGTGATGGGACAGAAATATGAAACCTTTGACGTATATGACTACCGTGGCGACAAGTTGAAAGCGAAGCTGGAAAGTTACCTCAGCAAAGGCAATATCTCCGCCATCGTCTATTCCAATCCCAACAACCCCAGCTGGATTTGCCTGAAAGAAGAAGAGTTGCGCATCATCGGCGAACTGGCAACCCAATATGACGTCATTGTGCTGGAAGACCTCGCCTACTTTGCCATGGACTTCCGCCAAGACTTGAGCAAACCGTTCCAAGCGCCTTACCAACCTTCTGTGGCACACTATACGGACTATTACGTGCTGCTCATTTCCGGTTCCAAAGCTTTCAGCTATGCCGGTCAACGTATCGGTGTCAGCTGCATTTCGGACAAACTGTATCATCGGGCCTATCCCGGGTTGACACAACGCTACGGCGGCGGCACCTTCGGCACAGTATTCATCCACCGCGTACTCTATGCGCTCTCCTCCGGCACCAGCCACTCTGCGCAGTATGCTCTTGCCGCCATGCTTAAAGCAGCCAATGAAGGTCAATACAACTTCCTTGATGAAGTGAAAGTATACGGTGAGCGTGCCCGCCGCCTGAAAGAAATCTTCTTGCGCCACGGTTTCCACTTGGTATACGACAATGATTTGGGTGATCCCGTTGCCGACGGTTTCTATTTCACCATCGGTTATCCGGGCATGAGTAGCGGAGAACTTGCGCGGGAACTAATGTACTACGGTGTAAGCGCCATTTCGCTGGTGACCACCGGAAGCCATCAAGAAGGATTGCGTGCCTGCACTTCCTTTATCCAAGACCATCAGTACGACCAGTTGGACGAACGTATGGCGATTTTTGCCGAGAATCACCCCATCCAATAAAAAATATCCCTATATAAATAAGGTATCTCTACCAGTTGATGCCGGTATCCCACCACAATCGGGTACCGGCATTGTCATCCCCACCCAGTGCCTCTACCAAAGCGGCATACTGCTCGGCATTCTCCGTCTTCAGTCCGCCGGGAAAGTTCAGACGGCGAATCATTGTCTCAGTATCTATGCACCCGTCTTTACTGTGATTAAAGCGTACGGGGAATAGCCGGGGATACCCCGTCCGGCGCTGTTCAGCCCAAGCCTCACACCCTTCGGGAAACATGGCAATCCATTTTTGGGTAATAATCTTCTCCAGTTTCGTATCCCTATCCGCTGACTCCAGCCAGCGTGGCGAAACCTGACAACGGGCGGTAATATCATTCTCCATATCGTAGGTATCCACAAAATCGGCAGGCAACAAGTCGCTCTCCAGATAAGCATCGGACTGCAAGATGCCATACTGACGGAAAGAAGCCATTACCCCTTCTTCATAGCAGGTTTTCACCGACTCATCGGTCCATCCCCGTAGGGCAGCCTCGGCACGCAGGAACCAGACTTCTGCTGCCGGCATCAACACTGCATCAGTCTGCTGGGTGACTTTCAATTTTGAGAGTGTATTATAATAGTTATGTGCAAAGCATGTACCCTGACGAATGCCGCGATACTCGCCTGCAAACTGTTCATTCTGGCAAGTGGCAAAATAGATTTCACGACGGGGATCTTCATATCCGTTCAGTATGGACTCCATCGGCGCTCCCATATAAGCTTCATTCCAAACAAGGTTTATCTCGCCCAACGGATTGGTATATCCACTCGCCGTGGAAACCGCCACCGACTCGTCCGCCTCCCGAATGACTCCGTATTCATTATCCATCGCTTTACGGAATTCCGTTTTTGCCTTCTCCGGACTGGCTACCGCAATGCGCATGGCAAGCCGCATCCGCAACGAATTGGCAAACTTTATCCAAGAGTCATAATCACCGTCCAACAACATATCGAAACGCGCAAACTCCGAAGCTCCCGGATGCTCGACAATATAATCGGAAAGTACAGCAACAGCCGTATCGAGTTCACAGAAAAAGGCACTATAGACCTCTTTCTGCGTGTTAGGCATATAACGGGCTTCGGGATCGGCAAAATGACTATACACAATAGGGCCGTAATAGTCCGTGACACGGTGCATCACTTCCACCTTCAGTATCTTGGTAATGCCGAAAAAGGCAGGCATACGGTCACGTGTGGCATTCTCCGACTGATATATCTGCGGGAAAACATACTCATAGGTATGTCCCCACATGGCGCTGTTCCATCCATCCTGCAAGTTGTAGTCCGAATTGTGCGAACCTCCATTCAGAGGCTTGGCATCGTGCATGTAACCGCTGAACATGTCGGCATTCAAATTCTGGGTCAATTGAAAAGGCCAGTTCTTCCCCTTTCCGTAGTCGTAATTGAAATAGATGCCTTGCTGGATGATTCCAAGACGGATGCCATGTTCGTTATAGTCGGCCTGCAAGTCCTCGTCCGTCACGCCGGACTTGTCCGTATTGATTTCCTTAAAGTCTCCCGTACAAGCCAGAAACACGAAAACCATGCCAATCAGTACTATAATCCTCTTCATATCAAGTCTCCCTCCCCCTCTTAAAATTCACACTTCAAAGAAAATCCCCAACTACGCGTGGTAGGCATACCGTAGACTTCAATTCCCTGGTTATCGTTGCCCGTAGAGAGTACCAGGTCAGGGTCGAAAGGCGCCTTTTTGTAGAAGAAGAACAAGTTGCGTCCCGAAAAGGACAGTTGTGCCCGCTTGAGGACTTTGGTCTTTTCCATCCAGGCAGCAGGCAGTTGGTAGCCCACGGACAGCTCACGCAGCCTGATGTTCGTGGCATCATACATATAATATTCCGTCACCCCGGCCCGTCCGCCTACAACATTCTTATAAAATCCTTTCACATTATCTATCCGGTTACCTTCAAGCATTACATAACCTTTGTCCCTGGCCCGGGCCGTGACTTCAGAAACGCCATACATATCCATATCCGCCTGCGTCTGGGACAAAATATCGCCTCCAAAGCGACAATCCACCAGAAAATAGAAAGAAAAATTCTTGTAAGACAGCATATGATTCCAGCCCAGCATCAGTTTTGGATTGGCATTGCCCACTTTCACCGTATTGCCATCACCTTCCACCAAAGGCATGCCGGTATTGTCTCCTTCCGTGCCGTAAACGATATTGCCCGCATCGTCACGTACAAAAGCTTTTCCGTAGATGTCACCGATAGAGCCCCCTTTCACCAATTTCATGGCATAACTGGACGAGAAGCTGGTAGGACCGTAAAGAAACTCCTTCAGCGCTTCGTGCAGTGAAATTATCTTGTTGCGGTTGGTGGAGAAGTTCACCTCTGTTTTCCACTTGAAATGGTTTGTCAGCAAAGGAACGGCATCCAATGAAATCTCCCACCCCACATTCTGTATATCACCCGCATTGACATAACGGTAGGCATATTTATCGCCCGACAGAGTAGGAAGCTTGAAGAACTGGTTCCGGGTATTCGTCTTATAGAAAGTGGCATTCAAACCAATGCGGTTCTTTAAAAAACGCGCTTCTATACCCGCCTCAAAGGAGTGCGTCATCTCCGGTTCCATATCCTTGAACGGCGCGGCATCACTTGCCAGGAACTCTCCGCCCGCCGTGATATGCGAGGAAGGATTTGTGATGAACATGGGAATATCATTGCCCACCATGCTGTATGCCCCCCTTATCTTTGCCAGTGACACCCATTGGGGTAAAGTCATCAGCTTATTGAATATCAGCGAAAATCCCACGGAGGGATAGAAGAACCCGCTTTTCTCATGAGATGTATAAGCCAGCGTGGAAGACCAGTCATTACGGGCCGACAAATCAAGATAGACAAACTCGTTGTAGCCCAGTTGTGCCGTCGCAAACAAGGACTGCAATTGGCGCCGCGCATCAATCTTCTGGTCCAGCCCGGCAGAACCATTCATGATGATATTGGCCAGATTGAACACATTGGCATATTTCAGCGAAGCTGTTTTAGAGTCATAGCGGGTGGAGTTCACAGTCTTGTCATTGATACTGACACCGAGCGCCGCGTTGAGAGAGAATGCATCCCACTGCTTTTTCATCATCAGTATGGCGTCTCCGTAATATTGGGTTTCCTGATAGTCCATCTCGATATAACGCCCATTGGCTCCCGCCAACGCCGGAGCGGTAGAGGCATAGAACTGCTGGCGCACCTTGTCGTTAATATAGTCTACATTGCCACGGGCCTGCAGGCTTAACCAATCGTTTATCTTCAGATTGGCGGATAAGGAGACTATGACATGCATGCGGTTCTCCTTGCTCAATATGCGATTGGTAATCCAGTAGGGATTCTGCTCAAAATCCTCGTAGGAGGTATGCCAATTCTGTATGCTCAAGTTTCTACCCTCATCATAAACCTCGAAGTTCTCCTTATAATAAGCAATATCCTCACCCCGTGGAAAACGGTAGAGCTTTCGCCGTCACCGCTGAATAAGGCAACCCCTTCTGTGACTGCTTTTCCCGCATCGTCTGTCAGATACTGGAAACTTCCATCTTTAATTACCGT
>OGWV01002186.1_pt1 | contig 12106 bp, 10 predicted proteins | sample 1576081 | NCBI WGS metagenome assembly OGWV01 (sample SAMEA3541541, study PRJEB24748) | human gut metagenome | biome: human gut; feature: human-associated habitat; material: faeces | place: China | collected 2012 | reverse complement strand
TGCAGGGTCAAGGGACAGCGTCCCTTGTGGGGTTTGGGGCAACGCCCCAACTGTTGGTTGGTCGCTCAACTCAAAGGAAGAAGTCAACAAAAGGCGCAGGCAGCGGAGTGTCCCTGCCAGTAACTTTGCGCGTCCTCAGACGCGCCCCCCAAGCCGCTCTACCCAACAACTGTGCTGTGTCGCGCCAAATGGGCGCGACCACACTGCCTGCCTGCCGCCAGCGCACACAATCCTCCGAAAAACTTGCACAAATCCCCCAAATATGATAGAATACCCCCTGACAAGGGGGACTGAACAGTGGCAAGCGCCTATTCTTTTAGCGACGTAACCATCTTTTACAGCGAAAAAGAGCTGATGAACAACGTTTTCCTGACCATCTCCGAGGGCGACCGCATCGGTGTCGTCGGGCGCAACGGCGCGGGAAAATCCACCTTTCTGCGCCTGCTCAGCGGGAAGGAAGAACCCGACCACGGCGAAATCAGCGTCAAGCGCGGCATGTCCGTGGCGTATCTGCCGCAAACGCCGGTGCTCCGCGAGGACGATACCATCACCCAGGCTGCGCTGGATTATCTGCCCGCACGGCAGGGGGAAGACCCATCCTCCGCCGCCTATGAGGCGCAGACCATCCTCACGCAGCTGGGCTTTCTTGAAACGCGTCCCTGCTGCCGCTGCTTTTCCGATGAATGAACCGACCTGCTCTGTTGCAACCCCTTCCGGAATCAGGCATAACACATTTTTTTTATTCTCTGAAAGGCTTTTCAAAAGTGGGGTGACAGGTGCATCGGAATAAGAGAATATTGAAACGATCCATTGTTCAGGAGATGCTTTTACACCGAGTTTCGACAAAAAACGAATCGCATTTTGCCGGTCGGCCTGAAAATTCTCACGCTCCGAAACAAGCTGTTTTTCACGGATCAATCCCCCCGTCCGTTCAGTGAAGCCCGGGAAATAAAAATATTTCGTCAAGGGTATCCATGATTGGGGCGAAGGCATCAAATGACTGTCTTCAACCCAGGATTCGGCAGAGAGGTATTCCAGATTGATCCAGACAGGCTGGGGTAAATTTTGAGCCATCTGGCGCACGTAGCTCTCTGGCAAGTGTGCGCCAAATCCTTCAATCACGACGTCGCCGCTACCCCGAGGCGAAGATCATCTGCAACGCGAAGATCCGCGACATGATCCGCAACTACTTCACCTTTGACATTGACGCCCGCGCCATCCTCGTGGCCGAGGGCGATACCTACTGCTTCGGCAAGCACACGTTTGCCTATGTCATGGCGCCGATGGTCCACTGGCCGGAGGTCATGGTCAGCTTCGACACCACGACCGGCACGCTCTTCTCCGCCGATGCCTTCGGCACGTTCGGCGCACTCAATGGCAATCTCTATGCCGATGAGTACGACTTCGAGCACGACTGGCTGCCCGATGCCCGCCGCTACTATACGAACATCGTCGGCAAGTACGGCACGCAGGTGCAGGCCTTGCTCAAGAAGGCCGCCACGCTCGACATCCGCATGATCTGCCCCCTGCACGGCCCGGTCTGGCGCAAGAACATCGGCTGGTTCGTCGATAAGTACAGCAAGTGGAGCTCCTACACGCCCGAGCAGGAGGGCAGCGTGCTCATCGCTTACTCCTCCGTCTACGGCCACACGGAAAACGCGGCACAGGTGCTCGCCACCATGCTCGCTGAGCGCGGCGTGCGCAACATCGCCATGTATGACGTCTCCGTCACGCACCCGAGCTATGTCGTGGCCGAGGCCTTCCGCTGCAGCCACCTCGTGTTCGCGTCCACGACGTACAACGCCGGCATCTTCTGCAACATGGAGACGGCGCTGCTCGACATCGCGGCGCATAACCTCCAGAACCGCACCATTGCCCTGATCGAAAACGGCTCCTGGGCGCCGACGGCCGGCAAGCTCATGCGCGGCATCCTCTCCAAGCTCAAGAACGTGAACATCCTCAACGAGACGCTCACCATCAAATCCTCGCTCAAGGACGACCAGCTCGCCGCGCTCGCCGAGATCGCGGACGCGCTCGTGGCCTCCATGCCGAAGCCCGCGCCGATCGTCAACGAGGGCAAGCAGAACCCCGCCGCGCTCTTCAAGTTCCAGTACGGCCTGTTCGCGCTCTCCGCCCGCGAAGGGGACAAGGACAACGCCTGCGTCATCAACACCGCCATCCAGATGGCCAACAAGCCCGAGCGCATCTCCATCTCGGTCATCAAGGCCAACTACACCTGCGGCATGATCGAGCGCACCGGTGTGTTCAACCTCTCGCTGCTGACGAAGGAAGTGCCGTTCGCCTTCTTCCAGCACTTCGGCTTCCAGTCCGGCGCGGATGTGGACAAGTTCGCGGACTGGACCGACTGCGCCCGCAGCGACAACGGCCTGTATTACATCAACCGCTATACGAACGCCATGTTCTCCTGCCGCGTCGTCGAGAGCTACGACCAGGGCAGCCACCGGCTCTTCATCGCCGAGATCACGGAGTCCAAGCTCTTCAGCAACGACGAGACCGTGACCTATGACTACTACCGCAGCCACATCAAGCCCGCGCCGCCGAAGCTCGCCCCTGCCGAGAAGGCGACCTGGGTCTGCTCCGTGTGCGGCTACGTGTACGAGGGCGAGACGCTCCCGGCCGATTTCATCTGCCCGCTGTGCAAGCACCCGGCGTCCGACTTCGTCAAGCACGAGGCCAAGCCCGCGGAAAAGCGCGTCGGCTTCGTCTGCACCGTCTGCGGCTACGTGTACGAGGGCGCGGATATGCCGGACGACTTCGTCTGCCCGCTGTGCCACCACCCGAAGTCCGATTTCAAACCGCTCGCGTAAGATATCCTGATAGAGAAAAATGCCCCGCCGCAGGTTTCTGCGGCGGGGCATTGTATGTTTCCGTTATTTCGGCAGCACGCGCAGCCAGTTGTCGGCGAAGAGATCCTGCAGCAGCGCGGCGTCATAGCCGCGGGCTTTGATGGCCGCATAGAGCTTTGGGTAGTCCTGCACGCCGGTGATGCCGCCGCCGAGCGTGTCGCACCCGTCGAGGTCGCCGCCGAGCGCGAGCGTCCTGTCGCCGCCAAGGTCGAGCAGATGCTCGACGTGGCGCACGACGGCGTCCATGCCGCCGCCACCGAGAAAGTCCGTGTAGAGGTTCAGCCCGACCACGCCGCCGCTGTCGCGGATGGCGCGAAAGAGGTCGTCCGAGAGGTTGCGCGTGTGCGCGCACACGGCGCGGCTGTTTGCGTGTGAGGCGATCACCGGGCCGAGCCCGAGGCGCACCACGTCCCACGCCGCCGCCTCCGACAGGTGCGACACGTCCGGCAGCATCTGGTGCGCATACAGCGCGCGCACAAAGTCGCGCCCCTGCGCCGTGAGCCCCTGCGCCTGCGCGTCGCAGTGCGAGCCTGCGAGGGCGTTTGCGTGGTTCCATGTCAGCGTCACGTATACGCACTCCCACGCCGCCGCGTCGTCCAGCCGCCGCGGGTCGCAGTCGAGCAGCTCCGCGCCCTCGATGCCGAGCAGCGCGGCCGTTTTCCCGGCGGCCCAGGCGGCGCGCACGTCCCACGCCGTGCGGCAGCGGCGCACGAGATCGGCATTGCGCGCGCATTCCCGCTCCAGCAGCGCGTGCTGCCGCTGCGCGACGGTGTAGAGCGGGGCGCTTGTTTTGCTGCTGTCGGCAAACACGGCGAAGATCTGCGCGTGCTGGCCGAGGGCCGCGCAGCGCGCAAGATCGACGTGGCCGCCGTTTTGCCGCAGACCCTCGCCAGTGGTCATGCAGCGCGCGAGCGTGTCGCAGTGGCCGTCAAAGCAGCGCATCACGCATCCTCCCGCCGCGTCACGGCCTCGAGATAGTCGTAGTACGGCAGCAGGAAGCCGAACCCGCGCACGAGCGCGTCTGTCAGCGCGGGGGAGAAGAGCAGGTCGTCGTGTTCGCGCACGCACGAGAGGTCGAGCACGCGCTTATTGTACCACGGGCGCAGCAGCGCGCCGGGGTCGCCCTTCGCGCGGGCGTAGTCCTGCCCGGTGAGCACGAAGGTATCCTGCGCGTTCAGGCGCTCGGCCAGTGCCGTCAGCGGCAGGGGATCGGCGTCGATCGCGCGGCGGAAGCACGCCATCGTGTTCGCCTTCGCCCAGTAAAAGCCCATGCCGTAGCTGTAGTTGTGCGGCGTGATCTCGAAATAAAACGCCGGGATCTCCGGCCCGCGGCTGCTGTCGCACCGCAGCGTGAACCAGAGGTTCTCCTTATACGGCCCATTGCCGTGCAGCCGCCGCGCGTCGCGGTAGATGCGCGCCACGTGCAGATACCACTTCCGGTCGGGGTACGCCTGCTCGAGCGCCGCCGTCACGTCCGCAGCCAGCGCCTTCATGGGCCGGTCGAGCGTGTCGAGAAATACCTGCTTGTGCTCCAGAAACCACGGGCGCTCGTTGTGAAAGCGCAGCTCCCAGAGAAAGTCGATCGTTGCGTCGGAAAAGCCTGTGAACATGTGTGTTTCGCTCCTTGTCTCCGCGTGGAAAGTATCCCTATCTTACGCCGAAATATCCGCCCGCGCAAGAGGCTGCACCGTGGAGAAAACCCTGTATTTTTCAGGGTTTTTGCCACATTGCTGAATTATGGTTGCATTTTTGACAAATCTTTTGTATACTATCTATCGCGCGGCTGCTTTGCCGCGGGGAAAATGAAAAATTGCAGAGGAGACAAATCATGATTGACAAAATTGACAGTGTGGTCAATGCGATCGGCGGCTTTTTATATCAGCCGTACATCGTGCCGCTGTTTCTGATCGTCGCGGGCCTGTATTTCACGATCCGCACCGGTCTGATCCAGTTCCGCCTGTTTGGCGAGTCCATCCACGTCGTCGCGGAAAAGCCGAAGGAGAAGGGCAGCATTTCCTCGTTCGGCGCGCTCATGGTGTCCACGGCGTCGCGCGTCGGCACCGGCAATATCGTCGGCGTGTCCACGGCCATCTGCCTCGGCGGCTTCGGCGCCGTGTTCTGGATGTGGGTCGTGGCGCTGCTCGGCGGGGCGAGCGCCTTCATCGAGTCCGCGCTTGCGCAGGTCTATAAGAAAAAGGACGGCAAGGGCGGCTGCGTCGGCGGCCCGTCGTATTACATGGAGCAGGCGCTGCACCAGCGCTGGCTCGGCGTCATTTTTGCCGTCGTGCTCATCCTGACCTATGTGGTCGGCTACAACATGCTCGCGTCCTACAATCTGCAGGACGCCTTCGCTGGCTTTGGCTTCTACGCCAAGGGCCGCACGCCGTACATCATCGGCGCGATCCTGGCGGTGCTGTTCGCCGCGTGCGTGCTCGGCGGCGGCAAGCGCCTGACCAATATCACGGGCGTGCTCGTGCCGGTCATGGGCGTGCTGTACATCCTCGTGTCGCTCGTCGTCATTTTCATGAACATCAAGATCTTCCCGAGCGTCATCGCCAACATCTTCCGCGATGCGTTCAATTTCAAGGCGGCGTTCAGCGGCTTTGCTGGTTCGTGCATCATGTGGGGCATCAAGCGCGGCCTGTACTCCAATGAGGCCGGCATGGGCTCGGCGCCGAACGCGGCCGCCACGGCCGACGTCTCGCACCCGGCCAAGCAGGGCCTCGTGCAGATGCTGTCCGTGTTCATCGACACGCTGCTCATCTGCTCGGCCACGGCGTTCATGTGCCTGTGCTCCGGCGTTGAGCCGACCAAGGAAGCGGCCGGCGCGGCCTATGTGCAGGCGTCCATGCAGCAGGCGCTCGGCAGCTTCGGCCCCATCTTCATCGCCGTGTCCATGAGCCTGTTCGCGTTCACGACGCTCATCGGCAACTACTATTACTGCGAGGGCTGCCTGAAGTATATCCTTCGGCGCGACCCGAGCAAGGCGGGCATGACGGTGTTCCGTCTGGCTGCGACGGCGCTCGTGTTCGTCGGCGCCATCGTCAGCGCCGGCCTCGCGTGGGATACGGCCGACATGCTCCAGGGCACGATGGTCATCATCAACATCCCGGTCATCCTCATCCTCAGCAACAAGGGTCTGGCCGTGCTCAAGGACTACATGCGCCAGCGCAAGGAGGGCAAGAACCCCGAGTTCCACGCCGCCGACATCGGCATCACCGGTACGGACTACTGGAACTGAGCCTTCCGAAAACAGAACAGAACAGAAAAACACCGGCCGTTTCGGCCGGTGTTTTTCGCCGTACAGGCGCTTTGTCACGCGGGGATGCGCCGGTACAGCCGCGCACGCAGCAGCGTCGCCAGTGCGAGCTTGACCGCGTCCGGAAGCAGAAACGGCAGCACGCACTTGGCCAGCACCACGCCGAGCGTGATGGCGCCCGTGCGGGTGTAGACGATGAGAAACCACGCCGTTCCGAACGCATAGCACACGAGCAGCCCCACGGCCGCCGAGAGCACGAACACCCACTGGCCCTGCCCCCAGTGCGCCTGCGCGAAGGTGATGATGAGCGTCAGCAGCACAAAGCCGACGAGGTAGCCGCCCGTCGTGCCGAGCAGGGACGCGAACCCGCCGCGAAAGCCCGCGAACACCGGCGCGCCTACCGCGCCCAGCAGCAGATACACCAGCACGCTCACCGTGCCGCGCTTGCCGCCGAGCAGGCCGCACACGGTGAAGATTGCAAACGTCTGCAGCGTGAACGGCACGTCCGCCGGGATGCTGATCCACGCGCACACGGCGATGAGCGCCGCGCCGATCGCGCAGAAGCACAGGTCTCTGGTCGAAAATTTCATAGGATCTCCTCCGATTGTAAAGTAAAACAAAGAACTACTTGACAATCGGACGATAGCACACGCGCGCCAAATTGTCAACCGGTTTTGAAAAATGCTTTACAATTTCGCTGCCATCGGCTAAACTGACACCAGAGAAAGATCCAAAGGAGTGTGATCTCATGCTGCGGGACGATGTTTTGCTCCTGCTCACGGAGGCGGAGGGGTATCTCTCCGGCGAGGAAATGCGCGAAAAGCTGGGCGTGTCGCGCGCGGCGGTCAGCCAGGCGGTGCGCGCGCTGCGCGCAGACGGCTATGATATCGACGCGGTCACGAACCGGGGCTACTGCCTGCGCGCGCGGCCGGACACGCTCACGGCCGGGGACGTGCTGTCCTACCTGCCGGAGGCGCGGCGGGCGACGGTGCAGTGCTTTGCGCAGATCGACTCCACGAACAGTTATCTCAAGGCCGAGGCCATGCGCGGCGCGCCGGACGGTCTGTGCGCCATTGCCGACCGGCAGACGGCCGGGCGCGGCCGGGCCGGGCGGCCGTTTCGCTCGGACGCGGGGCAGGGGGTCTACCTGTCCATGCTCCTGCGGCCGAATTGCGCGCCCACGGCGGCCATGACCATGACGGCGCACGTCGCGGTGGCCGTCTGCCGCGCGCTCGAGGCGTGCGGCGTGCAGCCGGGCATCAAGTGGACGAACGACCTTGTCCTCGGCACGAAAAAGCTTTGCGGCATCCTCACGGAGCTGACCGTCGAGGCCGAGACCGGCACGGTCGATTCCATCGTGGCCGGCATCGGCGTGAACGTCCACCAGCGGCCGGAGGATTTCCCGCCGGAGCTGCGCACCATAGCGGGCTCGGTCCGGTCCGAGACGGGGCTGGAGATCTCCCGCGCGCGGCCTGCGGAAAGCATTGAAGATGCAGCTTGGCGAATGGTGTAGATGAACGATAACCTAAAATAGCAAAAAGAAGTTTTTAACGAAAAGATCTTGTGCTGCTTCATATAGATTTTTCTGTTTTGAGTATGGTATACTGTAAGAGTATGTGAGAAAACTTAGCCTTCTTATATATTTATAACGAACTAAAAATTTATTTTATATAGAGGGGGATCGGCAGATGGGAAATAAGGAATTATTTAAAACAGTTTTATTCGGCGGATTTCAAAAAGAAGAAGTATGGAACTACATGCAGGAGGTTGAGGCGGAGATAGAAGGGGGACGCCAGGTTGCGGAACGCGCACAGCAGGAATATGCACAGCAGCTGGAAGAGGAAAACCTGATGCGGCAGAAACTGAGCCAGCAGCTTTCGGATGAACAGGAACGCACGGAGAAGCTGGAAGAAGAAAAGAATGCGATGGAGTCGGAACTTGGCACACTGCAAGCAGAAGCAGAAAGTCTGCGCACAGAAAAAGCAGAACTGCAGACCGAGCTGAACAAGCTGCAGGAAGAAAAGAGCGGGCTGGAAGCGGCAGTTGAAACCTTAAATACAGAAAAAGCCGTGCAGCAGGCAGAAATGGAAGCGCTGCAGAAGGCAAAGGACGAATTACAGGCAAGAACAGAAGTTTTAGAAGCTGAGAAAGAGAAAGCTTTGTCAGAGCTGAAAAGTCTGAGGACTGAGAAAGTCAAACTGGAAACCGAAGCAGAAAAATTGCGTGCAGAGCAGCAGGAATTGAAAGCGGAAGCTGACGATCTGAGTGTCCAGCTGGAAACGCAGCAACTTGCGCTTGCAAAGGAGAAAGAACACACTGCAGCACGGCTGGCAGAATGGAAGAGCCGGGAGGACAGCCTGAAAACAGAATTAAAGCGCAAAAAGGCAGAGGCTCAGACGATTTTCCAGAAACAACAGCAGGAGATTCGGCAGTTAAAACAGCAGTTGGCAGCTTTAAAGTCAGATCATGTAAGAAGTGCAGGACAGAGTAGCCTGGACGGCTTGAAGAATGGTCTGGGACAGATGTTCTTTAAGGTTACAGGAAATGCAGGCAGAAATAGTGCTGGAAAACGCAGCGAAGCGATGCGGCAGTGGGATGCAGACAGCTACAGCGAAGAAAGAACGCAGTGGGGATATGCAGAAAATCCTAGCCGTGCCGAAAAAACGCAGGGACAAGCAGATGACTACAGGGAAAAATCGCAGGAAATCGTAAAAACGGACTATGCGAGTCAAAAAAACGATACGGCAGTCACAGAGCAGGGCGCGCCCGCTGCAGGACAGAACATGACCGTTACGGCTGCAGTCCACCCTGCGTCCGACACAATTTCCGATGTCGCACTCGACACCACATCTGATACAGTTCCGGCGCCCACCGCACCGGATGAAAATAGCTTGACTGATACGGTCAATAAGACGACCGACGACGCGATCGCAGAAGCTGCAAAAGCCTGCGAGGACATGCAGGCGGCACAGGAAGCCAAAACGCAGGATCCGGAGAATGCGGATGTACAGCAAAAGCAGCAGGAAAAAGATACTTATTATAAAGAGCATGTGAATACGGTCAACGAGACGATCGCCCGGGCGCAGGAGCGGATTGCAAAAATGCTTCAGGAGCTTCAGACAGAGGTAGAATAAAAGGGAACCCTTTTGGACAGACTAAAGCAAAAAGTCCGGGAGGAAGATTTCCATGACGATGAAAAAAGTGAGCGGCGATCTGGCGAAGAACAGAGACTATCTGGATCGACAGCTGGGCGTTGGGGAAAGCTTTGACGTATTGTACCGAAATGTGGAGATCGGGAAGAAAAATGCAGCTTTGTATATGATCGACGGGTTCTGTAAAGATGAAGTGATGCAGAAGCTGCTGCAGCATTTTATCGGAATCACGAAAGAGCAGATGCCGGAGGACGCGGCAGAGATGAGCAGGCAGCTTGTGCCTTATGGAGAGGTCGATCTGTGCGGCGATCTGGATGAAATCTGCAGACAGGTGATGTCCGGCGTGACCGCCCTGCTGTTGGAGGGATATGAACAGGGCATTTTGATCGATGCCAGAACCTATCCGGCGCGAAGTGTCGGTGAGCCGGAAAAGGATAAGGTGCTGCGCGGTTCGAAGGACGGTTTTGTGGAAACCATTGTCTTTAACACGGCGCTGATCCGCCGCAGGATCCGAAGCACGCAGCTGAGGATGGAAATGCTGCAGGCAGGAAAAACGTCCCACACCGACATCGTTTTGTGCTATATGGAGGATCGGGTAGATCAGCAGTTCCTTGAAAAGATCCGGAACCGGATTCAGAACCTGCAGGTGGATGCGCTGACGCTGAACCAGGAAAGCCTTGCGGAGTGCCTGTATCAGGGACGTTGGTGGAATCCGTTTCCGAAGTTCCGATTTTCTGAACGTCCGGACACCGCGGCGGCACAGGTATTGGAGGGAAATATCATCATTCTGGTGGACAACTCGCCGTCGGCGCTGATTACACCGACCTCCCTGTTTGACGTGCTGGAGGAAGCGGACGATTATTATTTTCCGCCGATCACGGGAACGTATCTGAGACTGTCGCGCCTGCTGATCGCCATTGTAACGTATTTTCTGACACCGACGTTTCTTTTGTTGATGGAATATCCACAGTGGATTCCCAAAGGCTTTGAGTTCATCGCAGTGCGGGATACGGTCTATATTCCGCTGATCTGGCAGCTTTTATTGCTGGAGCTTGCAATCGACGGTCTGAAGCTTGCGGCGGTCAACACCCCGAATATGCTCAGTACACCGCTGTCGGTCATGGCGGCGTTGGTTTTGGGAGAGTTCAGCGTAAAGAGTGGGTGGTTTAATAGTGAGGTCATGTTGTACATGGCATTCGTCGCAGTTGCCAACTACACACAGAACAGCCTGGAGCTTGGCTATGCGCTGAAATTTATGCGGATTATCAATTTGGTGCTGACGGCAATTTTTGGCGTCTGGGGATATGTTGGAGGAATCGTGATTCTGGCGGTTTCTCTGTTGTTTAACCGGACGGTGAGCAGCAGAAGCTATCTGTATCCACTGGTGCCGTTTCATGGAAAACAGCTCGGGCATCAGCTGTTTCGGACAAGGCTGCCGGCGGCAAGAAAATAGGCCTGGCGCGAGGATGGAGTCCAGGATGAAAACAGTAATTGCAATCGATTCTTTTAAAGGAAGCATGACTTCGATGGAGGCTGGAAACGCGGCGGCAGCAGGCGTGAAAGCAGTTTTCCCGGACGCTGAGATCGTCGTGCGTCCGCTGGCGGACGGCGGGGAAGGCACGGTGGAAGCATTGACAGCCGGAATGGGCGGACGCATGGAAACAGCGCTGGTAAGCGACCCGCTCGGCAGGAAAATTTCAGCGTCCTACGGTATTTTGGAAAAAAATAAAACAGCGGTAATAGAAATGGCGGCAGCTGCAGGGCTGCCGTTACTTTCCAAAGAAGAACGCAATCCGCTACATACAACGACCTACGGCGTTGGGGAGCTGATCCGGGATGCGATTCGGAAAGGCTGCAGGCATTTTATTGTCGGGATCGGCGGCAGTGCGACAAACGACGGCGGAGCTGGGATGCTTTCGGCGCTTGGATTTGAATTTCTGGATAAAAGTGGTCAGCCGGTGCGAAACGGGGCGGCCGGGTTAGCCGATCTTGTGGAAATTCGGAGTGGACATGTACTGCCGGTTTTAAAGGAGTGCACGTTTCGGGTTGCCTGTGACGTGGAAAATTCCCTCTGCGGAGAGCTTGGCTGCAGCAGCGTATTCGGACCGCAAAAGGGTGCTGATGAAAAGAGCATCCGGCAGATGGATCAATGGCTCTTTTCCTATGCACAGCTGACGAAAGAGCACTTTCTACAGGCAGATGAAAATTGTCCGGGTGCGGGTGCTGCTGGCGGTCTTGGGTTTGCATTCCAGAGCTACTTAGGTGCGCGGCTCGAGCCGGGAATCCGGATTGTATTGGAAGAGACCGGGCTGGAACGCGAGATGGCGGACGCGGATTTTGTCCTTACCGGAGAGGGCAGGATGGACGAACAGACTGCGATGGGGAAAGCCCCTGTAGGCGTGGCAAAGCTCGCGAAAAAGCATGGCTGTACGGTGATCGCTTTTGCCGGAGCACTGCAGGAGGGCTTTACAGTCTGCCATGAGATCGGAATCGACGCAGCGTTTTGCATTCAGAAAAGGGCAGTCAGCCTGGAAGAGGCGATGGATCGGGACGCTGCGATGCAAAATCTGACGGATACCTGCAAAGAGGCGTTCCGGCTGGTGAAAGCTGTCGTGGGTGTTTCACAATGAGACAGCATTCTATGTCCCATATTGCCGGTGTTGTCCCACAATGAGGTGTTGACAATTATCCCGTTTTAGCGCAGAATATAAGGATGACTGGTTAGGAATGACGAATCCTGTAGAAAGCAGTCAAAGCAAAGAAACAGAGATTTAAGATTGAAAAATAAAATTTTTCAATCGCGAGATTTGTGTCTGCGCGCACTTGAC
>OGWV01002184.1_pt1 | contig 12120 bp, 10 predicted proteins | sample 1576081 | NCBI WGS metagenome assembly OGWV01 (sample SAMEA3541541, study PRJEB24748) | human gut metagenome | biome: human gut; feature: human-associated habitat; material: faeces | place: China | collected 2012 | reverse complement strand
CCTTGATAACTGAACAGTGAAATAACCTTGAAAGATTCTGAAAAAGTTTCAGCCGGGAGTGATCCTGGCATCAAGAACAGCAATCGGACGACCAGAAGAACCTTTTGCGTTCAAGAAAGTAGTCGTAATCCCTGAAATCATATTTCTTTATCAAAATCCGAAAGAAACTCCTTGTCTTGTATAAAGCGAAATTTATCATATTCAGCGTATGCCTTTTCTTTCGCTTGTTCGGCAGAAATGGTGCCAGCCTCATTGTATTTGTCATACTCATATAGAGTCAGGAAATCATCCAATTGCTTTTTCCAATCTGCCATTGTGGAGATGATTTGCCGTTCGGCACGAAGTTCGGCCAAATCAAGGAATGCGGTTGATAGACGATTGAAAGCTGAGACTTCTTTGTCGGACAAGTAATTCTGGGCGATAATTGTATCCGACTTTTGGACTCTGCCGTCAGGAGCGTTTTTCCACGTGGTAAGTCCCATGTGGGGCTTTTGGGCATCTGCTCTTGAATAGATGATTTCGGTTGCCGTTTGATGGGAAGTAGCCCAATACATCATATCTTGCACCCTCTTGAAGAATTGTAGGGTGGTCTCAGCCTTAGGATCATAATCGGCACTACATTCGGCATAGACATCGGTGATTTTCTGATAATACCGACGTTCTGAAGCTCGTATTTCTCGGATACGTTCTAATAGGTCGTCAAAATAATCTTTGCCAAAATGTTTGCCCTGTTTCAAGCGTTCATCATCCAATACAAATCCTTTTATGATCATTTCTTTTAGAACCGATGTAGCCCACATCCGGAATTGGCCCGCTTGATAACTGCCCACACGAAACCCAACAGCAATAACCGCATCCAAATTGTAGAACAATGTATCATCGTTCTTGCCATCAAGTTCAGTTGTTCGAATTTTTCGAATAACTGAACTCTCCTCCAATTCTCCGCTTTTGAATATCTCTTTCAGATGGTTATTGATCGTATTCGTTTCAACACCAAACAAATCGGCCATTCGCTTTTGCGACATCCAAAATGTTTCATTATTGAAGATGACCTCTATACGGCTTTCTCCTTGTTTCGTCTTGTATAGCAATATGTTGGAAGATAGACTGTTGTCTATTAATTCAGGAGTTGATATTTCTTGTTTGAAATATTCTTTTGCTATCTGTACTTGTGGCTTCTTACTATCGGCATTTTCAGCAATCATCAAACAAGCGATTCGTGATAGATGTATATTCTCCACCTTACGAAAGGAGCCGGAATTTAGTTTGACCATCTCAAACGTAGCATTAAAATGCTCGGTAGTGTTACAACCTTTCTTATTGGCTATGGCGATAGCTTTGTTTAGAGTACGATTGAATTTTTGGTATGTGCCATAGCCTAATGCGGTGCACAACTCACGAGAAGTCCAATACTCTAAACCTTTATTATCTTGCTTTTTAATCCGTTCAAAGTCGGGTTGAATAGAGGGTATATTGTTCTCGTCTATCATTATTTCATGTTATTGGAGTTATACACCGCCAATCCTTTAATCGTCAACATGTATTTCTGACGAGGATGACGGGGCTTGTCTGGGTAGAGCATAGAAACAAATCCCTCTTTTATGGCTGGATTGAGAGAGTATTCCATGAAATTTTCACGGTTCTTTAAACCTACGGCTGCCATCATCTCTTTGACTGATAATCTATTGTTTGCAAGTACCTCTATTAAACGGTTGATATTTTCATTATCTATCTGTAATGGATTATCTAAGCTTGTCGGGGTACTTGTCGGGGTACTTGTCGGGGTGGAGATACCCATGTCTTCGGGGGCATTAACCACCATGAAACGATTCCTCAATTCATTGTTTTCTCCTATCAATAGATTTCGGAAGAATCGTTCTAAATACACAGGCTCTCTTTTGATGCCTTTTTGTATGTTTTGATAATTGGCTCTAACCAAAGCATTACGGAAATACCAAGAATGATTGGCAAAAAGGTCGTTCTCGACATTGAATCCCATCGAGCGTAAATACTGGATGGTGAACACTGCTGTTGTTCGGGTATTGCCTTCTCCAAACGGATGAATCTGCCACAACCCGGATACGAATTGGGTAATATGAGTGACAATTTGGTCTATATATAATCCTGTATAATCAAACGCCTTTTCTTGTTCAAGATCATACTCTATGGCTCTGCGAATGTCGGGAGCAGATACATAAAATACCGTATCGCCACGAAGCACCCATTCTTTTTTGGTGATATTGTAATCTCTGATTTGTCCGGCAAACTTGAATACTCCATCAAATATACGCCGATGAATGGCGGTCAATCCGGCTACGGTAAAAGCAAATGAACGCTCATTCAATAGTTTGGTTATATTGGCAGAAACTTTATCCGCTTCTTCTGTTTCGTTATCCTTTTCAGTACGAATGTCTTTTGAATCGTAGTAACTCTTGATAAGTTGTTGTACTTCATCAATGGTTATGTCTCCCTCAATATGCTTGCGAGCAGTTTCAATAAGATAATCCGAGGGCTTCAAGCCATCTACCGCTTGAAGTCCTATTGCCGTTTGCCAAGCATAGCCTCTTTCACGCTTTTGCGGTTCGCCTTGCTGGATGTATTCATCGAAATTGACCATCGTAATATCATTTCGCATGTTTTCGTATAGCAGATACTATGCTTTCTGTATTCCAATGAACAATTTCGTCGGCTCTATCATTTACAATAGCAGAAATTCGCTCTTGTCCTCTTGGGATTACCCCAATAATTGGAACTCCTTTTTCTATAGCTTTGTCAAGCTCCCATTTCATCCAATCACTATATGAAGCATAGATTCCAGCGATACCTAAAACAATATCCGAAGCCGCTATTCTTTCTGAGATTCGCTGTCTTATGTAATATGTATTCATTGAATTTATAGAATCTGTTGGTGGAAATTCTGTAAATTCAACATTAAAGTACCCTCTTGATTCGAGAAGGTTTCTTAACGATTTTAAGTCATTTACATGTGACCAAGAATGACTAATGAAAATTTTATATGTTTTAGCCATGTTTTTATTTCTTTAAAATTGATTTTGTTTTCTCGAAACTATCTATTTGCCATTGTAAGGGTTGCTGGTCGTGAAATAGTCTCTCATACTTTTCAGCTTCAGCATGGTTGCCTAATGCAAGATAGGCATTAGATAAAGAAGCATATTTCCAAAGCAACTCTTCGGCTTCTGGGTCTTCAAGAGATTTCAGAATTATATCAATAATCTCAGCATATGTGAGTTTGGCTTCAACTATAGAATGTGTCTTTAGTTCTTCTGATATCTCATGCAATGATTTTATATACATACAAGTTGCATAGTTTTCACCTGTATAATAATCTTTATATTGATTCCATCCTTTTTTATATGAATCTATGGCTGAGTTAAGATAACTTTTATCGGATGTTATTTCCCATAATCTTTTATTTATTGCTCCTAAAATTCCAAGAGTTTCTGTATCTGTTTGGTTTCCTATTTTCGCCATTATTAGCATAGCATCGGTCAACGCTCTTTGTGTAGATGGTACTTCACTTTTGTAACGGCACAACGCTCGTTGTTGAATATAGTATTTTTCATTTTCTGTTTTAGAACACAATTTCTCCCACAATTGTTCTGCTTTAACAAAATCACCTTTTGCCATATTATCTTTCGCCATCTCAGTCAAAGCATAAATAGAATCTTCATTATTTTTCAATTCTCCAATGATACTGGAGATTTCTTCTTCTGAAATTTCCGGTTTTTTTATTTGATGAATGTAAGAATAAAGTGGGCTATCCGTTTTAGGCTCATTGATGACACTTTGAATTAAAGTTCGAAGCTGCGGAATACATTTCTTTGCTTCTGCTTCTGAAATTTCATTTCCTAAATGTTTGTAACTTATTATTCTATCGTGTCCAATATCAAACGGTATTTTCCCTTCATCTTCTTTAATGATTATTGTAGAATATGGACGTAATGCATGACGTACTCCTAATTCGTATATTGCATTAGGGTTAAAAGTTGATATGTCTGCAATAACAATGTCAGCGTAATATAAGAGTGCATACATACTTCTATCAATTATTCCAGATTCTACAATCTCGTCAGCGCGTATGCATTTGCATCCAGCGGATTCTACGGCAGGACGGATTATTTTTTTATACGTAGCATCTAAATCAATAGTACGGTTAGTATCTGGATCCTTTTTCTTGCCGAATCCCATTACTATAAAACATAAATTCCTTTCCATTATTTATAAATTCATTTAGGTCTAACAATTACTTCACTTGCTATAGGATGATTACGCTTATTGAATGCTTGTTCAATATAAGCGTTAGGATTACATTTGAAGTCATCCCATTTAACTAAGATGCAAAATCGATCATCTTCATCATATGCACATTTTCCGTGATTATTTAAGTAATAATTTTTACTAAATTCTTTAATAGTAGTCGCATCGTTAATAGCTACAGTATTATGACTTTTACCACAGATAGAGCATATATGTTGTCCTTTGTATATTGAATCATACATTGAAGGTAATACAACTCCTAAAATTCCGTTTCGAGTATTACCTTCGCTATTATACAATGACGCTTGTAGCTCTCTCTTTATAAATTTCTGTTCTTTCCACCCCAAAGTCTCTGCACTCTGTGCCCCAATCAAGAAGATTGTAACCGTTGAATCAGACAAATAATCTTCTCTGATTTTTCGCATAATATAGTCTTCGTCTTCAGAATTAATAGGGGTATTTAGCGACTTGTCTATCATGTCAACTTTTTCATTGGCACTCCATTTTTGTATTTCTCGTTTATACCAACTATCTTCTGTTTTAAAAGAAATATAACATTTATGTCCCATATGCTTATGTTTTTGCGTACAAAAATACAAAAAAGACCCGAATTATCGAATATAATTCACTACATTTGCACTATAAAATCATATTAAAGAATGAAACTGAATAGAATAAAGACTGTTTTATCCGAAAAAGGTATTTCTCAAACGTGGTTAGCTAAACAGCTCAACAAGAGTTTTAGTATGGTCAATGCCTATGCCTGTAATAGAATTCAGCCTAATTTGGAAACCTTGCAACAGATTGCGGAGATATTACAAGTTGATTTGAAAGATTTGATAACCGATAAAAAGGAAAGGTTACAATAGTATTTAATTAGGTTGGGAGGATCGGAGACCTTTTGCAGTTTATTGCAGATGTATCTATGAACTTCCGATAATATACAATATTAAGAACATGACTCCTGAAGAAAAAGCAAGAATAAAGATAGACCAGTGGTTTACTGATGCAGGTTGGGAAGTTGTCAATAGGGATGCTTATGAACCTACTTGTACGGCTGTAGCTATAAGAGAAGGTTTATTGAAAGGAAATCTTGAAGCAGATTATTTCCTTTTTATTAATGGGAAAGCAGTGGGCGTGCTTGAGGCTAAACGTGAAGAAACGGATGCTTTTGCTTCAAAAGTATGCGAGCAAGCGGCCTTATACGCAAGAAGTGTTCCGAATATCTATCAGACATACCAAAAGCCATTGCCTTTTATCTTTACCTCGAATGGCAAGGAACTATATTTCTGCGATTTTCGTGAACCGGATTCTTATTTCAAGCCGATAATGGCTATCCCTACGCCACATGAATTGGTTAAGAAACTGGGGATTGAGGATACATTTGCCGGACTTCCAACATTGAAAAAGAAAGGGCTTCGTGATTGTCAATATGAAGCGGTAACAGAACTTGAAAAGAGTTTCCGTGCTGGGCAAAATCGAGCGTTGATGGTTCTTGCCACCGGTGCGGGTAAAACATATACGGCTTGTCTTGCTGCCTACCGAATGCTTTCTTATACACCCATGCGTAGAGTGTTGTTTCTTGTTGACCGAAATAATCTTGGAAAACAAGCCGAGGGAGAATTCGGAACTTTTCGTCTGACAGAGAACGGGGATGCTTTCAATACTATCTTTACGGTCAATCGTCTTCGCTCGTCTTCTATCCCTTCTGATAGCAATGTCGTTATTTCTACAATACAACGTCTATTCTCATTCTTGAAAGGAGAAACTATTGAGGATAACGATAACGATGATGAGAACGAACCAGCAGAGGAGGTAACCTTGCCTCCTAATCCCAACTTACCGCACGATTACTTTGATATGATTATCATAGACGAGTGCCATCGCTCCATTTATGGGAACTGGCGCAAGGTGTTGGAGTATTTCGATACGGCTCGACTTGTCGGTTTGACAGCAACCCCGATTGAAGAGACAAAGAAATTCTTTAACTATAATATCATTGTCAATTATACCTTAGAAAAGAGTATCGTTGATGGTGTGAATGTGGATTGTAGGGTGTATCGAATAAAAACGCAAGTTACGGAAACTGGGGGAGCTATATTAGAGGGTGAGAGAGTAAAGGAAGAAACGAGATATACGGGTGAGGTTAAGACTGTGAGAAACAAGGAAACCAAAACCTACACCAATAAAGAACTTAATCGGAGTGTCATTAATCCGGCACAGATAAAGTTAATCCTTTCAACCTATTGGGATGTGGTTTATACAGAATTGTTTAATGACCCGCAACGTGAGCCGAATATGGACTATTTACCTAAAACCTTGATATTTGCTCTCAATGAAGCTCACGCCACAAATATCGTACAGATAGCTAAAGAGGTGTTCGGACGGACTGACGACCGCTTTGTTCAGAAAATCACTTATTCAGCAGGCGATAGTAACGAACTGATACGCCAATTCCGTAATGACAAGGATTTCCGTATTGCTGTCACCTGTACGTTGGTTGCCACCGGAACAGATGTAAAGCCACTGGAAGTGGTAATGTTCATGCGTGATGTGGAGTCATTGCCTTTGTATATTCAGATGAAAGGGCGTGGAGTGCGTACTATTGGTGATGAGCAACTTCGCAATGTTACCCCGAACGCATTCAGCAAGGATTGTTTTTATTTGGTTGATGCGGTAGGCGTGACAGAACATGCGCAAACAGTGGCACCTATAGACGACGGTCCTACAACAAAGACAATTACGTTGAAGGAGCTGTTAGAACGTATTAGTCATGGCTATATTCCTGATGAATACCTTAAACGGCTTGCGGCAACGCTTGCACGAATATACAATAAAGCGGATGATTCGCAACGGAAAGAGTTTGTCCGTCTGTCTCATGATGACATGAAGGAGCTTTCTGCCAGAATATACGATGCACTGGAGAAAGGCATTCTTCCACAGTTTGTAAGCACTGATGAGCCTAACAATGAACGTAAGGGGCTAGTCGCTCCGCTTGCCAATCATGCGGATGCCCGGAAATACCTTCTGATACTTGCAGCCGGATTCGTCAATACATTGATGCCGGGTGAAGATACGCTTATCTCCAAAGGGTTTTCCATTGAGGAAGCAAAAAATACGACAGAGGCTTTTGAAGATTTTTGTAAAAAATACTATGACGAAATAGAGGCACTGCGCATCATTTACAACAATGAGGGAGAGCCTATAACCTATTCGATGCTAAAGGATTTGGAGAACAGACTCAAAATGGCAAACAATCATTTTACATCCAAACAACTCTGGAACTCTTATGCCATAGTTAATCCTAAAGTAGTAAGGCGTTCCACTACCAAAGAAGAAAGCGATGCATTGACCAATATCATACAACTTGTACGCTTTGCTTTCCACCAAATCGAACGATTGGATAGTGTAGTTACTACCTCTAAACAGTTTTTCAATCTTTGGTTAGGACAAAACCAGCGTGAAATAACAGACAAACAGCGAGAGGTTATCAGTTGTATTGTGGATTATATTGCTTCTAATGGAGCTTGTACGGTCAGGGATATTCGTGAAGATGATGCTACCCATGCAGCCCAAATGATTAGAGCGTTTGGTAATATGCAGAAGGCAGACGAGGCACTTCATTCACTTTACACATTTGTAGTTTTAAGAAAAGCAGCATAAAGAAATGGCAACAAATAATACAACAGAGCAATCGCTCACCAAAAAAGTATGGAATCTGGCAACCACTCTTGCCGGACAAGGCATTGGATTCACTGATTATATTACCCAACTGACCTATCTTTTATTCTTGAAGATGGATGTCGAAAATGTAGAAATGTTTGGAGAAGAGTCGGCTATTCCAACTGGTTATCAGTGGGCAGATTTGATAGCACTTGATGGTCTGGATTTGGTAAAACAATATGAAGAGACCCTTAAATTGCTTAGCGAGCAGGATAGTCTGATAGGTACAATTTATACGAAGGCACAAAACAAGATAGACAAACCTGTTTATCTAAAAAAAGTTATCACCATGATTGATGAGGAGCAATGGCTCATTATGGACGGTGATGTGAAAGGTGCTATCTACGAAAGTATTCTTGAAAAGAATGGGCAAGACAAGAAAAGCGGTGCAGGACAGTATTTTACTCCTCGTCCACTTATTCAGGCAATGGTAGATTGTATCAATCCGCAAATGGGTGAAACGGTTTGTGACCCGGCTTGTGGAACGGGTGGATTCTTGCTTACAGCTTACGATTATATGAAAGGTCAGTCAGCAAGTAAAGAAAAACGTGATTTCTTGCGTGACAAAGCTTTGCATGGTGTGGATAATACGCCTTTAGTGGTGACGCTCGCTTCCATGAATCTTTATTTGCATGGTATCGGTACAGACCGTAGTCCGATTGTTTGTGAGGATTCTTTGGAAAAAGAACCGTCAACTCTTGTTGATGTGATACTTGCCAATCCTCCTTTTGGAACTCGTCCGGCTGGTTCTGTGGACATCAACCGCCCGGATTTCTATGTAGAAACCAAGAATAACCAGTTAAACTTTCTCCAGCACATGATGCTTATGCTCAAAACCGGAGGACGTGCTGCTGTGGTGCTTCCCGACAATGTCCTTTTTGAGGCAGGGGCAGGTGAAACTATTCGCAAACGCTTATTGCAAGATTTCAATCTACATACTATCTTGCGCTTGCCTACAGGTATTTTCTATGCGCAAGGCGTAAAAGCCAACGTGTTGTTTTTCAGCAAAGGACAACCAACCAAAGAAATATGGTTTTACGATTACCGTACAGACATAAAGCATACGCTTGCCACCAACAAACTGGAACGGCATCATTTGGATGATTTTGTTTCTTGCTACAATAATCGAGTAGAGACCTACGATGCCGAGAATAATCCGCAAGGTCGTTGGCGTAAATACCCTGTAGATGAAATTATTGCCAGAGACAAAACAAGTCTTGACATTACTTGGATAAAACAAGGTGGTGAGGTGGACGACCGTTCATTGGCAGAACTGATGGCAGACATCAAGGATAAGAGCCAGACCATCAGTAGAGCGGTGACTGAACTTGAAAAACTGCTTGCAAATATTGAAGAAAATTGAGCTATGCGAAAAGATATTAGCACAAATGATAAAGATATAAACGATCTGTTCTTAAAGGTTGTTGACCTTGTCACGCAGGCAAGGGAACGTGTGGCAACAGCCGTCAATATTGCTGAGGTCTATACTAAGTTCCATATTGGACAATATATAGTAGAATATGAGCAAAAGGGAGAGACAAGAGCTGAATACGGAAAGGCTGTACTGAAAGAACTCTCTAAACGTCTGACTGATAGGCTGGGAGATGGATGGTCGTATTCAACGCTTAAGAATATACGGCAGTTTTATATTGTCTTTTCTAAAGGGCTAACCAGTGGTTGTCCAAAGTCGAGCCAAAAGGCTAACCAGTGGTTAGCCGATTATCCGAAGGCAGAGGAACATCTTTCTGAAACGACATTCGCTCTCTCATGGTCTCATTATCTTATACTGATGAGGGTGGAAAATCCGGATGCCCGCAGTTTCTATGAAATAGAATGTACCCAACAACAATGGTCTAAAAGGCAACTCAGCCGTCAAGTAGGAAGCTGTCTTTATGAGAGATTGGCTTTGAGTCGTAACAAAGATGAAGTAATGCGGTTGGCGAAAGAAGGACAAACTATTGGGAAACCATCGGACATCATCAAGAATCCCATCACATTAGAGTTTCTTGGTCTAAAACCCGATGCAGTTTACTCAGAGTCTAAATTGGAGAATGCCATTATCAACAAGATGCAGCAATTCCTATTAGAACTTGGCAAAGGATTTCTATTTGAAGCAAGGCAGAAAAGGTTCACATTTGATGAGCAACATTTCTTTGTTGACTTGGTGTTTTACAATCGTTTGTTACAATGCTATGTGCTTATAGATTTGAAAATAGACAAACTTACTCACCAAGACCTTGGACAGATGCAGATGTATGTCAACTATTACGACCGCTATGTCAAACAAGACTTTGAAAAGCCGACAATTGGCATTCTGTTGTGCCGGGAGAAGAACGATGCACTTGTGGAACTCACCTTGCCTAAAGATACTAACATCTATGCTTCTGCTTATCAACTCTATCTCCCCAACAAGGCTTTATTGCAAGCCAAGGTGAAGGAATGGATTGAAGAGTTTGAAGAAAATGAGGAATTAAAGAAACTGGAAGAAAATGAATAGTAATTGTGCAGTTTTTGGCTGCACAATTACAAACAGATATACAACAATGGATACAAAAGCGTTACGTCAAAAGATACTCGACCTTGCGATACATGGAAAACTTGTACCGCAAGACCCAAACGATGAACCTGCATCAGTTCTGCTCGAACGAATCAAGGCTGAAAAAGAACGACTGATAAAAGAAGGAAAAATCAAGCGGAGCAAGAAGTCTGCAAAGACTTCTGATACGCCCCATTATGAGAACGTGCCGTTTGAAGTGCCGGAGGGATGGATGTGGACAACTTTGGGAGTTATCGGTACTTGGCAATCAGGCGGAACACCTAGCCGTTCAAATAAATCATATTATGGTGGGAATATACCTTGGCTTAAAACTGGAGACTTAAACGATGGATATATTACTCATATTCCTGAATTTATTACAGAAGAAGCAGTCGTGAATTCTTCTGCAAAATTAAATCCTGTAGGAAGTGTTTTAATTGCAATGTATGGAGCGACGATTGGCAAACTGGGTATTCTTACATTCCCGGCAACAACAAACCAAGCATGTTGTGCTTGTATTGAATACGATGCTATCGACCCAATGTTTTTGTTTTATTTCCTTTTGTCTCAAAGAACAGCATTCATCGCAAAAGGTGGTGGCGGAGCCCAACCGAACATTTCAAAAGAAATAATAGTAAAGACCTATATCCCTTTACCTCCATTTCTAGAGCAACAGCGTATTGTAGCTGAAATAGAAAGATGGTTCTCGTTAATTGATATTATCGAGAATGGGAAAAATGATTTGCAAAACATTATCAAGCAAACCAAAAACAAAATTCTTGACCTTGCCATTCATGGAAAACTCGTATCGCAAGATCCGAATGATGAACCAGCCATTGAACTCTTGAAACGTATAAATCCCGGCTTTACACCTTGTGATAACGGGCATTATACGAACTTACCGAAAGGATGGGCTATATGCAAGTTATCTGATTTGTGTAGAATTGAGAATGGCTTTGCTTTCAGCAGCAATGATTATAAGTCACAAGGAATACCATTAGTTCGTATATCGAATATCACTCATAATACTATAGATATAACTGACTGTGTTTATGTTGAGGGCATTACGGACAATAAATTTAAGATTTCGAAAGGAGATTTGCTGATTGCCATGTCTGGAGCAACAACAGGAAAAATGGGAGTATATTTGTTTGATGAAATAGCATACCTAAATCAACGTGTAGGAAATATCAAAATCTTAAACAAGTCCTCATTGTTTCCCGATTATCGAAATATTTATATGCAATCGAAAGTTGATGAAATACTAAAAATTGCATATGGAGGAGCACAGCCTAATATCAGTGCTTCTGTTATTGGTAATTTTGATTTTCCCTTACCACCATATAAAGAACAGATACGAATTGTAGAGACTGTTCAAAGAATTTTTGACCAATTAGATACTATCACGGAGAGCCTATAAACTCTCCGTGATCAAATCCAGTTGTTTAAACGCAATATTTATTGCCATTACAATCCTTTGTTGTTCCTTGTAAGATGGAATAGGAACTTCTATTGCTTTGAATAATTTCTTACTTCATATTCATAGCGGTTTGTACTCCAATACAAAAGCCGCACGGTCGTCT